>Ga0079225_10000778_pt1 | contig 17413 bp, 16 predicted proteins | sample Poulit2012_FD_76344 | JGI IMG/M metagenome (GOLD analysis project Ga0079225, IMG submission 76344) | Agricultural soil microbial communities from Georgia to study Nitrogen management - Poultry litter 2012 | ecosystem: Environmental > Terrestrial > Soil > Agricultural land | place: USA: Georgia... | reverse complement strand
TGCCCGTAGCCCCCTCTCTCGCCCCTGGATCGGCCCTTCACCGGGCCGGTCCGGGGGTTCTTTTTTTGTACCTATACCATGCACGTATACGCATATGTTAGTTGTAAAAGGGTGATAATCGGGAACTCGATGCCGAGTTCGTCGCAGATGGGAGTGTGCATCGGTGGATCCTTACCGGGGGCGGGGGAGAAAAAATGTAACGCGTTCTAGTTTAGTCCCCCCGCGGGCCGACAATGCAAGTGTGGGGCGCTCACCGCCGCGTGGCATGCACGTACTGCGAGCGCAGCACCCGGTCGACGGCCACCATCACCGCCGGGGGACTCGCACCGTGATCGGCTTGCAGGTCCAGCGTCGTCCCCACCCACGCCGGCGCCCACCCGTGGCGCTCGAGCCAATCGGCGGGGTCGGCGCGCTGCTCCGGAGGGTGGGTCAGCGTCGAGAAATCCACGTCCCGGAAGATCTGCAGCCCGGGGTGCTCGGCGGTGACCGCGGCGAACTGCTCGGCGTCGAAGTGCGAGCCCAGCGCACCGATCGCAATCCGGCTGCCCGCCGCGGAGAGCGTGGTGAGCGCGGTCAGCAGCGCGTCCTGGTCGGCACCGGTCAGATAGGGCAGCACGCCCTCCACCGACCAGGCGCACGGCCGGCCGGGCTCGAACCCGGCGGCCAGCAGCGACTCGGCCCACGGCCCGCGAAGATCCGCGCCGATCGGGACCCGGCGGGTGGCCGGCCGGGCGGCCCGCTCGGCGAGCACGGCGGTTTTGAACCGCAGCACCGCCGGCTGGTCGACCTCGAACACGACGCTCTCGTCCGGCCAGCCCAGCCGGTAGCACCGGGTGTCCAGGCCGGCCCCGAGGATCACCGCCTGCGCGATCCCGGCCGCCGAGGCGGCGGTGAAGAACTCGTCGAAGAACCGAGTCTGCACTCCGTAGAGCGTGGGGAACACCGCGGTGTCGGCGGTGGGCGCCGCGTCGAGCAACCCGCTCAGATAGGGGTCGGCGGCGGCCTCGACGAACGCCCGGGCCCAGTCGTCGGCGGCCACCGGGTCGGGCCCGGCGGTGTGCAGCGCACGCCAGGCGGCCACCACCAGCGCGGTGTAGCCGACACCGGTGTGGATGTCCCACCGGTCGTCGTCGGCGCGTGGTGTCATCGCCTCAGGACCGCAGCGCCGCGTCGAACGCCTGCTCGGCCGGCGCACCGTGCACGGCGAACACGATCCGACGCAGCGCGGTGGGGCGGTGGGCGCGTACCGCGGTGACCATCAGCCGGGCCGCCTCGCCGAGCGGGAACCCACCGACCCCGGTGCCGAAGGCGACCAGCGCCAGCGAGGCGCACCGCAGATCCTCGGCGATGGCCAGGGTCGATGCGGTAGCGGCGGCGATGATCTCCGCCGAGGTCGGTCCGCCGAGTTCCATCGTCGCCGCGTGGATCACATACCGGGCGGGCAGCGCCCCGGCGGTGGTGGCCACGGCCTCGCCGAGTCCGATCGGGGCCTTTCGCCGCGACTCCTCGACCAAGGCCGGGCCGGCCGCCCGGGCGATGGCCGCGGCCACCCCGCCGCCGTGGCGCAGCCCGGTGTTGGCCGCGTTGGTGATCGCATCGACCGCGAGTGTGGTGACGTCGACCTGGGCGACTTCCAGCTCCATGCCCGCCGCACTCACCCCCACAGAGCCGCCCACCCGAACCCCGCGATCCGGCGGGCGGTGCTGCGCTGGTCGGGGCGCGGCATCCGCAGCACCGGCCACTGCCGTTCGGCGGCCGTCGTGGCCAGCCCCGAGCGGGGGTTGACCGGCCGAGGCCGACCCACCAACGTCATCAGCGCCACGTCCTCGTCGCCGTCGGCGTAGAAATAACTGTGCTGCAAATCGATCTCCCGTTCTGCGCAGAATTGTTGTACGGCAACGGCTTTCTGCTTCCCCCAGACGACCGGAGTCCGGACGCCGCCGGTGAGCAGTCCGGACCGGTCGAGCTCGAAGTGATTGCACACCACGTGCGGGATGTCGAGGAACCGGGCCACCGGCTCGGCGTGGATGGTCAACGCCGACGAGCTGAGCACCACGGTGTGGCCGCGACGCTGATGGGCGTGCACGATCTCCCGCATCAGCGGATAGACCCGATCGACGATGCGGTGGGTGAACAACCAGTCACCGAGGGAGTCGAGGGTGGCGATCGACTCACCCCGCAGATACCCGGCGGCGCGCACCAGCAACCGGTCGAACTGGATGCGCCCGAGTCGGTAGCGCGTCGCCGCCTCGATGACCCCGAGGATCTCACCGATCCTGGCCTGCCGCAGCCGGATCCGGTGGCCGGCGTGCGCGGTCGCGGTGAACCCGGCGACCAGGGTGCCGTCCAGGTCGAAGAAGGCGCCGATGTGCGGCCCGGGCGGACTCGCCGCGATCTGGGCCACCGCGTCGTGTGGCGTCACCGTCGTCGTCGGCTCGGTCATCGGTCGGTGTCGCTACCCGTCGGCGTGATCCCAGGCGTCGGCCAGCGTGGTCAAGATCTCCTCGGCGCGCCCGAGTCCGCCCAGGTGGCTCTCGCCGGGCATCGGGTACATCTTGGCGTGCGGCAGCCGGGCGACGACGTGCTCACCGTGGGAGAACGGGATGATGTGGTCGGCGTCGCCGTGCCACCAGTGCACCGGAACGCCGACGTCGACGAGCCGGAAACCCCAGTCGCGCGCGAACACCACCGCGTCGGCGAACGGCGCCGCCAGCTGTTTGCGGCTGCCGTTGAGCAGGTCGTCGAGGAACATCGCCTTGAACTCCGGGCGCGCCAGCAGCTGGCGGTCCCCCTCCGGGGAGATCCGGCCGTACAGCCACACGGCAGGGGAGGCGACCGGCCTGATCAGTCGGATCACCCCACTGGCGACGACGGAGAGCGGCCCGCCGGCCACCTCGATGACCGGGGAGGCGATCGCGGCGAGCGTCATCAACCCGCTGGACAGACCGTCGGGGCCGGTGGAGGGCGCGACCCCGCCGAGCACCCCGGCGGCGACGACCCGGTCCGGCATGGCCGCCGCGCAGGCCAGCGTGTAGGGCCCGCCGCCGGACAGCCCGATGATCGCCATCTTCTGCACACCCAGCGTGTCGGCCATGGTGCGCAGGTCGCCGGCGAACTGCCGCACGGTTTCGTACTGGTAGGGCGTCGAGGAGCCGATCCCGGGCCGGTCGACCCCGATCAGGCGGATGTTCTCGCGTTCGGCGAACAGCCGCGCCTCCAACGGGATCTGCCGGCGGGCCCCCGGGGTCCCGTGCAGCCAGAACATCGCGCGCCCCTGGGGCGCGCCGAACTCCGCAAAGCCGAGTTGACGTCCCTCACCGACAGCAACGTTGCCCTCCAACTTGGGCCGGGCGATTGCGACCACCATGAACAAGAGTGTGACATGGACAACCCCGCCGCAACACCTTGCTCCATTTCGCGACGACAAATAGCGTAATGGGGCATGGCGTCGCGCAGCCGTTTCTCCGGTCGGCCGTTTCACACCCCCACGGCCGAGATCGCGGCCGCGCTGGACCAGCTCAGCGTCCCGACGCTGCTGTTGTCGCTGGTCCATCTGACCGGCGACCCCCGGTTCATCCGGGAATTCCGGCCGGCCGGGTCCTTCCTCAACGAGATCCAGGGCTTCATGTCCGAGGAGGACAAGGCACGCGCTCGCGCCGACGCGCTCGCGGTACTGACCGACTACCGCGACCGCGGCTGCCCGGAGCCGGCACCGCTTGGCGCCGAGCTGATCAAGGAGATGATGGATTGGGCGGCGTGCGAGACGGTGCCCGAGCGGTACCTGGAGTTGTTGGCCGAAGAGCTCGATCTCGACGGCACCGACCCGCGCCGCCCCGAGCCGCTCCCTCCCGAGCAGGTCGGCGACCTGTCGGTGCTGGTGATCGGCTGCGGACAGTCGGGGTTACTGGCCGGGATCCGCCTGCAACAGGCCGGGATCCCGTTCACGATCGTGGAGAAGAATGCCGGGCCGGGCGGCACCTGGTGGGAGAACACCTACCCGGGCGCCCGCGTCGACATCGCCAACCACTTCTACTGCTACAGCTTCGAACCCAATCACGACTGGACGCACTACTTCGCCGAGCAACCGGAGCTGCGCCGCTATTTCGAGGCGGTGCTCGACCGGCACGGCCTGGCCCCGCACATACGGTGGCGCACCGAGGTCGTCGCCGCGACGTGGGACGACGAGGCGGGCCGGTGGTCGGTCACGCTGCGATCGGCCGACGGCACGACGAGCACCCTGCACGCACGTGCGGTGATCAGCGCCGTGGGCCAACTCAACCGTCCGGTCATCCCGCCGTTTCCGGGCGCCGACACCTTCGCCGGGCCGGCTTTTCACTCGGCCGCCTGGGACCACACGGTCGGGTTGGCCGGCAAACGGGTGGCGTTGATCGGGGCCGGCGCCAGCGGATTTCAGATCGCCCCCGCCATCGCCGAGACCGTCGCCCAGCTCACCGTGTTTCAGCGCAGCGCACAGTGGATGTTTCCCAACCCGATGTATCACGACGCGGTCGGCGCCGGGGTGCGCTGGGCGCTGGAGCATCTGCCGTTCTACGGTCGCTGGTACCGCTTTCTGCTGCTGTGGCCGGGCGCGGACAAGGGGCTCGACGCGGCCCGCGTCGATCCGGACTACCCGGACCAGAACCATGCGGTGAGCGAGGTCAACGCGCTGGGCCGGATGATGTTCACCGAGTGGATCACCGGGCAGGTCGGCGACGACCCGGGGCTGTTGGCCAAGGTGATGCCGGACTATCCGGCGACCGGTAAGCGCACCCTGCAGGACAACGGCAGCTGGCTGGCGACGCTCAAGCGGGACAACGTCGAGCTGGTGCGCACTCCGATCGACCGGATCGGGCCCGACGCGGTGATCACCACCGACGAACAGCGCTACCCGGCCGAGGTCATCGTCTACGCCACCGGGTTTCGGCACACCGAGGTGTTGTGGCCGACGACCATCACCGGTCGTGACGGCACCGACCTGCGCCGCCTGTGGGGGCAGCGTCCGTACGCCTATCTGGGGATCACGGTGCCGAGGTTTCCGAACTTCTTTCTGCTCTACGGGCCGGGCACCCACCTGGCGCACGGGGGTAGCCTGATTTTTCACTCCGAGCTGCAGATGCGCTACATCGATCAGTGCCTGGCGAAGCTGACCACCGACGACCTGCACTCGATGGAGCCGCGGGTCGAGGCGGCCACCGAGTGGCAGCGGCGGACCCAGGAGGCCATCGCGACGCTGGTGTGGTCGCAGCCGTCGATCAAGCACTCCTATTTCAAGAACGCCGACGGTGAGATCCACACCCTCAGTCCCTGGCCGCTACCGGAATACTGGTCGGCGGTGCGTCGCCCGGATTTCACCCAGTTCGTGTTGCGAGGAGGTGGGCACGATGTCGGTTCTGGTCGCATTCTCGGTGAGCCCGATGGGCACCGGTGAGGGTGTGAGTGAGGCGGTGGCCGAGGCGGTGCGGGTGGTGCGGGAGTCGGGCCTGCCGAACCATACCGACGCGATGTTCACCGTGATCGAGGGCGACACCTGGGAGCAGGTGATGACGGTGGTGCATCGCGCGGTGGAGGCGGTGGCCGCCCACGCCTCCCGGGTGAGCACGGTGATCAAGGTCGATTGGCGCGACGGCGTCTCCGATGCGCTGACCCATAAGGTGCAGGCGGTCGAGCGGCATCTGCGGGCACCGGACTAGCCTTCTAGCCGGTGAGTACACGCGCAGGCATCGTCGTAACCGGAACCGAGGTCCTGACCGGACGCATCCAGGACCGCAACGGCCCCTGGATCGCCGACCGGCTGCTGGAGTCGGGTGTGGAGCTGGCCCATGTCACCGTCTGCGGTGACCGTCCGCGCGACCTCACGGCCGCCCTGCGGTTTCTGGCCGATACCGGCGTCGACCTCATCGTCACCAGCGGCGGGCTGGGTCCGACCGCCGACGACCTGACCGTGGAGACGGTGGCCCGGTTCTGCGGGCGTGAGCTGGTGTTGGACACCGAGCTCGAGGCCACCATCGCCGCGATCCTGCGGTCGCTGATGCGCCGCTACCCGGACGCCGATTTCGAGGCGGTGATGGCGGCCAACCGTAAGCAGGCCCTGATCCCGGCCGGCGCCACGGTGCTCGCCCCGGTGGGCACCGCCCCCGGTGTCGTCGTCCCCGGCGACCAGGCGCGAATCCCGACCATCGTGGTGTTGCCCGGTCCGCCGCGTGAGCTGCAGGCGATGTGGCCGGCGGCGCTGGCCAGCGAGCCGGTGCAGGACGCGACGGCCACACGCACCCGCTATCGGCAGCAGACCGTGCGGATGTTCGGGCTGCCCGAGTCGAGTCTGGCCGACACCCTGCGGGAGGCTGAACGCACCGTCGCCGACTTCGATCGCCTGGAGATCACCACGTGCCTGCGCCGCGGTGAGTTGGAGATCGTCACCCGTTACGAACCCGACGCCCCCGCCGCCGTGGCCGCCTACACCGCGCTGGTGGGGCTGCTGACCGCCCGCCACCCCCGGGAGGTGTTCGCCACCGACGGGTCCCTGATCGACGAGCAGGTCGCGGCACTGGTGGCCGGCCGCACGGTGGCGACCGCCGAATCCTGCACCGCGGGGCTGCTGGCGGCGCGCCTCACCGAGCTACCCGGGTCGTCGGCGTACGTGGCCGGGGGAGTGGTCAGCTACTCCAACGCCGCGAAATCCGAACTCCTCGGGGTGGACCCGGCGCTGATCGAGGAGCACGGCGCGGTCTCCGAACCGGTCGCGCAGGCGATGGCCGCCGGCGCGCTGCGTCGATTCGGCGCCGACACCGCGGTGGCGATCACCGGGATCGCCGGGCCCGGCGGTGGATCGGCGGACAAGCCGGTGGGGACGGTCTGTTTCACCGCGGCGCTGGCCGACGGCCGTTCGCTGACCCGCACCGTGCGCCTGCCCGGAAACCGTGCCGACGTGCGGGAACGCTCCACCACCGTCGCGATGCACCTGCTGCGCCGCCTGCTGAGCGACGAGCCGACCGCGGCACTTTAGTCCCGTGGTCAGTCCAGTCCTTCAGTCCTGCGAGGCCACCAGGGCGTGCGCCTCCTCGTGGGTGCTCACCGCCGGGGTGGCCCCGGGAAGCGGCTTGCCGTTGGGTTCGGTGATCAACGCGATACTGACCAGCCCGATCGCGCCGGCGGCGATCAGGTAGTAGCCGGGCCAGTTGAGGTCCTTGGTGGCCGACAGCAACGTGCTCATGACCAAGGCGGTCGTCCCGCCGAACAGCGAGACGAAGATGTTGAACGAGATCGCCAGCCCGCTGTAGCGGACCTGGGTGGGGAACAGGGCCGGCAGCGTCGACGGCGCGGTGCCGGAGAAACAGGCCAGCATCAACCCGAGTATCAGCAGCCCGGCGAATGTGCTGACCACGGTGCCGCCGCGCAGCAGCAGCACCGCCGGCAGCGACAGCACGATCAACCCGATCGCCCCGGTCGCGAGAACCGGACGCCGCCCGACCCGGTCGCTGAGCCGGCCGATGATCGGGATCAGCACGATCAACATCACCAGCACCGCGATCTGCATGAACTGGGTCGCGGTCTGATCCACCCCGCCGCCGAGGCCGAACTCGGGCAGGTCGGCCAGATAGGTGGGGATGTAGCTGGTGAGCATGTAGTTGGTGATGTTCCAGGTGATCACGATGCCCCCGCAGAGCAGGATGGCCCGCCAGTAGTGCACGAAGACCGCGCGCACCCCGGCCTTGGACTCGTCGTGCTGGTGCTCCGACTGCTCTTCGAGCAGCTTCTCGAACGCCGGTGTCTCCTCCAACCGCAGCCGCAGGAACAGCCCCACCATCCCCAGCGGCAACGCGAGCAGGAACGGGATGCGGTATCCCCAGCTCAGCAGGTCGTCCTCGGGCATCACCGCGGTGAGGATCGCCACGGTCGCCGCGCCGAGGGAGTAGCCGGTGAAGGTGCCGAACTCCAGCCAGCTGCCGGTGAAGCCGCGGCGCTTGTCCGGGGTGTACTCGGCGATGAACGTCATCGATCCGCTGTACTCGCCGCCGGTCGACAGCCCCTGCCCGAGCTTGGCGAGCAGCACCAGGATCGGTGCCGCGATGCCGATCGAGTCGTAACTGGGCACCAGACCGATGCAAAACGTGCTGGCGGCCATGAGGATGACCGTCATCGCCAACACCTTCGTGCGCCCGATCCGGTCGCCCAGCGACCCGAAGATCAGCCCGCCGATGGGCCGCACCAGAAACGAGGAGGCGAAGACGCCGAACGCCGCGATCAGCGAGGCGGTGTCGGACATCCCGGCGAAGAACACCTTCTGCAGGGTGAGGATGAAATACCCGTAGACCCCGAAGTCGTACCACTCGGTGATGTTGCCGACGGTCGCCGCCGCGACCGCCCGTTTGACGACTTTCGGGTCGGTGACCGTGATGTCTTCCGCCCGCAATGATGACGCATCCTGCGTGGCGTCTACAGCCGAACTTGCCACGCGGGTGCCGCCCTCCTTCTCCCTCGTCGCCGAAGTGGTGTCGGTCCCGTCAGCGTAGGGCATTCGCTAGCGAGTAGCGATTTCCGGCGGCGACCAGCCCCCGGGCAGCCCGGCCGCTCAGGGCCCGGGTACCTGCCCACCGCCGTGCAGGAGCGAGCCCAGATTGAGTTTGCCGATCTCGTCACGCAGTTGGTTCTTCGCCGCGGCCGGGTCGAGTCCGGGCGGGGCCTGTTCGCCGTCGGTGCGCTGCCAGGGTTGGCATCCGCTGGTCCGAAACTCGCTGTCGGTCGGCTCGATCTGCACGACCTGCGGCTTCTTGGTCATCGCGTTGTCGACGATCTCGCCGTCCCGGCTGCGCCGCCAGTAGCAGGTGGCGTCCTCCGCGGGACCCGCCGAGGTGTAGGTGCCGGGCAGGATCTGCTCACCGACCTGGTAGGTGCCGTCCTCCTCGATCGAGGTCGCCGCCTGCGTGTCCGGCGCCTCGGCGCCGGGGGTCGGGGCCGGTTCCGGGGCCGGCTCGGGGTCGGCCAGCGCGGTGGTCGCGCCGGTCAGCGCGGCCGCGCAGAGCGCCGCGCCCGCCGTCACCACCCGCGTCCACATGGCACTCCACCTTACGCGCCGTCGGCGGTGCCGACCGGGCCGCCACACCAGACATGACCAGAATCACCGGTCGCGCCGCGACAGCCGCATGCCACACCCGGCGGGCACCGAGGGCCCGGTCTCGATGCGGACGCGGCGCCGGTTGCCTCCCCGATTCCGGTGGTTTCGGCTGTTACCCTGCGGAATCGGCGGGTTAGGACAGGCGGTGCCACATCCGACCCGCACCAGGCCACCACACAGCAACGGGCACCGACGAGAGACCGACGAGAGACCACGGTGGGCAGCGGAGAGATCAGGGCACTGACCGGCCTGCGGATCGTGGCTGCCCTGTGGGTGGTGTTGTTTCATTTCCGGCCGCTGCTGGCCGGGGCGGCCCCCTACCGCGCCGAGGTGCTCGCCCCGATCCTCGACACCGGTGCCCAGGGGGTCGACCTGTTCTTCATCCTCAGCGGTTTCGTGCTGACGTGGAACTATCTCAATCGGATGGGGCAGTCCTGGTCGACGCGGGCGACGCTGCGCTTCCTCTGGCTGCGTCTGGCGCGGGTCTGGCCGGTCTACCTGGTGACCCTGCACCTGGCGGCGGCGTGGATCATCTTCACCCTCAACGTCGGTGACACGCCCGCCGAGCAGGCAGATCGGCTCACCGCGGTCAGCTACCTGCGGCAGCTGCTGTTGGTGCAACTGTGGTTCGAACCGTATTTCGATGACACCAGCTGGGACGGCCCGGCCTGGTCGATCAGCGCCGAGTGGCTCGCCTACCTGCTGTTCGGGCTGCTCATCCTGGTGGTGGCCCGGGTGGCCCGGGTGACCCGGGCGCGCGGTTTGCTGTGGCTGGCCTTCGCCGCTTCGCTGCCGCCGATTCTGCTGCTGTTGGCCACCGGCGAGTTCTACACCCCGTGGAGTTGGCTGCCGCGGATCGTCATGCAGTTCACCGCTGGGGCGCTGGCCTGCGCCGCGGTGCGCAAACTGCACCTGACGCACCGCACCCGGATGGGCGTGGGCTGGCTGTCGGTGCTGCTGATCGTGCTGATCGTCGCCGCCCTGTACTGGTTCGACGCCCACCCGATGGCCACCGTGCCCGATGCGCGTGGGCTGGTGGACGTGCTGTTCGTGCCGCTGGTGGTCACCCTGGCGGTGGGGGTCGGCAGCCTGCCGCGTCTTTTGGCGACGCGGCCGCTGATCTACGGCGGCCAGATCTCGTTCGCGTTGTACATGGTCCACGAACTGGTCCACACCGGCTGGAACTGGGTGGCGATCGAATACGACCTGGACCTGACCGCCGGACAGTGGAAGCTGGTGGTGCTCGGGATACTGGCGGTCTGTCTGGCGGGAGCGAGCCTGCTCTACCACGGTGTGGAGGAGCCGACGCGGCGGTGGATGCGCCGCATGGTCGACGTCCGTGATACCGACACCCCGGTGGCGCCACCGGTCGCCGCCGCGGGCGCCGCACCACCGGCCCAGATGGCCGCTGCAGCCCGGTGATCGCCGGTTTGGTTTGATTACGTTTCGCAAAACCGATTCGGCGACGACGGAAGGCTCGGGCGGCTGTGATGCGCACTCCGGTGATCGTGGGCGTCGCGACGGTCGCCGTCCTGGTGGGCGCCGTCGTCATCAGCGGGTACCGCGCACCGGCAACACCGCCGCGCCTCACCGACCACGACGTCCGGATCAGCCGCATCGCGGTGATCGCGGATTCCTACACCACCGGCGGCCCGGAGGGCGGGCTGGGCGCCAACGGATGGACGACCCGCGCCGGTCAGGAGTTGCTGCGCGACGGCAACCCGGTCACCGCCTCGGTGGCCGCCGAGGGCGGCGCCGGCTACGGGGTGCGCGGCAACCACGGGAACCTGTTCGTCGACCTGGTGCCGCGCGCGGTCACCGTCGACGACGCCCTGGTGGTGTTCTTCGGGTCACGCAACGACGACGTGGCCGACCCGGGCCTGCTCGCCGGGACCATGCACGACGCGCTCGCCCGGGCCCGCGATCTGGCCCCGACCGCCACCCTGCTGGTGATCGGCCCACCGTGGCCAACCGCCGACGTCCCCGCCGCGATCTGGCGGGTGCGCGACACCCTCGCCGCGCAGACCTGGCTGGTCGGCGGTGATTTCGTCGACCCACTGGCCGAGGGATGGTTCGTCGGGCGACCGGATCTGATCGGCGCCGACGGCATCCACCCCAACGACGCCGGCCACGCCTACCTCGCCACGCGCATCGCCCCGCTGATCAGCGCACGGCTGGCGGGCTGATCACCACCGGTTGAGTCGCTGGGCCACGAAGTCGGCGGCCCGGCCGGTCATGCCGTTGGCCGCGTACAGGCCGTGGGAGCCGCCGTCATTGCCGGTCGGCGAACAGATCGGGTCGGTGTCGATGCACAGGTTGATCGTCTTGGGCGCATAGCGCGACCCGATGTTGATCGGCGGCGCGTCGATCTGGTTGAGGAAGTCCTGGGAGGGCTCGCCGAACAGGGCGACCGCCGCGACGTGGTCGGCCACCTCCGGCGGCATCGGTCCGGTGATGCCGTCCGGCGGGGTGAAGTCGTCGGGGATCTTGTCCGCGGTGACGTAGCCCATCACCGCCGCCCCCTGGGAGAACCCGCCGAGCACCATCTTGGTGTCGGGGCAGGCGTTCACCCGGTTCTGGATGTGGTTGCTGGCGTCGATGACGCCCTGGGCGGCGGTGGGGAAATCGGTGCTGGCCGGGTAGTTCACCGGATACACGTCGACGGACTTGTCACCGAGGCGGCCGCGCAGGGTGTCGACGAAATCCTGGCCGACCCCGCCGGCGCCGGGCGGCTCGAAGGTGCCCCGGGCGAACACCACGTCGACGTCGGGGCACGGTTCGGCGCCAGCGACGGGGGTGACCGCAGGCACACTGAGCGCTGCCCCGCCCGTCACGGCCAGAGCCGCCCACAGCCGCGCCCACACGGTCCAACTGTTTCCGGTCATCGCCACCCACCGCCTCGCGTCGCTATCGGCGTCTTCGGGGTCTGCTTCAGGGTAATGGGCCGACCCGGCGGACGCGAGTTGTGTTGCCCGGCAAGTCGGGCCCGCGACGCGCAGCGGGTGTGGGGGCGCGGCTAGTTTTCCTTCTTGATCAGCCGTTGCAGCGCCACCCGGTCGGCGGCGAGCAGTTCGGCGATGCGCTGGTGGTTCACCTCCGCGACGATGATCTCGCCGACCTCCTGGTGGACGTCGCTGAAGATGCCGTGCGACTTCATCTTCTCGGTCTGATACACGTTGTCCTCGGTCGGGGTGACGTAGTAGAGGGCGTCGGCTTTGAACCGGTGCACCAGCCACAGGTGGATCAGCGTCATCAGCCGCTTCTGACGCAGCGCCTCGGCGAACGTGTTCTGGTCGCGGACGGTGAGGATGCTGCGGCCGTGCCGGTCTTTGATCGGGTCGACGATGACGTTGGCGAGTTTCTCCTCACCGTCGGACCGCTCACCGTAGATGCCCAGTTCGAGCAGCTCCCCGCCCGCGCGCCGCGGCCGCAGGTCGACCCGGAACTTCTCGTCGAGCTTGTAGTGCTCGCCCCAGAGCGCCAGCCACTCCTCGAGCAGTTTCTTGGGCACCTCGGTCTGGACCAGGTGCTGATGCTGGGTGGAGCCCTCGCCCATCGCCTTGGTGGTCGCGGTGCGCCCGGACGAGGCGGCCAGCGCGGCGTCGCTGCGGGGTCCGCCGACCAGAGTCTGCGGGGTGCGGTAGGGCGATTCGGTCAGCCGCATCTTGCGCTGCAGCCGGGCCAGCGCCAGCATGCCGTCCTGCCGCAGGGCACCGGCGAACTCTTCGGCGGCGACCCCGTCGATCTGGTGGCCGCCGTACGTCATGAAATTGAAGACGAACCCCATCTTGCCCAGCTCGGCGGGGAACTGGCGCATCTCGTCGTCGCTCATGCCGGTGGTGTCCCAGTTGAACGAGGGGGAGAGGTTGTAAGCCAGCATCTTGTCGGGGTAGACCGCGTGGATGGCGTCGGCGAACTGCCGGGCATCATCGAGGTCGGCGGTTTTGGTCTCCATCCACAGCAGATCGGCGAACGGTGCGGCAGCCAGCGATTTGGCGATCGCGTAGGGGATGCCGCCGCGGATCTGGTAGTAGCCCTCCGGGGTCTTGGCCAGCTCGCAGTCCCAGGTGGCCGCGACGCCGAGTTCGCGGGCCTTCGCCCCGGCGGTGTGCAGCGAGGCGGTGCGGGCGAAGTCACGCCACTCTGCGGCGCTCAGCGCCCGCGCCTCGTTCTCCTGCTCGGCGAACTCCAGCAGATCGGCGACGGCCTCCCCGTAGGTGGTCAGCCCGGCGTCGTCCTGCCATGCCTGCACGAACTGCGACTCGACCTTGTCGTAGTGCGACTCGATCGATTCCGCGCCACTGGCCCGCCACGCCTCGACCGCCTCGGCGGCCACCGCGAACAGGCCCTGCTTCTCCAGCCACGCGTCGGCCGCGGCGTACTCGCCGTCGGGCAGCGAATACAGCAGGTGCCCGACGAGCTCGCTGACCCCCAGCTCGGTGTGGAAGTGACGCATCAACGCCAAGAAGCACGACTTGTAGGAGGGGATGGTCACGTTCGTCGCGCCCAACAGGAACGGTTGGTCGCGTTCGTCGCCGCGGCTGTCGATGAGGTTCGCGGCCTCGGCGTCGGTGCGGGCGACGATGATGCCGGGAACCCGCATGATGTCGAGCTGGAAGCGGGCGGTGTTGAGCCGCTTGATCTGCTCATCGGAGGGCACCAGAACCTTGCCGCCCTGGTGCCCGCATTTCTTGGTGCCCGGACGCTGGTCCTCGATGTGGTAGCCCGGCACGCCGGCCTCCACGAAACGCCGAATCAGGTTGCGCACATGCGGATCCCCGCCGTGGCCGGTGTCGGCGTCGGCGATGATGAACGGCCGGTAGTCGTGGGCGGGGGTCTTCTCGCGTTCGGCCGCGCTCAGCTTCGACCGCAGGTACTCCTGGTTGCGGTCGGCGGTCAGCAGGGCGCGCACCAGCCCGGCCGCCTCCTCGGGGACCTGGCTCAACGGGTAGCTGGCCAGGTCGGGGCCGGGGTCCTCGCTGATCGAGCCCTTCGCCGAGGTTGCCCAGCCGCCGAGGTAGATCCCCTCGATGCCCATCCGTTTGATGGTCACCGCCTGGCCCGGCGAGTACGGCCCGAACGTGGAGATGCTCTTCTTCTCCGCGAACAGCTCACGCAGCCGGGTGAAGAACGCGGCCGCCGCGTTGCGGGCGACGGTGTAGTCGACGGCGATGGTGCCGCGTTGCTCAACGACCTGACGCGCGGTGTAGAGCCGGGTGATTCCCTCGAAGCGGGCACTGTCGAAGTAGCGCTGGGTGTCGGCGATGTCTTGGGTGACGTCGATCTGCGCGTCCACGTCGACCGGTTCGGCCTTGGCCATAATCGTTCGCTCCTCCTCAGCACTTTCGAGCACGGTTGCCCACAACGCTGTGAGTCTCCCACTGCGACAAAGTTTACGTGGCAGAATCCGAGCGGAGCCGCCTGTCGACGCTGTGAGGAGGCCCGATGCGGGTTCAGGTGGGGGTCTGGGCAGCAGCGGCGGGTGCGGCGCTACTCGGCGGCTGCCACGGGGTCGATCCCACGCCCGCACCCACGCCCGCGCCGGTGTCCACATCCGTGGGTGCGCCCCCAGCGGCGACCACCGCAGCGGCGCCGAGCCCCGCGCCGGGGCCGGAGCCGACCACCAAGGTGTGGGTCGATCTCGCGGTCGGCGACTGCCTGGCCGACCCGCCGCCCACCGACCCGAGCGTGGTCACCGTCGTCGTCGTCGACTGCGCCCGCCCGCACGCCGCCGAGGTGTTCCTGCGGGCCACCGTTCCGGTCAACGAGGCGGTCGCCGATGTCGCCGACCCCCGGTGCGCCGACGGTTACCCCGCCTACACCGGCCACGCGGTGGGCGCCGGCGGCGACACGATCAGCTACCTGATCGACTCGATACAGGACCGCACCGGGGCGGTGCCGGAGCCGAGCACCGTGATCTGTCTGCTGGCGCCGGCCGACGGCCACCCGGTCAGCGGCACGGCCCGGCGCTGAGCCGCGGCCCGCGCGCCGCCACCCCCTACACTGCGCGTATGGACGGCGCCCCGACACAACAGTTCGCCGCCCCCGACGGGCTGCTGCGCATCGAGGACACCCTCGATGCCCACGGCGAGATCGCGTTGCCCGAGGGCACCACGTTGATCTCGCTGATCGAGCGCAACATCGCCAGCGTCGGTGACACGGTGGCCTTTCGGTACCTGGATTTCACCGGCACCGGCGACCCGCAGGTGTGGGAGTGGACCTGGTCCCATCTGGGGGTTCGGTTGGCCGCCATCGCCGGCCGTCTGCAGCAGCTGGCCGGTGCCGGGGAGCGCGTGGCGGTCCTCGCGCCGCAGGGGCTCGACTACGTGGCGGGCTTCTTCGCGGCGATCAAGGCCGGCACGATCGCGGTGCCGCTGTTCGCCCCGGAGCTGCCCGGCCACGCCGAACGGCTCGGCACCGCACTGGCGGACTGCACCCCCTCGGTGGTGCTGACCACCGCGGGCGCCCGGGCCGGCGTCGAAGCGTTTGTGGACCGGTTGCCGTCGGCTCGCCGTCCCCGCCTGCTGGTGATCGACGAGATCCCCGACGCCGCGCGCCACGACTTCACCCCGGTGGTGTTGGAGGTCGACGCGGTATCGCATCTGCAGTACACCTCGGGGGCGACCCGTCCTCCGGTGGGCGTGGAGGTCACCCATCGGGCGGTCGGTACCAACCTGGTGCAGATGATCCTCTCGATCGACCTGTTGAACCGAAACACCCACGGGGTGAGCTGGTTACCGCTCTACCACGATATGGGGTTGTCGATGCTCGGTTTCCCGACCGTCTACGGCGGCCACTCGACGCTGATGTCGCCGGCCGCGTTCATCCGCCGTCCGCAACGCTGGATCCAGGCACTCTCGGCCGGCTCCCGGGAGGGGCAGGTGGTCACCGCCGCCCCCAATCTCGCCTATGAGCTCACCGCGCAACGCGGGCTGCCCGGCCCCGATGAGCGGATCGATCTGGCCAACGTGGTGATGATCATCGGCTCCGAACCGGTGAGCATGGAGGCGATCAGCACGTTCACCAAGGCGTTCGCCCCGTACGGGTTGGCACGCACCGCGATCAAGCCGTCCTACGGCATCGCCGAGGCGACGCTGATGATCGCCACCACCGCGCCGAGCGCCGAGGCCCACGCGGTGTACTTCGACCGGGATCAGCTCGGTGCGGGCCGCGCGGTGCCGGTCGCCGCCGATGCCCCCGAGGCGGTGATCCAGGTGTCCTGCGGACAGCTGGCCCGCAGCCTGCGCGGGGTGATCGTCGATCCGCAGACCGGCGACGAACTTCCCGACGGGCGCATCGGGGAGATCTGGCTGCACGGCGACAACGTCGCCCGCGGCTACTGGGGCCGGCCCGAGGAGTCCCGTGCCGCTTTCGAGGCGGTGCTGCACACCCGGCTGTCCCGCGGTGGCCACGCCGGCGACGTCCCGGCGGGCGCGCACTGGCTGCGCACCGGTGATCTCGGCGTCTACCTCGACGGCGAGCTGTTTGTGACCGGCCGGCTGGCCGACCTGGTCCGGCTCGACGGCCGCGACCACTATCCGCACGACATCGAGACCACGGTGGCCGACGCCTCGTCGATGGCACGCCGGGGCTACGTCGTCGCGTTCACCGCGCCGATCGCCCACGGCGACGCCGGGCTGGTCATCGTCGCCGAACGGGCCCGGGGCACCGGCCGCGCCGACCCGCAGCCCGCGGTCGAGGCGGTCGGCGCCGCGGTCGCCCGCGTCCACGGGCTGACCGTCGCCGATGTGCGGTTCGTCCAGGCCGGCGCGATTCCGCGCACCACCAGCGGCAAACTGGCCCGGCGTGCCTGCCGCGACGCGTACCGCGACGGTGCGCTGTGAACCGCCGACGCAACGCGCAGGTGGTGCTGCGTCGCCGCCCGAGCGGTCTGATCGCCCCCGGCGACACCGAGGTGATCAGCGCCGACGCCCCCGAACCCGCCGAGGGGGAGGCGCTGGTGCGCACCACCTACGTCGGCATCGATGCGGCGGCGCGCACCTGGCTCAACGACCAACCCGGCTATCTGCCGCCGGTGCAGCTCGGTGAGGTGATCCGCGCGGCCGGTATCGGCGAGGTGGTCGAGTCACGCTGTGCGGCCTACCGGGTCGGCGACGTGGTGACCACCCTCACCGGCTTTCAGGAGTACGTGCTGGTGCGTGACGACGTGTTCACCACCCCGGTTCCCGGCCCCGACGTCGACCAGTTGGCGGTGATGTCGGTGTATGGGCCGACCGGCGCCACCGCCTACTTCGGGATGAGCGGCATCGGCCGCCCGAAACCGGGGGAGACGGTGGTGGT
>Ga0079225_10000777_pt1 | contig 17422 bp, 15 predicted proteins | sample Poulit2012_FD_76344 | JGI IMG/M metagenome (GOLD analysis project Ga0079225, IMG submission 76344) | Agricultural soil microbial communities from Georgia to study Nitrogen management - Poultry litter 2012 | ecosystem: Environmental > Terrestrial > Soil > Agricultural land | place: USA: Georgia... | reverse complement strand
GTACCAAGCAAAACGCTCTGAAAAGAAGGTGGTCACCGGCAAATTAACATACCACTCCTGCTCATCCTCACCCTCAGTGCGGTAATTCTCAAAGCCAGCAGAAAAAGCAATGCTCACATAATCGGCAAGTTCTTCAGCCAACATGGTTTTTGCCTCAAAGGCAAAGGCTTTGGTGTCATAGTCCTCTTTGTAAGCTTCGTAACCAGCGGCCACAGCAAGCTCTAAGTTGCCCGTTGGGTTACACGCTGGCATCAGCCAGTGAATATTGCGGCCGCGGCCATATTCAGCCCAAGCTTCTAGCTGGCAGCTTTTAGCTTCGGTAATTTCTGCATCATCCACTTCTAAGCTTGGGCTAGCCCAGGCATAAGAGGTGATGGCGAATAAACCAACGGAAAGACTGTAATACTGAGAATTTGATAAATAGCGCCGCATTTCGGGCCCTCAGAAAGAAAATAAGGAATCTAGCCACACTGAGTGTGGCTAGGAGTTTGCGGCGCGGATATTAGCTTGCTATGGGGGAGTTTTGTAGTGCTTTTGCTAAATCTTGAAGGTCAGAACCTGTTGGTTGTTGGACTAAACGCAAGCCAAACTCGGGCAGTATGGCCAATAGGTGGTCAAAAATATCAGATTGGATATCTTCGTAAGCGGCCCATACAGTGGTGTTAGCGAAGCAGTACAGCTCTAGAGGCAAGCCGGTGGGCGTGGGCTGCAGCTGGCGCACCATGGCGGACATGCCCTTGTGAATGTGTTTGTGGTTTTTGATCAGTTGGTCCACATAGGCTCTAAAGGTACCGATATTGGTTACACGGCGTTTATTAATAGGTGCTTTGCCAGCTTCGTTGAGGTCGTTATTCCATGCGTCTATTTCTTCGAGTTTGGCGCCAAGGTATTCATTTAGCATGGTGAATCCACGCAAGCGCTCCACCTCTTCATCTGTTAGAAAACGCACGCTGTTTTGGTCAATTAACAGAGAGCGCTTGATGCGTCGCCCACCAGATTCCACCATGCCGCGCCAGTTTTTAAACGGTTGGCTCACTAAGTTTTTGGTAGGGAAAACGGTTAAGGTTTTATCAAAGTTTTGAACGGTGACTGTGTGCAAAGCAATATCAATCACATCGCCATCAGCGTTCATCTGCGGCATTTCGATCCAGTCGCCCACGCGTACTGTGCCGTTTGAGCTAATCTGTACACTCGCCACCAAAGATAAAATAGTGTCCTGGAAGATCAACATTAATACTGCAGCCATGGCACCTAAACCAGAAAGCAGTAACAGAGGGCTTTTGTCGATAAGGGCCGAAATAATCAGCATGCTCGCGATTAAATAGATAACTAGCTTACCAAGCTGTAAGTAGCCTTTAATGGGGCGGTTGTGATTTTCAGGACGACGCAAGTATAAAATATTGATGTAATCAAGTAAGTGCCCCACAGCAATAGCCACTGTAAGCGCGATAAAAGCAAAGGCAACATTTTGAGTCACCTTAACGGCAGCTTCAGGCAAGTGAGGAATGGTGTGAATGCCTGCACCAATCACTATGGCGGGTACTATGTTTGCTAAGCGCGATGCCACAGGCAAATTGAGGGTTTTTTGATTTTCCGCGCCTAGCTTTTTGCCGATGGCACGCCTGAGAACCTGCAGGGCGATGTGTTTAGTAATCCAGTTAGCCACTAATGCAGTGAAAATAAGCAATGCCACTGCGGCTGTGGTTTGAATCCAAGGGTTTTGTGTAAACAGTTCTGTGGTCTGAGCATAAAGGTCGGGCATTGGGTTCCCCTATTATTGCAGTGAGTGAATAACTTCTTACTGGTACTTAAACGCAAAAAGCAGCCGAAGCTGCGAAATATTAAGAAGTGAGTATAGAATAAGGGAAAACTTAACACCGCAACAAGTCGGCGGTGTTAAGTTCTATCAAAGGCTTAGGCGACTTGCACAGGAATTGCGTTGCTGCTGCCTTTTACGGCGTTGCCGTCGGCAAGATAAATTAGGCGTGGCTTGTAGCTTGCTAGCTCACTGGTGTCGTAGTTGGCGTAAGCACAAATAATAACACGATCGCCAGGCTTGGCTCTGTGTGCGGCAGCGCCATTGACAGAGATGATGCCAGAGCCTTCTTCTGCACGAATGGCGTAGGTTGTAAAACGCTTGCCGTTCTCAATGTTATAAATCTGGATTTGCTCAAATTCTAAAATGCCAGACATATCAAGCAAGTTGCCGTCAATAGCGCAAGAGCCTTCGTACTCTAACTCTGCATGTGTGACGCGTGCTTGGTGCAATTTGGCTTTAAGCATAGTGCACTGCATGGTGTTTACCTCTTAATTCTGCCCCACATAAATGGCGGCTAATGACTGAAAAGTCAGCTGCATGCCGCAACTCAGCTTTTCGCTTCATAAACGGCGGTTAAGTATGCCTTAATGGTTAAATATCTACAAATATGGTGCCCACATTGTCAATCAATCGTGTGGTGCCTAAAAAAGCAGCTGTAAGGATACGTAAAGCTGCTGTGCTCTTTTGGGCTGGCGCTAGGGTGTTGGCATCGACGATTTCAAAATAATCTACTGTTAAGCCAGCTTGTTCGAGTCGCTCTGTGCTCTGTTGGCAAAGTTCGGCGTAGTCGCGTTCGCCTGCCTCAATGGCTTGGCGTGCTTGGGTTAGGGTGCGGTAAATGGTGAGGGCTTGCTCTTTATCGGCCTCGCTGAGGTAGCCGTTGCGCGAACTGAGCGCTAGCCCTGAAGCATCGCGTTCTGTGGGCACGCCGATCACAGCAGTGGCAAAAAGCTGGTCTTCAACCATGCGCCGCAATACGGCGAGTTGTTGGTAATCTTTTTCACCAAAATAGGCGTGATCAGGCATGGCTATATGCAGCAGCTTGCTAACCACAGTAGTAACACCACGGAAGTGCCCAGGGCGCTTGGCACCGCACAAGCGGTCGCCTAAATGCTCTACATCCACCCAGGTGAAAGTTTCCTGGGGGTACATCTCGGCTACTGAGGGCGCAAATAGCAAATCTGCATCATGCTGGGTGAGCAAGTCGGCATCTTGCTCTAAGGTGCGCGGATAGGTGTCGAAATCTTCGTTAGGACCAAACTGGGTGGGGTTCACAAATACGCTAACAACCACTTTGTCGCTGTGTTGCTTGGCCGTTTTTACTAGGCTCATATGGCCTGCATGTAGGTTGCCCATGGTGGGCACCAGGCCCACCGTTAAGCCTTCTTGGCGCCATTGGCGCACTTGGTTTCTAACGTCTTGGATGGTGTGTACGGTTTTCATAGGTTGCTTCGGTAATTAAAAACAGTGCTCAGGCGCAGGGAAAGACCCGTCTTTTACTGCTGCGTCGTAAGCTTGTAAGGCTTGGAGCACATCGCCATTGCCATTCAGCATAAAGTTGCGCACAAAGCGTGCTACTTTGCCTTGGGTAAAGCCGAGGGCATCGTGCATAACAAGCACTTGGCCGTCGCACTCGGGGCCTGCGCCAATCCCAATCACGGGAACGGTAACAGTTTGCGTTAGTTTGGTGGCCACTTCGCGAGGGACGCACTCAAGTAAAAGAATGTCAGCGCCTGCCGCCTCTAGTACTTGGGCATCTTTAATGAGCTGCTCTGCGGCGTCTTCGTCGCGCCCTTGCACGCGGTAACCGCCAAAAGCATTAACGGCTTGTGGGGTTAGCCCCATGTGCACACAAACAGGCACACCGTTGCGTTTAAGCAGGGTAATCGTATCCGCAAGCCAAGCGCCGCCTTCGATTTTGACCATATTGGCGCCTGCAGCCATGAGCTTATGGCTGGCATCAAGGGCGCGTTCTGTGGTGGCGGCAGTAAGGAAAGGCAAGTCCGCCATGATGAGGCTGCCTTGGTTACCCCTTGCCACGCAAGCAGTATGGTAGGCCATATCTTCGAGAGTAACGGGTAGCGTGCTGTCGTGACCTTGCAGCACCATGCCAAGGGAGTCGCCAATTAAAATAACATCTATTCCTGCTTTGCTAGCAAGATGCGCAAAGGTGGCGTCGTACGCTGTGATAGAAGAGAATTTACGCCCTTCTTCTTTGCACTGCTGTAATGTGCGAACCGTTACTTTCATAAGAAAAACCTCGTTGTAACTTGTGCTAATAGATGTAAATGCACCTGACATTAAAAAAACACAATTATTGTGGCGCAACTGAGCCTAGGGAATCTAGCGCTAGCGTGCAATGATGCCAAATCTCTTGCGTTAGTGTTTCGGGTAGAACTTGGGATAGTGCCGTGCCGTTAGGCAAATGGGCGTGTGGAGATACTTCTAGTAAGGGCTCTAATACAAAACGCCTTTCGCACATAAAAGGGTGTGGAACTTTGAGCCTTGGGTGCTCAATAGTTTGTTCGCCAAACAATAAAATATCCAGGTCCAGAGTGCGCTCTCCCCAGTGACGTTTACGCACGCGGCCTGCATCTTGTTCCAAAGCTTGAAGGGCGTCAAGTAGCGCAATAGGAGTAAGCGCTGTTTTAATTAGCGCCACAGCATTGATGAAAGGCGGTTGGTCCTGCGGGCCTATGGGCGCACTGGCATAGAGGCTCGATGTTGCCAGCAACTGTGTTTCGCGAAGTGCGGCCAATGCGTTGATGCCGTCGATAACTTGTTGTGTTGGGTTATCGAGATTGCTGCCTAGGCCGATGTAAACGTTATGGCTTTGCATGGTTAGACTTTTTCCTGCGGGGGCGGCGCCGTGGTGAGCGTTTGCTGTCGCGAACATTAAGAGCCTTTACCATGGCGTCCCGTTGTTTTGGGTTCGCTTCTTGGTAATCCGTCCACCACTGGCCTAGGCCCGGAGGAATTTCGCCTGCTTCTTCGCGCAGGAGTAAGAAGTCGTAAGCGGCACGGAAGCGCGGGTGTGTCACAAGGCGAGCAGCACGTTGGCCGTGTCGTCTTGGTAGACGCTCTTGGAGCTCCCAAATTTCTCGCATCATTAAGCTAAAACGCTTAGGAATAGCCACGGTTTTCACTTGTTCACTAATGGCTTCGCTAGCGGCTTGTGTCATCGCCACCACAGGCGGCATGCCACCTGTGATTTTTGCCCTCTGCTGCTCCACCACCTGTGGCCACAAAAATACCGCCAGCAAAAACGCAGGAGTAACAGGCCGGCCATCAGTAATGCGCTTGTCTGTGTTTTGTAGCGCGTGGCCCAAGAGAGCGTAGTGCGAAGGCGAGCGGTCTAGATATCGGTAAGCCGTTGGGAACAGCTGGATAAGCAGGCGGTATTCATCTAATAAATGAAAAGTTTTTTCGCCATGCCCGCTTAGAAAAAGCTTGTTGCACTCGTCGAACAAACGCGCGGGAGGAACTTCTTTTAATAGATGTGCGAGGGGCTTAATCGCAGCAGCGGTATTGCGTTCAATGGAAAAGTCTAACTTGGCCGCAAAGCGGATAGCTCGCAACATGCGTACGGGGTCTTCGCGGTAGCGTGTTTCTGGGTCGCCAATTAATCGCACAGTCCGTGCTTTAATGTCTTGGAGAGCATTGGCGAAATCGTATAAAGCGAAGTTGGCGATATTGTAATACAGGGCGTTAATGGTGAAGTCTCGGCGTTGAGCATCTTCTTCGATGGTGCCGAAAACGTTATCACGCAATAATTGGCCGCTTTTGCTCTGTACTAAGCGTTTGGTGTCTGCGTCTTCCGCGTTAGAGCGGAAAGTGGCAACTTCTATGACGTCGCGGCCAAAGTACACGTGCACTAAACGAAATCGGCGGCCAATAATGCGCGCGCGTCGAAAAGTGCGCTGGATTTCTTCAGGTTTGGCATTGGTCACCACATCGAAATCTTTCGGAGCGGTACCTGTCAGCGCGTCACGTAGGCATCCACCCACTAGGTAAGCCTCGTAGCCGGCGTCTTTCAAGCCGTAGAGTACATCTAAGGCAGGGCGGCTAATAATCTTGCGTGAAATAGGGTGGTCTTCGCGCGGGATGATGGTGGCTTGTGTAACAGAAATTTTGTTTGTCCTACTAAGCTGCTGTAAAAAATTTAAGATAACCGTATAAGGCTGCTTTAACCACTGTAATACGGTGTTTGAGGTTTGTTTCATGTGGGCAAGTGGATACCGCTGTTAAGTTAAAGCTTGTATATTACCTTGAATAGCGAGGCTAAGCACTTATTTGCTCAGATAAGACGCAATAAAAAAGGGCCACTGTCTCCAGTGACCCCTTATAGTTTGCGCTGATTCTGTTATTGTTATTGTTTGTTTTTATTTTCTCTGCTTCGTTCTGACTATCATTCCCATGATGTCTTATGCATTGGCTCATGAAATTATTATTCTTTTGCTTTGTGAGCCTTCTCGCCTTGTTGTTATTGTTTGGTGGCGACAACTAAATAGTGGCGCTTTGCCGCCATCTTTGCAATTTTTTATAAATTCCAGCAAAAACAATGGGTTGTAGCGCTGTTTGAGAGTGGCCGAAATAAGTTCATTTTTTCTTGTGTGCGTGTGTTACCCGTTTTGTGGTGAAAGGTAACAGTGATTTGAGTGTTTTCTTGTAGGCAAGTTACTGAGAAAAACTCAAGCCTAATTATTACGGTTGCGCGGAATGCCTAAGCGCTGGCGGCGTTCCCATAGGTTTTTACGGCTGATCCCAAGCTTTTGTGCAAGTTCTGTCTCTGTCATTGTGTCTTGGTTTTCTAACACAAAGCGGGTGAAATAATCTTCGAGACTCATTTCTTCCACGGGTTCAGCGCCGGCGCTGCTTGTACTTGCCGCTTTTTCTTCCGGTGCTTGTGCAGGAAGTGCGAGGTCTTCAGCGCTAATATTGGTGTCTTCGCTAAGAATAACAGCGCGTTCGATGGCGTTTTCTAGTTCTTGTAGATTGCCAGGCCATGTGTGTTCGCGTAGTGCTTTTTGAGCATCGGGTAGCAGTGTCATGGCTTCGCGGTGATGGCGCTGGGTAGATTGCGCTAAAAACTCTTCTGCAAATAACAAGATATCATCGCCACGCTGGCGTAGTGGTGGCATATGTAAGGGCACAACATTAAGGCGATACAGCAAATCTTGGCGGAACTTATGTTGCGCCACAAGGTTGTGTAAGTCCTGGTTGCTGGTGGCAATAATGCGCACATCCACTTGTGTGCGCTGTGCACCTCCCATGGGGGCTAGGGTGCTGTCGTCTAATAAGCGCAATAATCGCCCTTGAGCAGCATCGCTCAGGCTTTCAATTTCAGCGAGCACCAATGTGCCTTTGTTGGCTTGAGCAATTAGCCCGGCCTTGTCTTCTAGCAGGCCAGTTAAATGGCTGGCCTCACCGCCAAACATTTCCAGTTCTTGCTCAGATCCAGGAAGTGTGGCGCAATTTAGTACCAAGAACTCTTCACTTTTGCGGTGGCTAAGCTGGTGGATATATTTGGCTAAATGTTGTTTGCCTGTACTCGCTTCACCCTGAATGAGTACAGGAATATCAGTTTTTGCCACACGCTCGGCTTGTGCAAGCAAGGCTTGTATCGCTTGTGAAGAGCCTACCTGTAACACTTTTTCTGGGGCTTCTTGCTTGTTGGCAGGCAGTTGTGGCGTAGGCGCGGCCGCTAGGGGGCGTTTCCCCGTGGCCAAGATGCGCTGTACAGTGCTAACCATTTCGTTGTGGTCGAAGGGCTTGGGAATATAATCCACAGCACCATCACGCATGATGTCTACAGCGGAGCGTAAGCTGGCGTAGCTAGTCATAATAAGCACGGGGGCAGGGGCAGCTGCTTTAACTAAATCGCTACCAGGCGCACCTGGTAAGCGGAGATCGCTAATAATTAAGTCAAATTCGTTGAGGTTGTTTTTTACCGCCTCTTCAACAGAGCCCGCTTCTGTTACTTGATGGTCATGGCGCTCTAATAATTTACGTAGCGCGCCACGAATAATAGGCTCATCTTCAACGATTAAAATTTGACTCATATTACGACCTTGGTTGAATTTTTATACTAGCTCGCTTTGGGGTATGCGAAAGCGCGGCAACGTAATGATAAAGCGTGTACCTGAATTGTTGCGCGTGGGGCTTTCGGCACGAATGCTTCCAAAGTGGTCCTCAATAATACTATAAACCAGTGCTAGGCCAAGCCCTGTACCGCGGCCGGCTGTTTTGCTGGTAACAAATGGCTCAAAAAGCACATCGAGTAAATGAGGCGGTATGCCTTGGCCTTCGTCCTCCACGATGATGTCGATTGTTTCATGCTTTTCTTCCGTGCGCACTGTGATAGCTTGCCCGTGGACGCTAGCATCAGCAGCATTATTTAATAAGTTAACAAAAACCTGCAAGAGCTTTTGTGAATCGCCTTTCACTAGGTGTTCAGGGTGGCAAAGATTGCGAAAGTGGAACTGTTGGCGATTGGGGCTGAGTTGCAATAACTCAATGGCTTCTTGAGCTGTATTATAAAGTGATACAGGGGATTGCATCACAGCTTGTGCTTTGCCGCTGTGACTGTAGGTCACAAGAGAATCCACGATACGACTAATGCGCTGCGTTTGCGTAATGATATGTTCGGCAGATTGCTGCATTTCTTGGAGAGACTCTTCGTGCTGCAAGTTTTGCGCTAAACAGGCGATGGCAGTAACGGGGTTGCCAATTTCATGCGCGACGCCAGCGGCTAAACGCCCAATGGAAGCTAGGCGTTCACTGTGGTTTAGGCGCGTTTCGAGGCTATAAATTTCGGTACTGTCTTCCATAACAATAACTTGCCCATCTAGATGATTAATGCCTTCATCATTGTGGATGGTGGACTTGTGAAGGTTAAACCAACGTGTGCCACCATTGAGCTGCACTTCCACTTGGTGTGAGCGCAGCTCTTCGCCAAGCGCAAAGTCATGAAGCAATTCTTGCCATGGCATTGGTAAAGTGCTCAAGCGAGAGCCAATGGTATCGCTAGCAGCAATGTTAGTGAGCTGTTCCATGGCATGGTTCCAACCAATGATTTCACCGTCTGCAGCTAAGGAAACCACCCCCATGGGCAGCTCTAATAAGGTTTGTCGGTGGAAGCGTCGCAAGCTATCCAATTCCGCAGCTAAGCCCGATAACCGGTCGCGATATAGCTCAATGCGGGTTTCAATAAATTGAAAATCATCGCCTGTGTGTTCGCCCTGTTCTGGTAAATAAGGAAGATGCTTTTCGATAATGTCGTGGGCAACGGTGGGGCCAAGTAAGCCAGACAGGTTTGTTTCTAACTGATCACGTAGGCGGCGCAAGGCGTAAGGGCGGTCTTCGGTAAAATGGAAGCCAAGGATGCTGAGGGCTAGTTCGACTTCTCTGTGAGCTGTTTCTTCACCTAGGGCCGCGGCCAAGGCGTTTTGGATTTCAACGGTGTTTTTAGCCACCAAACTTAGACGCATGGGGCGCTTGAGGCTGTTGGCGGTGCAGGCTTCGGCAGCACTTTTCTCTGCGCGGGAGGTGGGCGTTAGCATGGAGACAAGGGCAAAGATAAAAGTGTTGGCCACCACCGTGATGGTGGCGACTTTGTGCCATTGGTCAATAGCGCTTGTACCTTCAGGGTGTAGCCAGGCAAGCGCGTTATTAAGCTCAACTTCTGGCCAAATCATAGGGATAAACAGCGCTACAAACCAAATAAAAAACCCTGTAAATAACCCTGCGAAAAATCCAAAACGGTTGCCCTCTTGCCAGTAAAGAGTGGAAAGTAGGCCAGGCGTAAACTGCAAAGTGGCGATAAACGCTAACACGCCTAGCTCCATTAAACTGTGCTTTTCACCCACGGCAAGATAAAACAAATAGGCAAGAACTAAGATGCCGGCAATGAGCACGCGTCGAGCCCATAGCAGCCAGATGTTTAGCCGCTTATCGAGACGCCGGCTGCGAGCAGGCAATACCCAATGGTTTAGCAGCATGGAGGAAAGCGCTAGCGTCGTCACAATCAACATGCCGCTAGCCCCTGCTAAGCCGGCGGTGTAAGCCAAAAATGCACCTTGTGGGCTATGTAGTGCGCCCACCGCTAAGGGGTAATAATCGGCTTCCACTTGCACGCCCGCGGCGTTACCGGCAAATAAGATTAAGGGAACACACAACGCCAACAAGAGCATTAGTAGTGGCACGCCCCAACTCGCAGTTTTGATAGCTTTAGGGTTGATGTTTTCAGTAAAAGCCATATGGAATGTGTGGGGCATTAAGATGGCAGCTATAAAAAAGGCCAAAATCATGGAGTGCCATGCGCCATCCACAAGGGGTGCATAGAGATGAGTCACTTGTTCTGGGTTGGCGGCGAGCCACTGTTGTAAGTGGCTAAAGTCACCAAAAACTTGCTTGATGCCAAGTATAGCCAAGGTCCCTAATGCAATGAGTTTAAACAGCGATTCTGCTGCAATAGCGATAACCAAACCTTCGTGCTTCTCTCGCAATGAAACATGGCGCGCGCCAAATAAAATGGCAAACAGGGTTATGAGCGCGCAGAACCAGAAGGCCAGTTTTTCAGGGTCGCTTTCTAGGGTGAGTAAACGCAAGGATTGCGCCACCGCTTGGATTTGCAGTGCCAGTAAAGGCAGCATGCTAGCGAGCATGAGCAAGGCTGTGGTAGAGCCTGCGAGAGGGCTGCGGTAGCGAAATGAAAATACATCAGCTAAAGAGCTGAGTTGATGCGTGCTTGTGAGCCTGAGAAGGGGGGTAAGCAAAAGAGGAGCAAGAAAGAAAACACCAGAAATCCCTAAGTAGTAGGAGAGAAAGCCGTAGCCATATTGTTGAGCATAAGCGAGGCTGCCGTAAATAGCCCAAGCGCTTGCATAAACCCCCATGGAAAGCGTGTAAATAAGCGGGTGGCGACGTATTTTTACAGGGATGATGCCTGAGTCTGCAAGCCAAGCCACGACAAAGAGTAGCAATAAATAGGCACAGGCAATAAATAGTACGCTGAGGAAGCTAAATGTCATGGTGCTCTCTGCGATGGTTAGCCCAAGCGGTGGCGACGATAATAAACAGCCAGATAAGATAGGGACGATACCAGAGGTGTTCGGCTTCTTCCCACCAGCTCATGAGCACTGGTGATAGGAAAAAAGCGCTGAGCACGATAAAAGTGAGCACACGGTCAAGTTGCATTAGGATTCCTAGATCACTGCTGCAACAAAATGCGCCATCGGGGCGATGGCGCTTAGTTTGTTAGCCAGCGACTTGCTTCTCTTTGATTTCTGCTAGCTCTTTGCAATCGATGCAAAGTTCTGCTGTTGGGCGGGCTTCTAAACGGCGCAGGCCAATTTCGATGCCGCAAGTGTCGCAGAAGCCGTAGTCTCCACTGTCAATTTTTTCGATGGTGGAATCAATACGTTTTAGTAGTTTACGCTCGCGGTCGCGGGTGCGCAGTTCTAGGGCGAACTCCTCTTCTTGGGTTGCTCTATCTGCAGGATCAGGTAAGTTGGCGGCCTCATCCTGTAGGTGTGTGACGGTACGTCCGGCCTCTTCCATTAATTCTTGGCGCCAAGCCAATAAAATTTGACGGAAGTGCTCATATTGTTGCTCGTTCATGTATTCCTCGCCATCTTGCGGTTGGTAAGGAGGAATGCCATGGATGAGTGTGTTTTTATCTTTTGAGGTCGTCATCGCTATGTTCACTTTCTGTGTTTATTCGGTTCCATCACTCTTGAGGGAGAGATGGAGCTTAATAATTGTTGTTATGAATTAACCGAAATATCAATGCCAAACAATGCGTTTTGCAATACTGGTACTAGCCAATGCTAACACATTGGGAATTAACTGCTATATGGCGCAATCGCTATTTTGCTGATTTGTGCCAAGGTCCGTATATAGAGGCTTTTTGGCTTTTTTAAAGAGCTGCAATGCAAAATTAATTTTTCATTGTGGGCGTGGATTTAAAAGAGAGGTTTATCTTGAAAAATCAATTTCCTCGGGCGAAGCGCTGCCAGCGCATCGCACCGTTTCATGTGATGAGTTTGGTGCGTCAAGCTGCAGAGCTAGCAGAACAGGGGATGGATGTTATTCACCTGGGCATTGGCGAACCTGATTTTCCTACGCCGCAGGAGATTGTTTTGGCGGGACAGGATGCACTGGCAGCAGGGCGAACGCGATATACCTCTGCGCTAGGGCTGGATGAGCTACGCCAAGCAATCGCTCAGTATTATCAACAGCGCTTAAATGTTGTTGTACCTTGGCAGCACATTGCGCTTACCCCAGGTGGTTCAGGTGCATTACAGTTAGCATTAGCCGCACTGGTGGGGCCTGGTGATGGGGTCTTGGTGACAGACCCAGGGTACCCTTGCAATCGCCATTTTGTAGAGCTAGTAAGCGCTGAGCCTCAACCGTTAATTCGGCATCACGATAAGGATTGGGCCATTACATTAAAAGAGGTGCAAGCAGCTTGGCGCCCTAATACTCGCGGTTTAATTTTAGCGTCACCGGACAATCCCACGGGCTCAGTGCTTGAGCGTCAGGAGCTTGTGGCCATTGCGCAATGGGTTAAATCCCAGAACGGCTTTGTTATCGTGGATGAAATATATCAGGGCCTGTCTGTGCAGGCGCCGTGGAGTGCTTTAAGTATTGATGATGGCATCATAGTTATTAATAGCTTTAGTAAATACTTCGGCATGACGGGGTGGCGTTTAGGCTGGCTAGTAACGCCGGCACACATGATTGAAGATGTGGAGCGCATGGCACAAAATTTTTTCTTAGCTCCGGCCACAGTATCTCAACACGCAGCCCTGGCTGCTTTTACACCTCAAGTGCAGCAAGAGCTTGAAATGCGGCAGACAGAGCTGCTTGAAAGGCGAGAATACTTAATGCAAGAGCTACCATCGTTAGGCTGGCACATTACCGGTTCCCCTGAAGGGGCTTTTTACCTCTACGTGCACATTGGCAAGACGGTGAGTGATAGCTTTAGCTTTTGTGAGCAATTGCTAGCGGCAACTGGGGTTGCGCTAACCCCAGGTATCGATTTTGGCCAGCATCACAATGCCCATGAGTTTGTTCGTATTGCATATACTGTACCACTGCCTCGGCTCCGTGAAGCTGTGGCGCGGATTCAACAATTTTTGGAGTTAAAATGAAGTTTTCTGAACCCTTAATTGAGGGGCGTTTGGTCAAGCGCTATAAGCGTTTTATGGCGGATGTGGTAACCGTGGAGGGCGATGAAATAACAATTCACTGTCCAAACACAGGCTCGATGATGAATTGCTTAAACGAGGGAGCCGCGGTGCTTTTCTCGGATAGCCATAACCCAAAGCGCAAGTTGCGCCATACTTGGGAGGCGGTGCAGGTGGCCCATGGGCAGTGGGCGGGAATTAATACCCACAGAGCTAATGCGCTGGTGGAAGAGGCGTTGCTGTCGGGGTTGCTTAAAGGATATGAGGGGCTTGCTGTGAAGCGGGAAGTAAAGTGGGGGGATAGTCGTATTGATTTTACGCTAGGCGATCAGAGCCCTGTTTTTTTGGAAGTTAAAAACGTCACCTTGGGGCCTGCTGCTAACGAGCCTGATTCCGGAGTCATGTATTTTCCAGATGCAGTGACGACGCGTGGCCACAAACACTTGCAGACTTTAGCTGACATTGTGCGTGAGGGCGGCCAAGCGGTATTGTTGTACTGCGTTCAGCACACGGGGGCCAAAGAAGTGCGCCCCGCAGACCATATTGATGCAGAGTATGCCCGCTTGTTGCGTGAAGCGGCTCAAGCTGGTGTGGAGGTGAGGGCGCTTAAGGCAGAAATTAGCGCCCAAGAGATTGCACTGGTAAAAGAAATTCCAGTGGTATTATGAATCAATTAAACCCTGTAACTGTTTGACGCGTTCTGCAGCTGCCGCCGCGCCTGATGGGTTGCCTTGTTGCTCGCGTGAGCGCTGGATAAGCTGCCAAATTTCAACTTGCCAGCTGCGATTGGCTGGTGCGTCACGCAATGCGCGCATGAACATGCCTTCTGCGTTACGGGCTTGGCCTTCAGCGAGACGTAGCTCACCAAATTCGCGATACAAAATGGCAGCTTCGTTGGCCTGAGATACTGTAATAGCACGTTCTAATAGGCGCCCTGCTGCTGCGTTTTGCCCCTGTTGTCGCGCCTGTTTTGCTTGTTGAAGCAGGCTGTAGGCGGGGGAGTCAGTGGCAATAGTTACCGGTTCATCCATTGTTTCAATAGCGTGGGAACCTAAATTGGGGCCAGTGGCACAGCCAGAAAATAATAGGCACAAAGCAGCAATGCTGGTAATAACTATCTGCCGAAGCGATTTTTGAACCACCCTCGTATTCCTCGTTTTTCAGGTTGATCGAAGTCCGCTTTTGGTGCGCGATTAAATAAGCGGCATTGGCTAAATTCAATGGTTTCTAAAGACGCTAATAATACAGGAAAAGGCACGGCATCTTTGCATGGGTTTTCAAACAATTGGTGTTGTTGGGAGTCCCACCATACGGTTTTCACTGTATTGGGAAAGCTTTCACGTAAAGAGCGCTGAGGAAGAGAAGCCATTAAATCCGCCCAAATAGGCAGGGCCACATTAGAGCCAGACACACCTGCGGGCTGATTGTCATCGCGGCCGACCCATACCACTGCTAAATGATTTTCGCTAAAGCCTGCGAACCATGCATCGCGGTATTCGCCGGAAGTGCCTGTTTTACCCGCCACACGAAGATTAGCCGGTAGGCGTGCCAAGGCGCTGCGACCGGTTCCCTCGGTGATTACTTTTTGCATCGCCCATTGCACCAAAAATACTGTATCTGACTCGATAACAGATTGCGGTTGCACAGGGTAGCGTGCAATGGGATTACCCTGATGATCAAGCACATCGGTAATGCTGCGCAGGGCTGTTTGGAAACCGCCTGTGGCAAGGGGCTGGTAAATCGATGCCACCGAGAAAGGGGTTAGGTCTACGCTGCCGAGCAAGAGGCTTGGGTTGCCGCCTAGTTTTTTACGCAACCCAAGGGTGTAAAGCGTTGCAATAACCGCCTCAGGACCCACTTCCATACCCAGTTGTACAGTCGCTTGGTTGCGCGATTTGGCCAGCATCTCTGTTAGCGTAATGGGGCCAAGGGATTTGTTATCCACGTTGTTTGGCGTCCATGTTTTCCCTTGGGGTAAAGTCACAGTGATGGGCTCGTCCTCCACGAGTGAGGCAAGGTGGTACTTGTTGGGCTGCTGTAATGCTGTAAGCAGCACCATGGGTTTGATTAAGGAGCCAATGGGGCGGTGAGCGTCAAGCGCCCGATTAAAACCCACAAAGCGGGGATTGCGACTACCCACAATGGCAAGCACGTCCCCTTGATCGGGAGCGGTAAGAATCACACTCGCTTCTAATTGTTGTTCACCCTTAGGGTCACGCTGCGAGAGAACAGAGGCCACAGCATCTTCTGCGGCAAGCTGGGCGAGCACATCGAGGGTGGAATGAATCACTAGGCCTTCGCCGGATAATACGTCAGCGGGATAGTCGCGAGCCAGTTGGCGGCGCACCAAGTCAACAAAATCGGGGAAGGCATAAAGGGTGCTATCTCCCTTGGCAACTACTTCTAGTTTGGCGTTGCGGGCTTTTTCTGCAACTTCTGGGCTTAGCACACCAGCATTTTCGGCCACATCCAGCACTACGTTGCGGCGTTGCAAGGCGCGCTCGGGGAAACGGTGGGGGTTGTAAAGGCCTGGCCCTTTGAGCATGCCAACTAACAAGGCCAGATGTTGCGGCGCTAATTCTTCTAGCGGTTGGCCAAAGTAAAATAAAGCAGCTAGTCCCATACCGTGTATCGCTCGCCCACCATCTTGGCCGAGGTATACTTCATTGAGGTAAGTTTCCAGGATTTGATCTTTGTCGTAATGCTGCTCAAGCAATACCGCCATGGGCAGCTCTAGGAGCTTGCGCGATAAGGTGCGATCGCGGGTAAGCCAAAAGTTTTTTACTAGCTGCTGTGTGATGGTGCTGCCACCTTGGCGGAAGCTGCCACTACGAATATTGGCGGCCATAGCACGGGTTAAGCCACGAAGAGAAATGCCGTGGTGGCGATAAAACTGTCGATCCTCTACGGCGATAAGCATTTGAGTAAGCAGTGGGGGTGTTTGTTCTAATCGAACTAGCACGCGATCTTGGCCATGGCCAGGATGAATACTGCCCACGTGCAAAGGTTCTAATCGTGCAATAGACAGCGGACGGTCCACACCGCTTAATTCGGCGATGGTGTCGTTGGCAATGCGTAGGCGGATGCGCTGAGCAATTTCGCCGCCATCACTATCGCGGAAGCCGCGGGTGTGAAGTGTGAGAGTATTACCTTGCTGGGCATAGGAGCCCGGTGATGCAGCGTTGGCCTCGGGCCGATAATGCATGTACTGCAGGAGCTGTTTGAGGTGAGCAAGGGATAATGCGCGGCCTTGATAAAGCTCCACTGGGCTTGCGAAAACGCGTGCAGGTAGCTCCCACTGGTGGCTGTCAAAGCGTTTTTGAACAAGATTATCAAGCCACAAAAGAGTTGCCGCTGCAGCTAAAAGCAGGATCGCGACACCCAGTAGTAGGATTTTCTTAATGCCTTTGCGGGCGCTTTTTTTGCGCTGAGACGATTTTTTTGTTTGCTTCGACTTTTTTGCCATTACCTGATTTTACCACTTTCTCTCCATAAATTTTGCAAGACTACACCAGATGGCCATAATAGTGCGCCCTTTCACAAAGGATTACACAAATGAGTCAGCCGCACTATCACATTTATGCCATCGGCAATGCTTTGGTGGATACTGAAGTTGAAGTTGAAAATAGTTTTTTAGCCGATATGGGAATTACTAAAGGCATCATGACTTTAGTAGATCAAGAGCAGCAGGGTGCTTTGCTTGAGGCGTTGCGCTGCCAACAGCCACCGCAGGAGCGCGCCAGTGGTGGTTCAGCCGCAAACACTGCCATAGCTGCTAGTTATTTTGGCGCCAAGTGTTTTTTCTCTTGCCGGGTTGCTGATGATGAAACAGGGCAGTTTTATGTGCAAGATATTCAAGCTGCGGGTGTCGATACTAATATGTCGGCCCAGCGACCAAAGGGGGTCAGTGGCACTTGCGTGGTGATGGTGACTCCAGACGCAGAGCGGACCATGTATACCTATCTGGGCATTGCCGAAGATGTGTCTGTGGACGACTTAGATGAAGATGCCATCAAAGCAAGCGACTATGTTTATATTGAGGGTTATCTTGTGACGTCAGCCACTGCGCGCCCTGCGGCAGTGCGCCTGCGCGAACTTGCCCGAGCCAACAACACTAAGGTGTCATTAACTTTTTCTGATCCTGCCATGGCCCAGTTTTTTCGCGACGGGCTAAAAGAAGTGATTGGCAAAGGTGTGGACCTGCTGTTTTGTAACGAAGAAGAAGCCAAGCTCTTTACTGAAACCGAAGACCTTGCGGAAGCGCTTGATGCATTAAAACGCTATAGCGAGCAGGTGGTTATTACTCGAGGCCCGGCTGGCGCTATTGCATGGGACGGAGAGCAGCTATACGAGTTTGATGGAGTCAAAGTGAGAGCGGTGGATACCACGGGCGCTGGCGATCTTTTTGCCG
>Ga0079225_10000775_pt1 | contig 17438 bp, 12 predicted proteins | sample Poulit2012_FD_76344 | JGI IMG/M metagenome (GOLD analysis project Ga0079225, IMG submission 76344) | Agricultural soil microbial communities from Georgia to study Nitrogen management - Poultry litter 2012 | ecosystem: Environmental > Terrestrial > Soil > Agricultural land | place: USA: Georgia... | reverse complement strand
CCGGACCGGACCGCCGCGCTGCTCGGCGACGGCGAGAGCATCGTGCCGTGGTTGGAGCGAGGGGTGCGCGCGTTGCGCGCTAGTGGTGCTGAGGTGATCGTGTGCCCGTGCAACACCGCCCATGTGTGGTTGGACGAGGTGGTTCGGAACCACGGGTTGAACCTGCTCAGTATCGTCGATGCGACCATCGACGAGGCCCGCGTCGCCGCCCTGGGGGATCACCCGATCGGGATCCTGGCGACCGAGGCCACCCTGAGTGCCGGCCTATACCAGGAGGGACTGGCTGAGCGCGGCTTGAGAGCGGTCCGGCCTGAACCGCAACAGCAGGCGCGCCTGATTGAGGCGATCTACCAGGTGAAGGCCGGAACCGAAACCGATCTTCGCCGGGCCGCCGCCACCGTTGGGCAAGTGTGCCAGGAACTTGTGGCAGCGGGGGCAGGGGCCATCATGTCTGCCTGCACCGAACTGTCCCTGGTGCTGCATGACGTCGACCCAGCCGTGCGGGTTATCGATTCCACCGACGCACTGGTCCAGGCCGTGGTGCGCCGGTTCGGGACATCTCCGACGGCGGCGCCCGACCCGGGATCGATGAGGTGAGGGCGGTCGGTACCCCCCTCGCCACCCTGCCCTCCCAGTTGGCGCCGCTCGTCCGGGCCTGGCCGGCCGCCGTGGCCGGGCTTCTGGCCGTGCTGGCCGGACTGGCGCTGCCGCTGCTGAGCCCGCTGATTATCGCGCTGATCCTAGGCGCGATCCTCGCCAACACCCCGATGGCTCGCACCGCGCTGATCACAGGCTCGACCAAGGGGGCGAAGACCCTCCTGCGGCTCGGGGTGGTACTGCTGGGCACGCGTCTGTCCATCGAGGCAATCGCCATGCTCGGAATCCCGGGCTTGGTAGTCGTCGTGGTCACCGTGGTGGCCGTGTTCGGCCTGACCAGCGTGATCGGTGACCGTCTCGGCCTGGATCGGGGGCTGGTCACGCTTATCGCCAGCGGCTTCGCGATCAGCGGCGCCGCGGCGATCGCAGCAGTCGAGAGCGGAATCCGGCGCCGGGACGAGGACGTCGGGGTCGCCCTGGCCATGGTCACCCTGTTCGGCTCGCTGATGATCATGGCGATTCCGGCCGCCGGCGCCGCACTCGAACTCGCACCGGAGTTGATCGGCGTGTGGGCCGGGGCCAGTATCCACGAAGTGGCGCAAGTAGTAGCCGCGGCGTCTCTCGTCGGCACCACCGCGGTGGCCACGGCCACCGCGATTAAACTCGGCCGGGTGGCGCTTCTGGCGTTCGCAGTTGGGGCCGCTCGCTGGCGCGAGCGCCGCGGGCAGGGCGACGCCGAGAATGGCGCTGCGCGCGGAGTTGGCGAAGGAGGTGCGGCCCGGGGCGGCGCTGTCCCCCTGGTTCCCTGGTTCCTCATCGGCTTCATCGTCGCGGCGATCATCGCGGGGATGGGCGTGATCCCGCAGGCCGCAATGCCGTGGGTGAACCATGCAGGCACACTGCTGCTGGCTGCGGGCATGTTCGGCCTGGGCCTGGGCATCCGGATCCGCAATCTGTTCCCGATGCCGTGGCAAGTGGTGTTGCTGAGTGCGATCTCAACTGCGATCGCCGCCCTGATTCCGCTCGGACTACTGTTCGCCCTGTGGTGATGGATGTCCGGTGTGTCCGTGGCGTGCTCGAAGGCCACCCCAAGCTCGAAAATGGCATGGCTGCCGCTCACGGTCCGAACGATCATCGGTCGCTCCCGGTGCCAAGCGGTGGCAAGGGCCTCGATCATCTCGGTGATCGCCGTCGACCACCGTGTACCTACCAGCACGCATTCGGGTTCCGTACCTCCCCGGCGGATGGTGTAGACACATGGCATGTCTTTAGACGGAGAGTACGTCCCTAGCCCTCGTCCGCACGTGCGTGAGCAGGTCGAATTGTACGAGCGCACCGACGGCGCCGAGGGCGGCACCCTGCGCGGGTTGCCGGTGATCATCCTGACCACCCGCGGGGCCAAGTCGGGCGCGATCCGCAAGATCCCGCTCATGCGGGTGGAGCACGACGGCGCATACGCGGCGGTCGCCTCCATGGGCGGGGCACCCAAACACCCGGTCTGGTATCACAACATCAAGGCCCACCCTCAGGTGGAGTTGCAGGACGGCGCGAACAAGTGGATCATGCGCGCCCGGGAGGTCACCGGCGAGGAGAAGCAGCAGTGGTGGGAACGGGCCGTGGCGGCCTACCCGCCCTACGCGGAATACCAGGAGAAGACCGACCGGGAGATCCCGGTGTTCGTGCTCGAGCGGGTGTAGGTCCGCAAGTGCCAGTTCCGCTGCGGCACGCCTCGGCTGCTACGTGACGGCGCATGGGCGCCTGGGCTAATGGACGACGTCGTAGACGGCTTTGATGATCCCGTTCCGGTAGGTCTGGGACTCCACCACCTGCAGTCTCTGCTTCGGGGCGGTATCGAATAGCCGCTTACCGCTGCCCAGCAGCACCGGGAAGATCAGCAAGTGGTAGCGGTCCACCAGCCCTGCAGCGGCAAGGCCCTGAGCAAGGGTGGCGCTGCCGTGCATGATGATCGGGTCGCCGTCGCCCGCTATGAGATCCCGGACCTCCTCCAGGGAACCCAGCACCTGCGCCGGCCACGGGCTGGTGTCCCGCAGGGTGCGGGAGACCACGTACCGCGGCATCGCGTTGTAGCCGGCGAACTCCTCGGTCATGGTGGGCCACACGGGGGCGAACTCCTCATAGGACCGCCGCCCCATTAGTAAGGCACCGGCTTCCTCCTGTTCCCGGCCCTTGAGTTCGTAGGCGGACTCGTCGAACTCCACCTCCTTGAACGTCCACCCAGCCTGCGGGTGGTCACCGCCGCCGGGGGAGTCGACGATCCCGTCCAGGGTGATGAATTCGGTGACGATCAGTCTGCGCATGCCGGGCTCCATTGCTGCTGCGGGTAACTGATCGTAAACGGTGCCCCGCCCCGCCGTCAGCCCCCAGTTCACTTCGGGCTTTCATCCGCCCGTCTTCTCGCGGTCCTCGCCGGGGTCGGTGCTGGGCGGGCGCTTCCGCGGAAGCGCGCAGCATGTGCCGGCGCCCAGCCGAGAAGCGCCGGCCGGGTGCAGGCGCCTGGTGCTTCCGCGGAAGCGTCCGCCTGGATCCAGATGCTGGCTGTTCACTTAGCACTGGGAGGTCTCGGCCCCGGATGACACCATGGATGAATGCGCCTCTCGTCCGCCCTGCCCGGTGCCGCGCCCGCCCATCCGGGCGGTAGTTATCCCCGCCCACCGGGCGACGATGCCCGCCCGCTCGACGACGAGGCGCGGTCGGCTGGCGAGGACGCCCGCTCACCTGGCGACGATGCCACCATCGGCCTGCAGATCCTGCCCTGGGTGGGTTTCGATGAGGCCGATCCGATCGTGGCCGAGGTGCTCGCGCACATCGAGAAGCAACCGGGCATCCGCTATGAGGTGGGCACGATGGAAACGGTGCTCACCGGCCCGCTGGACGAACTGCTCGAACTGGTCGGTCAATGCCTGCGTCTGGCGCACCGTGCCGGCGCCGGAGAGGTGCTGGCCATCACCAAGATCCTGTACCAACCCACACAGAAGGGGTGCCGACTCCCTTGATCGAACTGCCCGCCGCCGCTGCCGCCTACGACGCCCGTGCCGCTGAGTACGACACCTGGTACGACCGCAATGCCGCGCTCTACCAGGCCGAGTTGGAATTGGTGGACGCACTGCTGCAGCCGTTGCGCGCCGTCGGCCCCGGTTTGGAGATCGGTGCCGGCACCGGCCGCTTCGCCGGCCCGCTGGGGATCGACGTGGCCCTGGAGCCCTCACCGGAGATGGGTGCCTTCGCCCGTCAGCGCGAGGTGCAGGTGATCGAGGGCGTGGCCGAGGAGTTGCCGTTCGGGCGGGCCGAATTCGGCTACACCGCGTTCCTGACCTCCCTGTGTTTCATCCCGGACCGCGCCCGGGCGCTTGCCGAGGCCCGCCGGGTGACCCGTCCCGGCGGGGGGATCGTGGTCGCGTTCCTCAACCGTGCCAGCGAACTGGGCGCGCAACTGGATGCGACGAAGGAGGAGGACCCCTTCTACGCCGACGCTTCCTTCTTCACCCCCGACGAACTGGGTGAGGTGCTGCGCGCCGCCGGATACACCCCGGAGGTGTGGGCCCAACTGCACCCCGCCGAGAAGCCCACGAGCAGCGACGGCGCCGACACCGGCCTGTACTGCGCGGTGCGCGCCCGCCTGGCACCGGGCGATGCGCAAGGGGCCAGATCCGTAGCGTCCGAGCGGGGTGCATCGCCCGCCGGCGAAGCGGCGGCGGACGGCGATGCAGCGGCGGACGGCGAAGCGGCAGGCGGCGGGGCAACGGCGGACGGCGATGGGTCGTGACCTCGGGCCGCTCCTGGTAGGACTCGGCCTCGTCGTAGTGATCGTCGGGGTGCTGGCCTGGACCGGGGCGCTGTCCTGGTTCGGGAGGCTCCCCGGCGACATTCGCATCGAACGCGAGCACACCCGCATCTACATCCCGTGGGTGTCGATGCTGGTGGTCTCCGCGGTGTTGTCGTTGGTCTTTTGGAGCGTGCGCTCCCTATCTCGCTGATGGGAGCACCTCGGTTGGGCTGAGGACGCTGCGACCTTGGGGAACCTGACCGATGTCGAGGATCGAAGTTGCCTAGCATGCGGGTTATGCACACTGAATCCAGCGCCAACAGCAGCCAGCCCGAACAGACCGCTGAGCAGCATGACCCGGTGCGAAAGGTCGCCGAGGCTGCTGAACGTGCCGGCATCACCGTCGAACTGGTGCGACTGGAGGATCAGGTGCCCACGGCCGCCGCTGCCGCCGAACGACTTGGCTGCACCGTCGCCCAGATCGCGAACTCGCTGATCTTCGAGGCCGACGGCGAGCCGTTGCTGGTCATTGCCAGCGGTGCCCGTCGGGTGGACACCCGTAAGGTCGCGGCCGATCTTGGCTACCGCAAGGTGCGGCGTGCCAGCCCGGAGTTCGTGCTGGAGCACACCGGCCAGAAGGTGGGCGGGGTGGCACCCCTGGGGCATCCCGCGCGGGTGCGCACCGTGGTCGACGCCGACCTGGCGGCCGAAGAGAAATTGTGGGCCGGCGGCGGGGACGACTACACCATGATCGCCATCTCCTACGACGACCTGGTTCGTGCCACCGACGGCGAGGTGCGCGAGGTGCGGTAGCGGGTCGGGATAGTTCGGGCTTACCGGCTCCGGGGTGGCGCGAAGGGGACATTGGTCGCCTTGGAGCCCCCGTCGGCCCACTGATGTCCCCCTCGCGGCGGCGCCCTCATGCGGCCGCCTCCCGGGCGTGGACCGCATTGGTTTCCTGAGCAACGTGCGGCATGGCGAACCCGCACCGAATCTCGCTTATTTCTCGCTATGGGACTGTTCGCAGTGAGATCCTTGGCGGACCAGCGTGGTCACGCACCAGCGTGGTCACGCACCAGCGTGGGTACCGACCAGCGTGAGTACCGACATGCGTGAGCATCGGCCAGCGTGGTTACACACCAGCGTGTGTATTGACCCGCGTGAGCAAAGGAGCAGCGTCATGGCGAAGCAGAAGAAGCAATGGAAGGACATGAGCACCGGGCAGCGGGCCGGAGCGATGTTGCTCGGTGCGGTGCAGGTGACGTTGGCGATCTCCGCCTGGGTGGATCTCGCCCGGCGGCCGGCCGAACAGGTCCGGGGCAGCAAGGGTAAGTGGGCGCTGATCATCGCGATCAACTACATCGGCCCGATCGCCTACTTCGTTCGGGGCCGCCGCTCTGCGGGTGAGATACCCAAGAAGCGCCGCAAGTAATTAACCGCCGCAGGCCTCTGCCCATCCGGCACGGTGGGAGATGCTCTCAGGCACGGAAGCGTTGATGTCCCGGGGGTCGGGTTCCACTCTCGTCTGCGGTGCCGCTGACCTAGTTCGGTGTGGATGCGCTGTGCCGGCCGACGGCCGCCGCGAGCGAAGGCCGTCAAGGGAAGCACTGGAAGTCGGTCTGGCGAAACGTGCTTAAGGTCGTGAGTCGCGGGTTAGCATCTTGGTTGTCGCCATGGTTGCCGCTGCGTCGCGGTGCCCATGTCTTTTTTCCGCGCAACTTCCTTCGAAGGGATCTGTATGTTCTACCGTCCGGGGGCGTCCACGGGTAGGAAACTGAATAAGAGTCGACGACGAGTCGGTGCCACCGGCGCAGCAATTGGTCTTGCCGCCGCGCTGACGGTTACGGGGGCGACGTCCGCCACGGCAGACGTCGAGGAACTTCCGCCGCTGGTGTACTCGTCCCACAATTTCAATGATCTCGAGTGGGAGGTCTCAAGGAAGGCCCCCGCGGTATTCGAACCGGGCACAGACAGTCTGCTTATTGAGGTCGATCGCACCGATAGGGGCGGGACGCCGTACAGTTGGCAAGAGGGCATGGTGGCCGACCTGCCGCCGACTGTCGACGCCGACGGGGACCGCGACATCGTGAGCGTCCGCGCGACTGTCTACGTCGATCCGGCGTGGGAGAATATCGAAACCTCAGCAGATCGCAGTGGTTTCGATACATCCTTCGAGGCCGGGTTGTGGCTGAGTGTGCCTTACCACCCCTCATACCCGGGACAGAGCGCGTGGCCCACGGTTCTGCTGCGTAACGATCACAGGACAACAGAGAACGTTCCGGTAGCAAACGTCTTCGACACGACCAATCGGGAAGACCCCCTGCTAATCGAGGATCCGATCAGCGTGGCGTACGGAGATCAGGTGACCCTCGAGATCCGCTTCGACCGCGAGACCTATACCTACTACTACTTCGCGAACGACGAACTCATCTTCGAGCACGAGTGGTGGGAAGACTCCGGGTTCCCCCTCGAGCAGATTTACTTCTTTACGTTCAACAGCGGCATGCCCGAGGACGACGACGATGACGATGTCGCTACTAGCGTGCAGGTGCAGTGGAGCAACCTAGAGTTTGGCACCGAGGCCTACCCGGCTGCGATCAACGATGAGACCGTTCCGGACGGCACTGTTGGCGTGGCGTACAGCCATGCCTTCGACATCGACAGCGAGATCGATTTCACCGCAACCGCTTCCGACCTGCCCAACGGACTGGAACTCAGCGCCGACGGCGTACTGAGCGGGACACCGACCACCGCCGGCTCCCACACCTTCACCGTGGCGGTCGACAACGGTGCGCGCCCACAGGAAGGTGTGGACTCCGAACGCGAGTACACGATCGAGATCGCCGAAGGCGCGTTCGAGGGCGACGTCGAATACGAATTCGAGTTCGACGGCGACCAAGCCGTGGTTGGCGGCTCCGTTACCCTCGGCCAGATCGGGCAGTTAACACCGACGCCGGATTCGGTGACGTTTCAATGGTTCCGTGACGGAGCGCCGATTGAGGGCGCAACGTCCGACTCCTACACGTTCACCGACGAGGACGCCGGCAGCACCATTCACGCAGTGGTGACGTTGTCCTCGGAGTCCTATGAGGACGTGGTCATCGTGGTAGATGGTCTCGAGCCGGTTGTCGAAGCCGAGCCGGGACCGACCGAGCCCGAGCCGACCGAGCCCGAACCGACCGACCCCGAGAGCGCCGAAGACCCGACCGACACCGCGGAACAGGGCGACCTTCCCTCCACCGGTGCTCCCTCAAGCCTCGTCGCCATGGGGATCGGTGCGTTGCTCCTAATGGCGATGGGTGGCTTCGCGGTGATGCGCGGCCGCGCTTCGACACGCTCAGCCCGCGCTTAGCGAACACAACTGAAGCCGACCCAAATGGGGGTGGGGACGGGACCGTTCCCACCCCCGGCGCCGCCGCGGAAGGGTGGGCCGAGCGCAAGTTTCCTAAGTGATGGTTACTGGCGCCCGGTCCCGTCCGGTTGCACCTGCGCCTCGATCTTTCCCGGGACGAACACCACCGCGATGGCGGCGGCGAGCACGAGTAACCCGGTGCACCACCACATCGCCGGGGTGTAACCGGCGTCGAACACCGCAGGATCCTGGTAGTCGGTGCCGCCGAGCCCGACCAATGCCGGGAAGGCCGCCACGGTCAGCAGGCTCGCGGCGCGGGCGACGGCGTTATTGACGCCCGAGGCCAGGCCGACGTGGCTGGCCGGTGCCGCCGCCAGCACCGTCGCCGTCAGCGGCGTCACGAGCAACGTGATGCCGGCACCGAACACCACTACGCCGGGCAACACGTGAAGCACGTAACTGGCATCGGATGGAACGGTTGCCAGCATTGCTACGCCGGCGGCCGCAATGAGCGGACCGGCCGTCATCAGCGCCCGCGGCCCGGTGCGGTTCATCAACGTGCCCACGCGCGGGGAGAAGATCAGCATCAGCACGGTGAACGGCATCGTCGCCGCGCCTGCCTGCAGCGGGGAGTACCCGGCCACCACTTGCAACTGCAGCACCAGGAAGAACATCAACGCGCCCATCGCCCCGTAGATGAGGAACGTGACCACGTTGACCGCAGAGAACGTTCGGTTGGCGAAGATCGACAGCGGAAGCATCGGATGCCTGGTACGGGCTTGGGAGATCAGGAACGCGATCACGCCAGCCGCGCCGACCAGCGCAGGTTCCCAGGTGGTTTGGATGAGTGCGATAGTGATGCCGCCGAGCCCGACGACGCCGAGTGCTGCACCGAGCAGGTCGAACCGGCCCTCGGGGCGTGTGCCGCGCGATTCCGGTACACGAGCCAGCCCGATGATCACCACAATGGCGGCCACCGGGACGTTGATGAAGAAGACCCACCTCCAGGAGAGGGTCTCCACCAGCGAACCGCCGAGCAACGGACCCACAGCACCGGCCACTCCGGACCAGGCCGACCAGATCCCGATCGCCCGCGCCCGGTCCTCTTCGGCGATGAGGGACTGGATCAACGCCAAACTGCCGGGCGTGAGCAGTGCGCCGCCGATGCCTTGGATCCCCCGAGCGATGATGAGTTGATTGGCGCTGAGGGCCAGCGCGCACCCGACGGAGGCGATGCCGAACCAGGCGATGCCCACCAGGAAGATGCGCCGCCGGCCGAACCGATCGCTGAGGGATCCGCCCACGAGGATGAGGGAGGCCAACGTGAGCATGTAGGCGTTGACCACCCACTGCAGTTGCTGCAGCGAAGCGCCCAGGTCCAGACCGATCGGGCGCAGCGCCACGTTGACCACGGTGCCGTCCAGCAGCGCGATCGCCGAACCCAGCGTGGCGGCGAGCACCACCCACCGCCCACGGGCCGAGCGTAGCGAGAGGCCGTTCTCCCGAAATCCGTCCACGCCTCCATCGTGGCGGTTGCGCGCCGCCGGCGCAGCGATGCGGGAAAAACTATGCGTGTCGACTATCGGTTGCTCACAACGTACGTCCAACATGTCAGCGCCATGTGAGCGCGCACTGCCAGGCTGCGGTCGTTTGATCTCTGACCGAACTCCTAGGGGGACCAATTGACAGTCTCACGGCCGCATTCCACGGGAGCGACACGAGCGCGCGTCTCGCGCATGGCAGGCGCCGTCGGCGCAGCCGCGGCACTCATGCTGGCCGGGATCGTGCCGGCTGCCGCCGCAGACGACAACGCGATCGTCATGCCCGACGACGCGCTCCGGGCGTGCGTCAATGCCGCGATCGATGACAATCGTGACGCGGGCGCGGTAATCACCGAGGCTGAAGCCGCAGCCCTGTCCGGTTCGCTGAACTGTGACGAGCAAGAGATCGCCGATCTCACTGGGATGCGGCATTTCACGTCATTGACTGGACTGGAGTTTCGTAGAAATCGCATAGAGGACTTGAGCCCGTTGATGGGCTTGGATTCTTTGACCTCCTTGAGTGTTTCCACTAATCAGGTCGTGGACCTCGGACCATTGTCGTCCTTGGATTCTTTGACCTTCTTGGGCGTTGCCAATAATAAGATCACTGACCTTACCCCACTGGCGCCGTTAACCAACCTGACTCATTTGTATGTCACGCGCAATAACTTGACCGATCTGAGCGGGATAGAGAATCTCACCAAGATCACCCACCTGGGAATTGCGGCTCTCGATATCGACAACATCAGCGCGCTGGGGCAGATGAAGGATTTGCAGCATTTGGAACTAGGGAGCAATATCCCGAGTCGCGTCCATGATTTAACGCCGCTACAGAACCTTGAGCATCTGCAAACAGCGTACATATATAACACCGAAGTTTCGGATGTCACTGCGCTGACGAGGCTAGAGTCCCCCAGAACTTTGCATCTCCACGGAAATCGGATCACTAACATCCGCCCGTTGGCAGGCCTCGAGCCTGAAACACTTCAACTTCACGACCAGGAGCACGATCTGGGTGAGTTGGTCGCCGGCGTCGCTGAACCTAATCCGGTGATCGGACTTGATGGCAAGCCAGTGGAACTGGATGGACCGCTGTACAACGAGGACGACAACACTTTCACGCCGCAACCGGGTACATCAGAGATCACGTGGTCGGATGAAAATATCCCGGGGGACGGCACCTTCAGCGGAACGCTGACCTTCAGTTTGGCTGACCTCGAGGATGTGGAGGTCACGACAACGGCGGATGCGAAATATAACCTTCGGTATGAGTGGGACGTCGACCTGACCGGCGATGACGTGGTCGTTCCCGCTGGACAGGACGTTGTCGACGTCGACTATGAGGCGACCGTGACACCGACGCTGACCATCGAGGATTTCCGCGTGGAGGGCACGATCACGGTCACGAATCCCAATGGCATCGACGTCGAGGGCGTCACGATCACCAGTGCCCTCGCCGACCAACTTCCCGCTCCCGCCGCCGTCGACGCGCTGAACGCGGAGGACGCGACCTGTGAAGTGACCGACGGTGTTGACATCACGGTGCCAGCGGACGAGTCGGTCGAACTCTTCTACCAATGCCAACTACCGGACGACACCGCCACCGACGCCACGTTCATCCAAACCGCGACCGCCACGTGGGACGCAGACGATGCCCCGGGCACGACCGGTAGCGCAACCGGCTCGACGTCCGTGGACTTCGGTGAGTTCGAGCCCTTGTTCGCCGATGGCCAGTACCGATACCTGCTGGACCCGGAGGACGTCTCGGATCCCGACGGCCACCACGTGATGTTCGACGCCGAGGACGGGCCGCAGACCTTTGCATTCACCCAGGAGCACGACGTCCCCGAACCCGGACAGTGCGAGGACCGGACCGCCACGTTCGGCATCGGCGACGACGGCGTCATCTTCGAAAGTGCCGAGGCCACGGGGCAGGTCTGCGCCGAGGCACCGTTGCAGGTTTCGAAGAACCCGACCGCGACGTTCGACCGCCAGTACCTGTGGGACATCGAGAAGTCGGTGAGCACTGATGGGGTGGTCGATGAGCGGAACGAGGCCAGGTTCGACTACGTCGTCCAGGTGGAACAGGACGGATACGTCGACTCCAACTGGGCGATCGAGGGCGAGATCGAGGTAACCAACCCGAACACGTTCGGGCAGATCACCTTCGATCTGGCCCAGGTCACCGACCTGGAGGAGGCCCAGTGCGCCGTCGACGGTCAGGACACCGGTGTGGTGTTGGCCGGCGGGGAAACCGTGGCGATGGCCTATGAGTGCACACTCGGCGCGGCCCCGGAGTATGAGACCACCAGCACCGCCACGGTGACATGGGTCGACCCCGCGGGTGAATTGGCCAGCGCCAGCGGCAGCGCCGAGGCGAACTTCGAGGTCGCAGGTGAGATCGATGAGGTGGTGGAGGTCTGGGATGACCACACCGACCCGGCCAACCCGATCCTGCTGGGCGAAGCCGACCGCACCGATGAGGAGTCCTGGGTGTTCCCCTACACCCTGATCCTGCAAGGTGAGGTTGGCCAGACCACCCAGTTCACCAACACCGCCTGGATCGAGGTAGCAGGCGAGAACCCGACGGCCTCCACCACGGTGGAGATCGTGATCGACCCAGCCGCCGCACCTGAGGCACGGCCAACGATGCCCGCCGCCGGTGCGCCACTTGCCGGCGCCGCGGCCCTGGCAGGGTTGTTGACCCTGGGCGGGCTGGGTCTGCTGCGGGCCAGGAGCCGGGCCAAGGTCTGATCCGGACCAAGCCAGACCAGGTCAGTGCAGTCCAGACCAGGCCAGGCCAGTCCGGACCAGGCCAGGTCAGGCCCCCCGAAAGGCCACGGCCCGCTGACGACCCCAGGTGACCGGTACCCCCCGCCCGGTCACCTGGGGTCACCTCACCCGGCGAAGTTCAGCACCAACTCACTCGGCCCGTCCTGCACTACACGCACCGGAATGCCCCAGTCCTGGGCCGCGAGGTGACACGCCGGAAAGTCCACCGCCGGGTCATCCTCACAGGAGGCCGCCTTGGCGGTCACCGACAGCACCGTCTGCCCGGCGCCGGGCGCGAACACCAGATCCCGCTGCAGGTCGGTGCCGCTACCGTCGCCGTTGGACAGGGCACCGCTGGCGGCCTGCACATCGAGTTGGGTGGCCGGGCCGAACCGGTCGTCCAGTTTGCGCCCCGGCGGCGGGGTGAACTGCACCCGCAACCTCACCTGCGGTCCCACCTCGGTGACCTGCCGGCGCACCTGGTGCGCTTCGCCGTCGTGCACCTGCGTGCGCTCCGGTAACCGGACCCGGGTGAGCCGGTGCGCGGCGGACTCCACCACGATCAGGTGCTCCACGCCGTCGGCGATCAATCCCGACGGCTCGGCAAGACCGGTCGCGGCGGTGCCCACCTGCTCGGTGACCGGGTCGAACAAGCGCACCGCACCGTTATAGGTGTCGGCGACGGCGATGCGACCATCCGGCAACGCGGCCACACCGAGCGGGTGCTGCAACAGCGCGTCGGCCGCCGGTCCGTCCCGGTGCCCGAAATCGAACAAACCCTGCCCGACGGCGGTGTGAACCTGCTCCGCGGCTAGGTCCAGCCAGCGTAGGGCGGAGGTCTCGGCGTCCGCCAACCACACCCGGCCATCTGGTCCCAGGGCCAGCCCGGAAGGCTGGGCGAACCAGGCCTGACGGGCCGGGCCGTCCACCAGGCCCTCGTTCTTGGTGCCGCCCCACCGGGTCAGGTACCCGTCGAGGGGGTCGAAGGTCCACACCGTGTGGTGCCCGGCCATCGCGATCACGACGGTGCCCGCCACGACGGTGCCCGCCAGGACGGTGCCCCCGCCCGGTGTGCCGGCTGATCCGGGGCGGCCGGGCACCCAGGCCACGTCCCAGGGGGAGGACAGTTTGATCCGGCGGGCCGGGCCGTAGTCCTCGGTGGCAGGGGTGGGGTCGTCCGGGTCGGGGACCACGTTGTCCGGGGCGCCGAGCATGAACTGCTCCCCGGTGCCGGCCACGGTCGTCACCGCTCCGGAAGCCAGGTCCACACCGCGCAGCAGATTGTTGACGGTATCGGCCACCACCACGTCGTACCCGGCCTGCTCGGCCACCTCGGCGGGCAGCAGGCAGAGCCCGTTGGGTTCGCTGAACTGCGCCACGTGGGCATCGCCGTCGGCCGTGCCGCGCTCACCGGAGCCGATGAACCGGACCGGGGTTTCGCCGTCGGGCTCCATTTCCACCAGCCGGTGGTGCCCGGCGTCGGCGATGAGCAGGTTGCCGCTGGGTAAGCGAACGGCCTTGGCGGGGAACTTCAACAGTTCGGTGCTGGGTTCGGGCGGCACATAGGGCCCCTCGCCGCGGTGCAAGGTGCCCTTGGCCTCGTGCTCGGCGATCAGGCTCTCGATCAGCGCCGTCAGGGTGGGGGCGTGCCCCTCCCCGGCGAGGTGGGAGACGATGTAGCCCTCGGGGTCGATCAGTACCAACGTGGGCCAGGCGCGGGCGGTGTAGGCCTTCCATGTCGCCAGTTCGGGGTCGTCCAGCACCGGGTGGGCGACGTCGTAGCGTTCCACCGCGGCGGCCAGGGCATCTGGGTCGGCCTCGTGGGCGAACTTGGGGGAGTGCACTCCGATGGTGACCAGCACGTCGGCGAAGCGCTCCTCCAGGTCGCGCAGTTCGTCGATGACGTGCAGGCAGTTGATGCAGCAGAACGTCCAGAAGTCCAGGAGTACGATCTTGCCGCGCAGCGCTTGCAGAGACAGGTCCTTACCGCCGGTATTGAGCCAGGAGCGGCCGGTGAGTTCGGAGGCGCGCACCTTCGGCAGGCGTTCGGGCTGGGCGAGGGTCGACATGCTCCCAGTGTCTTCGACGCGGCCGCGGTCACCGAAATCCTGGCGCGAACCGCACGAATACGGGACAAACGTATAACTGCGGCTTGGTAAGGTGATGGCGAAGATGTAGCGGGGGACAGTCGATGTTGATGATGAAGTCTTTGGGTTCCGCCGTGCGCCCGCGCACGCGCAGCACACCGGTCGAGAGTCTCGGCGCACCGTCCGCGACGCCAGAACGGGCGGCGTGACCAGCGGCTTGCCTCCCGGGCGGGTGCGGGTATTCCTGCTCGGGCCGATGCGAGTGCGGATCGGGACGGAGGAGTTCCGCGTCCGGGGAAGCAAGCAGCGGCTGCTGCTGGCGCACTTGGTGCTCAGCGAGGGCCGGCCAGTGTCGGTGGACACGCTGATCAACGACCTGTGGTCCGGCGAACCGCCCCGGAACGCTACCCACGCACTGCAGGCCCACGCCTCCCGGCTGCGGGCCACCCTGGGTGTGGAGATCGAGCTCATCGAGGAGGCCGGCTACCGCCTACCCGGGGACCAGTTCGATACCGACATCCAGCAGTTCACCGACCTGGCCTCCGATGGGCGGGAGCATCTGCACGCCGGGGACAGCCGGACGGCGTTGAGCATGTTCGAACAGGCGCTGGGCCTATGGCACGGCCCCGTGTTGGGAGACCTGCCCGACGTCGAGGGGTTGCGTCCGGTAGTCCAGCACGTGCAGGAGATGTGGCGAGCCGCGCAGGCCGACCGGATTGAGGCGTACCTGCGCTGTGACCGGGGGCCGGAGGTGATCGGCGAACTGCGCGCGGCGTTGGAGCAGGACCCGCTGGATGAGCCGAGTTGGCGCCAACTCATGCTCGCCCTGGACCAGGACGGCAGACGCTCCGAGGCCCTGACCGCCTACCACCGGGCGCGGGAGGTGTTCATCGAGGAACTGGGCACCGAACCCACCGACACCCTCGCCCGCACCCACCTGGCCCTGCTCGAGTTGGACGAGCAGGACAGCCCGGTGGTGTCGACGGGACCGGTGAACGGCGCCGCGGCGACTGGCACGACCGGCTCCTCGGGCCGGGAGCACCTCGCCTCGGGTGAGGACCGCGCCTCGGGTCTGGAGGACCTGCAGCTTCAGGCGGGCCGGGAGGGCTTGCAACACCCTGCCGGTCTGGTGGGCCGCCGCCACGAGGTCGGGCTGCTCACCGGCGCCTGGCGCGGGCCCGGATTGCAGATCGCGACCGTGAGCGGGCCGCCGGGCATCGGCAAATCCCGTCTCGCTGCGACCTTCGCCCAGCGCGCGGCCGGGGCGCCCGACCAGGTGCTCACCGGGTACTGCCAATCGTCGGTGACCACGCCCTACCAGCCCTTCGCCGAGATGTTCCGCACGTGGCGACACCGCGACGAGCAAAGCGAGGCAGTGATCCAGGCGCTCACCCGGCGCCATGCCGACGGTTTGGCGCAGGTATTCCCGGAATTCGGCTCCCGTGACGGCGAGCAGGACGCCGCGGAGGCGAGCCAGCGCACCGGCGGGGAGGACGACCGCTCCATGGAGGCGATCGCGGCCTGGCTCGAGACCCTCTCCGCCACCCAGCGGCTGGTGCTGGTGATCGACGACGTGCACTGGGCAGATGAGCAGACCGTGCTGCTGGTGCAACACCTGATGCGCACGCCCCGGACGATCAACGCGTTGATCATCCTCACGGTGCGCGAACACGCGCTGCGGGTAGCACAGCAGGACAGCAGCCCTGGCCAGGCGCTGCGGGAATCGGTACTGCGCCAGTCCACCAACGTCACGCACGTGCCTCTGGGCCGCCTCGATGAGGAGGAGACCGCCGAACTACTCCGCCGCGAGGCCGAACGATTCTCCACCGTCCAGTTGCCTGCCTGGGCCGAGCCCTACGTGCGCGATGCCTCCGGCGGCAACCCATTGTTCGTCGTCGGACTCACCCGCCACCTGCTCACCTCCGGAGCAGCCACCTCCGACCACGTGCCACCGCTGCCCACCGGCTTGCGGGAGGTCATCGAATCCCACGTGCGCTCCCTGCCGGCCGACGTGCAGCGGGTGTTGGGACTCGCCGCGGCGATCGGCACCACGTTCCAGACGCCGGTCCTGGCCGATGTGGCGGGACTTGAACCCGAGCAGCTGGACGAACTCCTGGCCGTGGCGAGCAGCGCCCGCGTGGTCGAACCTGACCCGAACGGGCCGATGCGGTACGCCTTCAGCCACGACGTGGTCCGCATGGTGCTGCACGACGGGCAACCACCCACGGAGCGAGCGCGGCTGCACGGCCGCATCGCCGCGGCGATCAAGGCCCGACACGGGGATGCCCCCGAGGACTATCACCTCGACCTGGCCCACCACTACCGGTTCTCCGACCACCCGCAGGCCGCCTCGCACGCCGCCCGGCACCTGCACCTGGCCGCCCGGGACGCCCTCAAACGGGGGGCGGCTGCCGATGCCGAGATGCACTTCAGCCAGGCACTGGAACTGCTCGGACCACGTGCCGACATCGCCCGGCGGTGCGACGTACTCATCGGCCTGGGCGAAGCACAATTGCGCTGCGCACGACCCGAGTACCGGGAGACGCTGCTAGAGGCCACCCGGTTGGCCACCGCGCTGTCGGACCCCGACCGGCTGGCCACGGCGGTGCTGCTCAACAGCCGCGGCTGGTGGTCGTCCACCGCGGAAGTGGACCACGAACGCGTCGCCGGCCTCGAGGCGGCGCTGGCCGCGTGCGACCCGGACGACCTCAGCGTGCGGGCCCGGCTGCTGGCGGTGTGGGCGCAAGAGAACGTCCGCGACCCGGCCAGCCGTGCCTTGGTGCTGGAGCGCGGAGCCCAGGCGGTGGAACTGGCCGAACGTAGCGGTGATACCCGGGCGCTGGCCACGGCACTGGCAAGCCGGTACGCCGCCACCTACGCACTGTTCGAAGACCCCTTCGAGTGTGTGCGCATCAGTGACCGGCTGCTGAGTATCGCCAATGAGACCGGCGACCGCGGGCTGCGCCTCAGTGCCTCGTTATGTGTGGCCCAGGCGAACATGCGGTTCGGTCAATTCGGCATCGCCGACCGGTACACCACCCAGGCGGCGCAATTGGCCGAGGCGCTGCAGCACCCGCCCCGGCTGTGGCTGGTGCGCGGATGGCAAGCGATGCGTGCAGCGATGCGCGGGCGGCTGGCGGAAGCCGAGCAGTTGGCCGCGGCTACCTTCGACCTGGGCATGCGTACGGACCAAGCCGATGCGTCCACCTGGTTCGCCGGGCAGATCTTCACCATTCGAATGCTCCAGGGGCGGTTGCCGGAGATCCTCGGCGAGGTGGGGGAGCAGGTGGCCTCGGTGGCCGATT
>Ga0079225_10000774_pt1 | contig 17452 bp, 15 predicted proteins | sample Poulit2012_FD_76344 | JGI IMG/M metagenome (GOLD analysis project Ga0079225, IMG submission 76344) | Agricultural soil microbial communities from Georgia to study Nitrogen management - Poultry litter 2012 | ecosystem: Environmental > Terrestrial > Soil > Agricultural land | place: USA: Georgia... | reverse complement strand
TCGGAGAGCGCCCGGCTGCGCGACCAGCGCGCGGCCCGGCAGTCGACCGGCCGGGCGATGCGGGCCGTGGGCGTGGCGATCCTCGTCGAGCTCGCCGGCGCCCTCGTCGCCACCGCCGCCCTCCTCGTCGGCATGTGGCAGACGTGACGCCCGCGGTGTCGGTGGCACGACCTACCCTTGAGGGGTCATGACCTCTCTGTTCGACAACCTGCCCGGTCTCCTGGGCGGGGACCTCCCGCCCCTGCCCGCCGCCGTCCCGCCCCGCGACGACGACGGCGGTACCGACACGCCCGCCGCCGCCCGCGGCGCCGACCTCCTCGAGGGGCTCAACCCGCAGCAGCGGGCCGCCGTGCTCCACGAGGGCGGGCCGCTGCTCATCGTCGCCGGTGCGGGCTCGGGCAAGACCCGCGTCCTCACCCACCGGATCGCCCACCTCCTCGCCACCAGGCGCGCCCGCGCGGGCGAGGTCATCGCGATCACCTTCACGAACAAGGCCGCGGCCGAGATGCGCGAGCGGGTCACCGACCTCGTCGGCCCGGTCGCCCGGCACATGTGGGTCTCCACCTTCCACTCGGCGTGCGTGCGGATCCTGCGCCGCGAGCACGCCACGCTCGGGCTGCGGTCGAACTTCTCCATCTACGACGCCGCCGACTCCCAGCGGCTCATGACGCTGGTCGTGCGTCAGCTCGACCTCGACCCCAAGCGCTTCCCGCCCAAGGCGTTCTCCCGGCAGGTCTCCGACCTGAAGAACGAGCTCGTCGACCCGGACACCTTCGCCGCGGGCATCGACGAGGGCAACGCCTACGACGCCGCGCTCGCGCAGGCCTACCGCGAGTACGACGCGCGGCTGCGGCAGGCCCACGCGCTGGACTTCGACGACCTCATCATGCAGACGGTCAACCTGCTCCAGGCCTTCCCGCACGTGGCCGAGCACTACCGGCGCCGCTTCCGCCACGTCCTCGTCGACGAGTACCAGGACACCAACCACGCCCAGTACGTCCTCGTCCGCGAGCTCGCCGGGGTCCTGGACGAGGAGTCGGAGCTACCGCCCGCCGAGCTCACCGTCGTGGGTGACGCGGACCAGTCGATCTACGCCTTCCGGGGCGCCACGATCCGCAACATCCTGGAGTTCGAGGCGGACTACCCCGAGGCGACGACGATCCTCCTCGAGCAGAACTACCGCTCCACCCAGAACATCCTCAGCGCCGCGAACGCCGTCATCTCCCGCAACCCCAACCGGCGCGCGAAGAACCTGTGGACCAGCAGCGGCGCCGGCCCCAAGGTGGTCGGCTACGTCGCGGACTCCGAGCACCAGGAGGCCCGCTTCATCGCCGAGGAGATCGACCGGCTCGCCGACTCCGCGGGCGTGCGTCCCGGCGACGTCGCCGTCTTCTACCGCACCAACGCCCAGTCCCGGGCGCTGGAGGAGGTCCTCATCCGTGCGGGGATCCCCTACAAGGTGGTCGGCGGCACCCGCTTCTACGAGCGCCGGGAGATCAAGGACGCGCTGGCCTACCTGCGTGCGGTGGCCAACCCGGACGACACCGTCAACCTGCGCCGCATCCTCAACGTGCCCAAGCGGGGCCTGGGAGAGCGGGCCGAGGCGATGCTCGCGGCCCACGCCGAGCGGGAGCGGGTGTCCTTCGGGCAGGCGATCGAGCATGCCGCCGCCCCCGCCGGCACGGCACCGGAGGTGCTCGGCCTGGCCACCCGCAGCCGCACCCAGGTGCGCGCCTTCCACGAGCTCATGGCCGGGCTGCGCAACATGCTCGCCGCCGGTGCGAGCCCTGCCGAGATCCTCGACGCCGCGCTGGACCGCTCCGGCTACCTCGCCGAGCTGCGCGCGAGCGACGACCCGCAGGACGCCTCCCGGGTGGAGAACCTCGCCGAGCTGCACGCGGTGGCCACCGAGTTCAGCGAGCTCGACCCGGACGGCGACCTCGGCGACTTCCTCGAGCGGGTCGCCCTCGTCGCCGACTCCGACCAGATCCCCGACGACGACGCCGCCGACCAGGGCCAGGTCACCCTCATGACCGTCCACACCGCCAAGGGGCTGGAGTTCCCGGTGGTCTTCGTCACCGGCCTGGAGGACGGCACCTTCCCCCACCAGCGCTCGCTGAGCGACGAGGAGGAGCTCGCCGAGGAACGCCGCCTGGCCTACGTCGCGCTCACCCGCGCCCGCACGTGGCTCTACGTCTCCCGGGCGGCCGTGCGCACCGCCTTCGGCATGCCCCAGCAGCTGCCGCCGAGCCGGTTCCTCGCCGACATCCCCGAGGAGCTGCTCGACTGGCGCCGGGCCGAGTCCTCGATGGACTCCCTGCGGAGCGCCGGCGGCGGATGGGGCAGCGGCCACGGCCGCGGCACCGGCGCGGGCTACGGCACCGGCCGCAGCGGCCCCGTGCGCACCCGCCGGTCCGAGCCGCCGACCTTCGGCGGCCCCACCCCGCGCCCGGCCGGCGACATCCCGGGCTTCGACATCGGCGACAAGGTGACGCACGACTCCTACGGTCTGGGCACCGTCGTCGGTCTCGAGGGCTCCGGCTCCAGCGCCGTCGCCCAGGTCGACTTCGGTGGGGGCGAGGTCAAGCGCCTGCTCCTGCGGTACGCCCCGATCACCAAGCTCTGAGCCCGGCCCGGAGGCGCCCCGGCCCCCGTCCGGGTGCGTGCGGGCTGCCCGGCCGTCCTCGCGCGGGCCCCCGCCACCGCCCGACGGCGCGACACAGATCACCGGCGCGGCTCCCGCGACGTCGTCCCACCCCGCCCTAACCTGGTCTCCGACACAACTGTCGAGGAGGCGCGGATGGCGCAGACCACCGCACCGGCGCGCACCGCGCGCCCGCGGGGCGCGGGACGCCGCCCGTCCGGCACCGACCCCAGGACCGGGCACATCCACGGCCTCGACGGGCTGCGGGCGCTCGCCGTCGGGGCCGTCCTCGTCTACCACCTGCGGCCCACGTCGCTGCCCGGCGGCTTCCTCGGCGTCGACGTCTTCTTCGTCATCTCCGGCTTCCTCATCACCACCCTGCTCCTGCGCGAGCTGGGCAGCCGGGGGCGGCTCGACCTGCCGCGGTTCTGGCTGCGCCGGGCGCGCCGGCTGCTCCCCGCGCTCGTCAGCGTGGTCCTGGTGAGCGTGAGCCTGGCCGCCGTGGTCGGCGGCGACCTGCTCGTCGACATCGGCCGGCAGGTTCTCGGGGTGCTCACCTTCTCCAACAACTGGCTGGAGATCGGGGCCGGGTCGAGCTACTTCGCCCAGACCGCCCCCCAGCTCTTCGTCAACTTCTGGTCCCTCGCGGTGGAGGAGCAGTTCTACCTGCTCTGGCCGGTCCTGCTCGTCCTTCTCCTGGCGCTGACGCGGACGAGCCGGCAGCGGGTGCAGGTGGCGCTGGCCGTCGCGGGGGTGTCGGCCGTCCTCATGGCGGTGCTCCACACGCCGGGGGAGGACGCCACCCGCGTCTACTACGGCACCGACACCCACCTCTTCGGCCTCATGATCGGCGTCGCCCTCGCCTTCTCCTGGGCCGCGCCCCGCAGCCCGCTCCACACCCCGGCGTGGCAGCGGCTGCGCCAAGGGGCGGCGCTCGCCGCCGCGCTCGGGCTCGGGTGGCTCATGACGGTGCTCGACGCCGACTCCGCCGTCACCTTCCGCGGCGGGATCCTCGCCGCCTCGCTGCTCACCGCCGTGCTCGTCGCCGCCCTCCTCGGGCCGGGCTCGCTCTACCAGCGCGTCCTGGACCTGCCGCCCATGGTCTGGCTCGGGCAGCGCTCCTACGGCATCTACCTGTGGCACTGGCCGGTCATCCTCATCCTCACCGAGCTGTTCCCGGCCACCACCTACGACTCCGCCGTCAGCTGGACCACCCGCGGCCTGGCGCTGGGCCTGACGCTCACCGCGGCAGCGGTGTCCTACCGCTGGCTGGAGCAGCCCGTCCGCCGCGAGGGCTTCCGCGGGGTGTGGCGCCGCTGGCGTGCCGCGCTGCACGGCAGCGGGCGGCGCGCGGCCTGGCTCGTCGCGGGGACGACGGCGGCGCTCGCCGTGACCACGGCGGTGGCCGTGGCCACCGCCCCCGAGGAGTCGCGCACCCAGCAGCAGATCGAGGCGAACGAGGAGCTCGTCGCCGCCACCGCGCCCGACGGCGCCGAGGCGGACGCCGCGACGACCGCCCAGCCCGCGGCCCAGCAGACCGGCGACCCCCAGGAGGCACCCGCCGCCATCGACCGGAGCGTCCCGAGCGGTGAGGAGATCACCGGGTTCGGGGACTCGATCATGGTGACCAGCGCCCACGGCCTCACCCACCGGTGGCCCGAGATCGCCCTCGACGCCAAGTCGAACCGGCAGTGGCCCGACGGGCTGGCCGCGATCGAGCAGGCGCTGGCCCATGGCACGGTGCGCCGCGGCGTCGTCCTCGACTTCGGCACGAACGCCGGCGTGGACGAGGCGGTGGTGCGGTCGGCGCTGGACGCCCTGGGGCCGGAGCGGATGGTCGTGGTCGTCAACCTCTACGGCGGCTCGTACTGGGTGCCCGAGGCGAACGAGACGCTCGCGCGTGTCGTGGCGGACTACCCGAACGCCATCATCGCGGACTGGTACGCGGCCATCGACGCCGCTCCGGAGCAGCTGCAGTCCGACGGCATCCACCCGGACATCGCCGGCGGACACCTGTACACGGAGGTGGTCGCCGACGCCTTCGTCGAGCTGTCCGAGCGGCTGCAGCAGGAGTAGCGCCGGGCTCACCCGGCCCGCACGACCTCCTCCGGCCGGCGCCCGCAGGCGTCGGTCCACGACGCGGTGTGCGGGAGCGCCGCGCGGGGCGGCATCCGCTCACCGGGCGGCGGTCCGCCGATGAGAAGGTGGTACCCGTGGACCAGGAAGACCTCATCGTCGGCGAGGACGGGCTGGCCCGACCTGCGTGGGCGGCCCGCGACCCCCTCCTGCGTGAGTACTACGACACCGAGTGGGGCATGCCGGTGCGGGACGAGCGCGGGCTGTTCGAGCGGCTCAGCCTCGAGGTCTTCCAGTCGGGCCTGGCCTGGGTGACGATCCTGCGCAAACGCCCCGCGTTCCGGGACGCCTTCGCCGACTTCGACCCCGACGCCGTGGCGGCCTTCGACGAGGACGACGTTGCCCGGCTGCTCGCCGACGCCCGGATCGTGCGCAACCGCCGCAAGATCGAGGCGACCGTCGCCAACGCGCGGGCGACCGTCGCGCTGCGCCCCGAGGGCGGGCTGCCCGCGCTCATCTGGTCCTTCCGGCCCGCCCGGACGCCGCGGCCCCGCACCCTCGCCGAGGTGCCCACGACCTCCCCCGAGTCCGTCGCCCTCGCCGAGGCGCTGCGGGCGCGCGGCTTCCGGCACGTCGGCCCGACGACGATGTTCGCCCTCATGGAGGCCGTCGGCATCGTCGACACCCACCTCCTCGGCAGCCATCGACGCGCCCGCTCCGGGATCTGGCCGGACTGACGCCCCGGACCTCCCGCACGCCTCAGTGCGACCCGGACCCTGACCACGCCGCGGCGGCCGGCACGGATCCGGCCGGGCAGGAGCAGGCAGACTGGACCCATGACCGAACCGAGCAAGTGGGTCCAGATCACCAGGTCCAACCCCGACCACTCGACCTGGTACGTCCAGCGCTTCCGCCAGATGGCGGCTGCCGGCGCGGACCTCGTCGGGGAGGCCCGGCTGGTCGACGCCCTCGTCCCGCGAGGAGCGCGGATCCTCGACGCCGGGTGCGGCCCGGGCCGCCACGGCGGCTACCTGGCCGAGGCCGGCCACGAGGTCGTCGGCGTGGACGTCGACCCCGTGCTCATCGAGGCGGCTCAGGAGGACTTCCCCGGCGCGACCTGGCTGGTCGGCGACCTCGCCGAGCTCGACCTGCCCGCCCGCGGCATCACCGAGCCGTTCGACGCCATCCTGTGCGCCGGCAACGTCATGACCTTCCTCGCCGAGAGCACCCGGGTCGAGGTGCTGCGGCGCATGGCGCGCCACCTGCGGGCCGACGGGCGTGCCGCGATCGGGTTCGGGGCCGGGCGGGGCTACGCCTTCGACGACTTCCTCGCCGACGCCCGGGAGGGCGGCCTGGTCCCCGACCTCCTGCTCTCCACGTGGGACCTGCGACCGCTGGAGGAAACCTCCGACTTCCTCGTAGCCGTCCTCCGGCGCGGCTGACCGGCCGGAGCGTCGTACGGTGGGGCGCAGGACCACGCCAGAACGGAGCACGATGACGACCACGACCCACGACTTCACCGCGACGCGGGCCGACGGGACGAGCGTCCCGCTCGCCGAGTACGCCGGCCGGCTCCTGCTCATCGTCAACGTCGCGAGCAAGTGCGGGCTCACCCCGCAGTACGAGGGCCTCTAGGCGCTGTACCGGGAGCTGCGCGACCAGGGTCTGGAGATCCTCGCCTTCCCCTGCAACCAGTTCCGCGGCCAGGAGCCCGGCACCGACGAGGAGATCGTGGAGTTCTGCCGGCTCACCTACGACGTCACCTTCCCGGTGTTCCGCAAGATCGACGTCAACGGGCCGGACGCCCACCCGCTCTACGCCCACCTGCGCGCCGCGGACCCGGGCGACTGGGGGCCGCGCCACGGGGCGTTCTACGAGCGGCTCAAGGACGTCACGCCGGCCCGCGAGCCCGGTGACATCGCATGGAACTTCACCAAGTTCCTCGTCGGCCGGGACGGCCGGGTGCTCGCGCGCTACGAACCGCCGGTCCCACCGGAGCAGATCCGTGCCGACATCCTCGAGATCCTCGCGCAGGAGTCCGCCTCGGCGACGGCCGGACACTGACGCCGGGCGGCCGCCGGGGGCAGGTCGCCGCCCTCGACGAGGTGTCCGTCCCCTTCCGCCGAGGTGACGACGGTCACGCACCCGGGGCCGCGCCTCTCCGCCCCCAGGGGCTCATTTGCGCCGTCCGACGGCGGAACGTGCGGCTCCGGCCCGTCCGCGGCCGGAGGCCTGGGAAGGCCCCTGCGCCCGCTGGGCGGTACAGTGGACGCCGATGTCTCGATGTCGAGGCAATCCGAGAGCAGTCGATGAGAGGACTCACCTGGTGGACCTTTTCGAGTACCAGGCGCGGGACGTGTTCGAGAAGCACGGCGTGCCCGTCCTGGGCGGAATCGTGGCGACCACGCCGGCGGAGGCTCGGGCCGCCGCCGAGCAGCTGGGCGGCGGGACCGTCGTCGTCAAGGCGCAGGTCAAGACCGGCGGCCGCGGCAAGGCGGGCGGCGTCAAGCTCGCCCACAGCCCGGAGGAGGCCGAGGCGCGTGCGCGCGAGATCCTCGGCATGGACATCAAGGGTCACACCGTCCACCGCGTGATGGTCGCCGAGGGCGCCAAGATCGCCGAGGAGTACTACTTCTCCGTGCTCCTCGACCGGGCCGAGCGCCGCTACCTGGCGATGGCCAGCGTCGAGGGCGGCATGGAGATCGAGCAGCTCGCCGTCGAGCGGCCGGAAGCGCTGGCGCGCGTGCCGGTCGACCCGATCGTGGGCATCGACGAGGCCAAGGCGCAGGAGATCGTCACCGCGGCGGGTTTCGCGCCCGAGGTGGCCGACACGGTGGCCGACGTCATCCTCAAGCTGTGGCAGGTGTACAAGCAGGAGGACGCGACGCTCGTCGAGGTCAACCCGCTCGTGCGCACCGAGGACGGCCAGGTCATCGCCCTCGACGGCAAGGTCACCCTCGACGACAACGCCGCCTTCCGTCACCCCGAGCACGCCGAGCTCGAGGACAAGGACGAGGCCAACCCGCTGGAGGCCCAGGCCAAGGAGCTCGGCCTCAACTACGTCAAGCTCGACGGCCAGGTCGGCATCATCGGCAACGGCGCGGGCCTGGTCATGAGCACCCTGGACGTCGTCGCCTACGCCGGTGAGCAGTACGGCGTCGGCCCGGCGAACTTCCTCGACATCGGCGGCGGCGCCGACGCCGAGGTCATGGCCAACGGGCTGCACGTGATCCTGGGTGACGAGCAGGTCAAGAGCGTGTTCGTCAACGTCTTCGGCGGCATCACCGCCTGCGACGAGGTCGCCAACGGCATCGTCAAGGCGCTGGAGATCCTCGGCGACGAGGCCACCAAGCCGCTGGTGGTCCGCCTCGACGGCAACAACGTCGTCGAGGGCCGGCGCATCCTGCAGGAGGCGAACCACCCGCTGGTGACCCTCATGGACACGATGGACGAGGCCGCCGCCAAGGCCGCCGAGCTCGCGAAGTAAGGACGGGACCACACCACTATGTCGATCTTCCTCGACGCGGACTCGCGCGTCATCGTCCAGGGCATGACCGGTGCCGAGGGCCAGAAGCACACCCGCCGGATGCTCGCTGCCGGCACCACGATCGTCGGCGGCGTGAACCCGCGCAAGGCCGGCACCACCGTCGACTTCGACGTCACCCCCATCGGCCCCGGCGCCGAGGAGCGCACCGCGGGCACGGTCTCCGTGCCGGTGTACGGCACCGTCGCCGAGGCGAAGGAGGCCACCGGCGCGGACGTCTCCGTCGTCTTCGTGCCGCCGGCCCACGCCAAGGGCGCGGTCATCGAGGCCGTGGACGCGGGAATCCCGCTCGTCGTCATCATCACCGAGGGCATCCCGGTGGACGACACCGCCGAGTTCTTCACCTACGCCCAGAGCAAGGGCGTGCGGCTCATCGGCCCCAACTGCCCCGGCATCATCAGCCCCGGCAAGTCGAACGTCGGCATCACCCCCGCCGACATCACCGTCCCGGGCAGGATCGGGCTGGTGTCCAAGTCCGGCACGCTGACCTACCAGATGATGTACGAGCTGCGTGACATCGGCTTCACCACCGCCATCGGCATCGGCGGCGACCCGATCATCGGCACCACGCACATCGACGCCCTCGAGGCCTTCGAGGCCGACCCCGAGACCGAGCTCATCGTCATGATCGGCGAGATCGGTGGCGACGCCGAGGAGCGGGCGGCGGAGTTCATCAAGGCCAACGTCACCAAGCCGGTGGTCGGCTACGTCGCCGGCTTCACCGCACCCGAGGGCAAGACCATGGGCCACGCCGGCGCCATCGTCTCCGGCTCCTCCGGCACGGCCGAGGCGAAGAAGGTGGCCCTCGAGGCCGCCGGCGTCAAGGTCGGCAAGACCCCGAGCGAGACCGCGCGCCTGGCCCGGGAGCTCCTCCAGGGCTGACAGCGCCGCACCGGTCCACCGTCCGGACGGCCCGCCGAGCGACTCGGCGGGCCGTCCGCGTCCCTCCCGGCGGGTACGCCCCGACCGACCACCGAGCCGCCGGCAGACCGCCCGCCCGGGCGCGGACGGACCACGTCACATCCGGCGACACGCCGCCGCCCTCCCCGGCAGCAGCTCCGCGGTCGCGGACCATGGGACGGATGACGACGACGGTGGAGCTGGACAGCCCTGCCCGGCGGGCCCCGAGGCTGCCGGACGCCTGGCTCCGCGCCACCCTCGCGGGCGTCGAGACCGCGATCCTCAGCTGGCTGCTCGTCGTCGTGCCCACCGTGGCCGCCTACGTCGCCACCGCGGCGGCCCCGCTGCTCGGCGAGGCCAGCTGGATGGACGCCGCCGTCATCGGCACCGGTGTGTGGCTGCTGGGCCACGGCGGCGCGATCGACATGGGGGAGGCGGGTGTCGTCTCCCTGACCCCCCTCGGCACCAGCCTGGTGAGCGCCGCGCTGCTCTACGGTGGCGCGCGCCGCGTCCGGCTGCGCCGCCCCGCCACGGCAGCCTTCGCGCTCGGTGGCTTCACCCTCAGCGTGCTCGGGCTGTCCGCGCTGGTCCCGGGTCCCGCGGGACGGCCCACGGTGCTCCTCGGGGCGGTCCTCATCGGGACGAGTGCGCTGGTCCTGGCGCTGCGGCGGGCACACGCCCCCGCCCCCGCGTGGTGGGTCTGGCTGCGGGACCGCGTCCCGGACTGGGGGCGGGCCGGGCTGCGGGCGGCGTGGCTCGCGCTGGCCGCGCTGCTGACGCTGGCGCTCCTCGTCGTCGCGATCGCCCTGGTCCAGGGCGTGGTGACGGTGCTCGAGCTACACGAGGCGCTGGCACCGGGGCGGCTCGGTGCGGTGGTCCTCGTGCTCGCCCAGCTCGCCTTCGTCCCCACCCTCGTCGTCTGGGGCCTCGCCTGGCTCGCGGGGCCCGGCTTCGCCGTGGGGGAGGGCACGCTCTTCTCCCCGACGGAGGTGGTCGCCGCGCCGCTGCCCGCGGTGCCCGTGCTCGGGGTGCTGCCCCAGCCCGGGGCACCCGGTCTGGGCTGGGTGGTGCTGGCACCGCTCGTCGTGGGGGCCGGGGTGGGCCTGTGGCTGCACCGCCGACGCTTCCAGCAGACCTGGTGGGAGGCGCTGCTCAGCGGCGTCGTCGCCACCGGCACGGTCGCGCTCACCGCGGCGGTGCTCTGCGTGGCCGCCTCCGGCGGCATCGGGCCCGGTCGCCTCGCCACGGTGGGGGCCGCGGCCCCGGCCGTGGCGGGCGCGCTGGCCTGGCGGACCGGCCTGGGCGCCGGTCTCGTGCTGCTCGCGCTGCACCCGCAGGTGCACGCCCTCGTCGCGCGCGGCTACCGGGCCGTGCGCGCCCGGCTGCAGAACGCCGACGGCGACGCGGGCACGTCGCCCACGTCGCCGTCGGCGGAGCCGTCCGAGGGGTCGGACTAGGTCAGGCGGTCTGCCGCTCGTGCTCGCCCTCGGCGATCTCCTCCACGAGCTTGTCGCAGAACGCGGGGAGGTCGCTGGGGACGCGGCTGCTGACCAGGCCGTTGTCGACCACGACCTCCTCGTCCACCCAGGTCGCCCCGGCGTTGGACAGGTCGGTCTTCAGGCTCGGGTAGGACGTCACCGTGCGGCCGCGCAGCACGTCGGCGTCGGTGAGGATCCAGCCGCCGTGGCAGATGACACCGACCGGCTTGTGCTGGGCGAAGATCTCGCGGACGAAGGCGACGGCCGGCTCGTCCATGCGGAGCTTGTCGCCGTTCATCACGCCGCCGGGCAGCACCAGCGCGTCGTAGTCCTCCGGCCGGGCGTCCGCGGTGGTGAGGTCCACCTGCTGCTCGTGGCCCTTCTTGCCGGTGATCGTGCCGGTCCGCGGGGAGATGAGCACCGCCTCGGCGCCCTGCGACGTCACCGCCTCCCACGGCTGGGTGAGCTCGGAGTCCTCGTACCCGTCGGTGGCCAGGAACGCGACCTTCTTACCGGTCAGCTGAGCCATGGCTGTACCTCCTTCTCGTCTCGGGATCCCCTCCACGCTACGGCGGGTGGTGCGATCCCGCCTACCCAGCGCGCCGGGCGGGTGCGGCGCCCCACCGCGGGCGACCACCTCCGCGGTCGTTCGCGGCGCGGGCCGGGCGGGGGGACCCAGCGGGAGCGGTGCACGCGCACGTGCCCCGCTACGGCATGAGGTCGAGTAGCAGGTCCTGGGTGCGCTGCTCCAGCTCGGCGAAGCAGGCGTCCTGCGCCCGGTGGGTCAGCGCGCGGTCGAGACAGGCGTGGAACTCCGCGTACACCGGCCACATGAGCGCCTGCGCGGCCGTCACCACGACCATCCCGGCCGCGAAGACGATCCCGACGGCGACGAGCACCGTCGTCGCCACGCTCGTCACGCGGGCCCGGTGCATCCGCACCAGCCCGACGATGCCCAGCACCACCGCCACGGCGGCCAGCAGCCCGGGGACCAGCGGGAGCGGCCACGGCGGCCGGGTCACCGACAGCCACAGCGCTGCGAGGAGCACGACGGAGAACCACAGCACCGGCCGGTGCGCGGCACGCACCCGGTCCTCACCGGGCGGGGCGGCTCGCAGGTCCTGGGACGGCATGATGTCCAGTCTCCCACCCCGGCGGACTACCCTCGGCACGTGCCCACACGCGTCGTCGTCCTCATCTCCGGTGGCGGGTCCAACCTCGCCGCACTCCTCGAGGCCACCCGGGACCCCGGCTACGGGGTGGAGGTGGTCGCCGTCGGGGCGGACCGCCACTCGGCCGGCGGCCTGGAGATCGCCGCCCGCGCCGGCATCCCGACCTTCGTCGAACGTCTCTCCGACCACCCGGACCGCGAGTCGTGGGACCGCGCCCTCACCGCGGCCGTCGCCGCCGCGGAGCCGGACCTCGTCGTCTCGGCCGGCTTCCTCAAGCTCTGCGGCCCGCACTTCCTCGAACGCTTCGGCGGCCGGTACCTCAACACCCACAACTCCCTGCTCCCGGCCTTCGCCGGCATGAACGGCCCGCGGGACGCCCTGGAGTACGGGGTGAAGATCACCGGGGCCACCCTCTTCGTCGTCGACGAGGGCGTGGACACCGGCGCGATCATCGCCCAGGTCGCCGTCCCGGTGCGCGACGACGACACCGTCGACACGCTCACCGAGCGGATCAAGGTCGCCGAGCGGGCCCAGCTCGTCGAGCAGGTGGGCCGCCTGGCCCGGCACCGCTGGTGGGTCGAGGGACGGCGCGTCGTCGTCGAGGACCGGCCGGCCACTCCCGGCGACGGTGGCCCGCAGCCCGGCCGGAGGGAGTAGACTCGACCGCGGCCGTGACTGGCGCAACCGAGGTGGAGCGACACCACCGGGGAGCGGCCGGAAGTCCCCTGCACGGGCACCGCACGCCTGGGTGCCCCGGGTCCGTTCCATCGCACCCAGGAGTGACACCGTGACCGACACCCTTCCGATCCGCCGCGCGCTCGTCTCCGTCTACGACAAGACGGGGCTGGCGGACCTCGCCCAGGCCCTGCACGGGGCCGGTGTGGAGATCGTCTCCACCGGCTCCACCGCCCGCACCATCTCCGCGGCCGGTGTGCCCGTGGTGCCGGTCGAGCAGGTCACCGGCTACCCCGAGTGCCTCGACGGGCGGGTCAAGACCCTGCACCCGCGCGTCCACGCCGGTATCCTCGCCGACCGGCGCCGGGAGTCCCACCGGCGCGAGCTCGAGGAGCTCGGCGTGGCCCCCTTCGACCTCGTCGTCGTCAACCTCTACCCGTTCACCGACACGGTGGCCTCCGGCGCCGACGCCGAGGAGTGCATCGAGCAGATCGACATCGGTGGGCCCACCATGGTGCGGGCGGCCGCGAAGAACCACGCGAGCGTCGCCGTCGTCGTCGACCCGGCGGGCTACGACGACGTCGTGGCCGCGGTGACGAACGGCGGCTTCACCCTGGAGCAGCGGCGCCGGCTTGCCGCGGCCGCCTTCCGGCACACCGCCGACTACGACGTCGCCGTCGCCTCGTGGCTCGGCAACGTCGTCGCCCCCGACGACGACTCCGGCTTCCCGGCCTGGGTCGGCGGCACCTGGCGGCGGGCCGACGTGCTGCGCTACGGCGAGAACCCGCACCAGCCGGCGGCCCTGTACCTGTCCGGGACGCCGGGGCTGGCGCAGGCCGAGCAGCTCCACGGCAAGGCGATGAGCTACAACAACTACGTCGACGCCGACGCCGCCTGGCGCGCCGCCCACGACCACACCGACCCCGCCGTCGCCATCATCAAGCACGCCAACCCGTGCGGCATCGCCGTCGGTGCCACCATCGCCGCCGCCCACGCGGCGGCGCACGCCTGCGACCCGGTCTCCGCGTTCGGGGGCGTCATCGCCGCCAACCGGCCGGTCACCGCCGAGGCCGCGGCCCAGATCGCGCCGGTGTTCACCGAGGTCGTCGTCGCTCCCGCCTTCGAGCCCGAGGCGGTGGAGATCCTCACCGCGAAGAAGAACATCCGCCTCCTCGTCGTGCCCGAGGCCGAGCGCGACGCGGTCGAGTCCCGGACGATCTCCGGCGGGATGCTCCTCCAGCGCACCGACCGGGTCGACGCCCCGGGGGACGACCCGGCGACGTGGACCCTGGCAGCCGGCGAGCCCGCCGACGACGCCACGCTCGCCGACCTCGTCTTCGCCTGGCGCTCGGTGCGTGCGGTGCGCTCCAACGCCATCCTCCTCGCCGCCGGCGGCGCGAGCGTCGGCGTGGGCATGGGGCAGGTCAACCGCGTCGACTCCTGCCGGCTGGCCGTCGAGCGCGCCAACACGCTGGGGGAGGGGGAGCGTGCGCGGGGCGCGGTCGCCGCGTCCGACGCGTTCTTCCCCTTCGCCGACGGGCTCCAGGTGCTCATCGACGCCGGGGTGCGCGCCGTCGTCCAGCCCGGCGGCTCCGTCCGCGACGAGGAGGTCATCGCCGCCGCGCAGGCCGCGGGCGTGACGATGTACCTCACCGGGACGCGCCACTTCTCCCACTGACCCACCGCAGCCCGGGGGCCCCTCCATTCCGTCGGTCACAGAACGTTCCCTCACGGACCGTGAACGGACGTTCTGCGACCGATCGACGGAAGGGGGCAGTGACGGGGGTGGGCGCCGGGGGGCGCCAGGCGATCGGGCGGCGTTGCCCGCGGTGGTCAGGTCGCGTGGAGCGCGCGGCGCAGCTGGGTGCCCGGGTCACGCGCAGCAGCGAGGTCGACCACCGGGTGCCGGGGGGCCGACAGCGCCTTGCGCAGCGGCCCGACGTCGCGCGGCCGGTCCACCGTGAAGCCCGCCCGCAGCCGCGGCGTCCCGGCGGCGTCCAGGGTGACGTAGAGCGCCGTCCACGGCCCCGCCCCGGGCTCGCCGCGGAGCACCACCTCGGCCCCCGGTGGGACCTGCCCCACGACGGTGAGCTCGTGCCCGAGCTGGGTGGAGAACACGTACGGCGCCGGGTCGGGCAGCTCACCCTCGGCGGTACCGAGCAGGTCGGCGACCAGCGCGGCCGGGTGGTTGAGCGCGCCGTCCCAGTGCGCGCCGGGCACGAGGCCGTCACGCGGGGAGTGCCGGTCCGCGCTGTCCCCGACCGCACGTACCGACGCCGGGCCGCCGTCGACCCGACCCGCGAGGTCCACCGGGACCGCTCCGCGTGAGGTGAGCGGTAGCGTGCCGGCGAGCCAGCCGGTGGCGGGCCGGACCCCGACCGCCGCGACGACGACGTCGGCGTCCACGGTGCCGCCCTCGGCGACCGTGACCCCGTCCGCGCCGACCCGGGTGACCAGCGCGTCGCAGCGCAGCTCGACACCGCGCGCGGTGTACCAGGGCACGAGGAGGCGGCCGACATCGAGGCCGAGGACGTGGCCCAGTGGCACCGGACCGCCCTCGAGCACCGTGACCCGTGCGCCCTGCTCCGCCGCCACCGTGGCCAGCTCCGCCCCGACCCAGCCGGCGCCGATGACGGCGACGTCCACCCCGGGACCGACCCGCGCCCGCAGCCGGGCGGCGTCGTCCGGGTCGTGCAGGGTTGCGACGCCGTCCCACCCCGGCACGACGACAGGGTCGGCCCCGGTGGCCACCACGACGACGTCGGCGGCCAGCTCCCGGGTGCTCGTGGGGCCGGTGACGGTGACCCGGGCACCGGTGTCGTCGGCCTCCAGCGCGACGGCCCGGTGGCCGGTGAGGAGGACGTCGGCGAGCTCGGCCAGGTCGCCGTACCCCTCATCCGCGAGCCAGAGCGGCTCGCTGCGGGTGAAGAGCTCCTTGGTCAGCGGCGGACGGTCGTAGGGCGGGCGGGTCTCGGCACCGACCACGGTGAGCCCACCGGTGAACCCCTGGGCGCGCAGCTCCGCGGCGGTCCGCAGCCCCGCCAGCCCGGTCCCCACGACGACCACCCGCGCCGGCGGGCGCGACGGGCGGGACGGCTGGCTCACGGGACCACGGTAACCTCGCTGGCGTGGAGACGAGTCACGGCAGGGGCAGGGCGGTCCTCGCCGTCGTCGTCGCCGGGGTCCTCCTCGTCGGCGCGACCGCGGTGCTCGTCGACGTCCCGACGGCCGCCTTCGTCCTCGCCGCGCTGTGTGCCGTGCTCGCCGCCGTGCGGGCCACCGACCGCCGCCCACCGGCGACCTTCCGGGCACGTTCGAAGACCTTCGACGTCACGGCGCTGGTCGTCGCCGCGCTCGTCCTCGCCGTGCTCGCCCCCGCGGGCAACCTCACCTAGCAGACGGCCGCCCGGGCGCGTCCTGCCACAATGAGCCGATGAACGACCTCGTCGTCGACATCGCCCTCGTCTTCCTCTTCGTGCTCGTCGGCGGCGTCTTCGCCGCCTCCGAGATCGCCCTGGTGTCGCTGCGCGAGAGCCAGGTGCGCGCCCTGGCGGAGCGGGGCGGTGCCGGCGCACGGGTGGCCCGCCTCGTCGGCGACTCCAACCGGTTCCTCTCCTCGGTACAGATCGGCGTCACCCTCGCCGGGTTCTTCTCCGCCTCCTTCGGTGCCGCCCAGATCTCCCCGCAGGTCGCCCCGCTCCTCGAGCAGCTCGGGCTGGGCAGCGGACCGGCGAGCACCGTCGCGTTCGTGGGGATCACCGTCCTCATCTCCTACCTCTCGCTGGTCTTCGGCGAGCTCGTGCCCAAGCGGTTGGCGATGCAGAGCGCCGAGCGCTTCTCCCTGCTCGTCGCCACCCCGCTCGACTGGATCGCCACCGTCATGCGGCCGGTGATCTGGCTGCTCGGGGCGTCCACCGACCTCGTCATGCGGCTGCTCGGACGCGACCCGGACGCCCAGCGCGAGGAGATCGGGGCGGAGGAGCTGCGGGCGCTGGTCGCCGAGCACGAGTCGCTCGGCCCGGTGGAGCGGGAGATGGTCGTCGACCTGCTCACCGTGGGGGACCGGGGCGTGGAGGAGATCATGACCCCGCGCACCGAGGTCGAGTTCCTCGACGCCGACCTGCCGGTCGCGGAGGCGCAGGCCCGGGTGGCCCGCATGGAGCACTCCCGCTACCCGGTGCGCGGCCGGGACGACGACGACATCGTCGGCTTCGTCCACGTGCGCGACCTGCTCCAGGTGCGGCCCGACGCCCGCGTGGTCCGTGACCTCGTGCGCCAGGTCCCGTTCTTCCCGACCGGCAAGCGGGTGCTCGCCGCGCTCACCGACCTGCGCGCGCTCAACGCCCACCTGGCCGTGGTGGTCGACGAGTACGGCGGCACCGACGGCATCGTCACCCTGGAGGACATCGTCGAGGAGTTCGTCGGCGAGATCGAGGACGAGTACGACCAGCCCGAGCCAGGGCAGACCGAGCCCGGGAGGGCGGCCGAGGTCGCCGGGCTGCTCGGGCGTGCGGAGGTGGCCAAGGTGCTGGACCGGGAGCTGCCCGACGGCCCCTTCGACACCCTCGCCGGCTTCGTCATGACCCGGTTGGGCCGCATGCCCGAGGTCGGCGACACCGTGGTGTGGGGGGACCTGGCGCTGACCGTGACCGCGCTCGACGGCCGGCGGATCGACCGGCTCCGGGTGACCAGCGCGGGCGCCGACGGCGCGCAGCACCCGGCCGCCGACGGCACCGACCCGGGGGTGTCCGGCCACCACCCGTGACCGGCGGCACGCCCGCGGCGCCCGCCGGCGCGACGCCTGCGGCGAATTATCTCGATGTCGAGTAATCTGGGGTGCGGCGCCGGGGCTCCGGTGCCCAGAAACGCCGAGACCGCCCCTACCGGGGCATGGGAGAGACGCACGCAATGGCGAAGATCAAGGTCACCAACCCGGTCGTCGAGCTTGACGGCGACGAGATGA
>Ga0079225_10000773_pt1 | contig 17457 bp, 15 predicted proteins | sample Poulit2012_FD_76344 | JGI IMG/M metagenome (GOLD analysis project Ga0079225, IMG submission 76344) | Agricultural soil microbial communities from Georgia to study Nitrogen management - Poultry litter 2012 | ecosystem: Environmental > Terrestrial > Soil > Agricultural land | place: USA: Georgia... | reverse complement strand
GCTATTTTGGAGGTGGATGGTGAGTAGCAACACAGAGAATAAAGCTAAAAAGCCTGCCAAGAACAAGCTTAAAGTAAAGTCAGTAAAGGGCATGGAGGGCGAGCAAAGAAAAAAAATTATAATGACTCTCTCTATTGTGGGTCTAGTTCTATTTGTGCTAGTTCAGGCGGTGGTTAAGGATAGGCCCAAACGAGTTCGCGTCGTTGAAGCAACGTTTGAAGATACTACTCCAGACCCGATTTCTGCGGACACCCTAACGATTGCTAGGCTGCAAAAACAGATAGCTGAAATGGATGCTGAAATTGAGCGTCGCGAGAAAGAAGCGGAGAAGCTATCTGGGTCTTTGAAGCAAGAGCTAGAGAAAAGCCAGGCCGAACAAAGAAGTCGTGAGGCGAGAACACTCGAAATGCTTAGGGAGTTGCAGCAACAGCTTGAAGAAATGGAGAAGCACAAAGAAAGCTCGCCGAGTCCTGATGTTAGCAAAGCAACAATAGGCAGGGATGAAAAAGGCAATCCTTACATTGTGCCGCCAATGCCGCATGAGGGCGGTGGCAAAGCCGTTATTGTTCCACCTTCAAAAACAGAGGAAGAGGAGGTTGTGAAGCGTGAAACTCGCCACTGGAGCACCTTGAATGAGCCAGTAGTGCTAAGGGGTGAAGATAAGGAAAGAGATAATGTGCTTCGAGGCTCACCTAAAAAGCAACAGAAACGCGCAACAGCAAAGAATGTCACAGGTAGTTTTTTGCCCATGGGCAGCTTCAATCGTGCCGTTATCTTGACGGGCGCCGATTTTGGTGCTGGAAGGCAAACACAAAGTAATCCACAGCCTGTACTCATGAGGGTTATGGATGACTCTATAATGCCCAACGATGGCTCTTATAAGCTTAAACATTGCGCAGCAATGGGTTCTGGTTATGGCGATATGTCTAGTGAGCGAGTCTATATTTCTATTACAAGGCTGAGCTGTGTGGACACCCAAACTGGCAAGACACTTGAAGCGCCGCTGGTGGCCTATGTTGCTGATACTGATGGCAAGCTTGGTTTGCGTGGAAAGTTAGTAAATAGAGAAGGCGCCGTGATGGCTAGAGCTATGCTGGCAGGGTTTGCTGAGGGTGCTAGCGATATGTTTAACCTGCAAGCGCAAAACATGGAGTCAGTTATCACAGGCGCAGGCGTCCATCGGAGCGTGGATACAGGCAGGGCTGGCGAGGTGGGTGCTTACGGCGGCGCCAGTAAGGCAATGGAAATGTTGGCAGATCATTATCTTGAACAAGCTAAGTCAATTTTCCCTGTAATAGAGATTGATTCTGGTCGCAGAACAACGATTGTGGTACAGCAGGGCCAGCACTTGAACTGGCAAGAGCCTGTGGATGAGGAAAAATAATCATGTTGCTTAAAATCACAAAACGCAAGCTATTAACACTAGCACCTATTGCTGGGGCATTTTTATTAACCGCCTGCGCAACGCCTTATACGTGCGAAATGGGGATGGAATGTCTAGACGTGCATGACGCATATGAGGCGTCCCGAGTAAATGGAGGCACCAAAGAAAGTGTCATTACTGATGAGCGGCGCCTAGCAGCTGAAAATACACCGCTGAGCAAGAGCCGTGGCTCGAAGAGTGGAGTGGGGCATGGGTATGGCGACACCACTAAAGAGGGTGTTTTCCAGCCTTATGCTGGTGTTAAATTGCAAGATAAACCTGTTTATATCCCACCGCAACCGCTAAGGATCTGGATTGCTCCGTGGGTGGATGGTGAAACTTATGACGGTCAAAAACGCCTTTTATCTGGCCAGTTTATGTATGTGACTATTGGTGGTAAATGGACAATGGGCGAAATGACAAGGCCTGGCACTGCGGGAAAGGTAATGTTTGAGCCTTGGAGCCCTAAGCCCAAAGACGATAAGCGTGTAGGCCCCGCTCAATTACTTCGCGATTAACCTAAGGGTAACTTTAGGGGTTTTGGGTAATCAAATTGTATTTTTGGAGATTGGCTAGTGGATAGCTCGATTATTACACGTGTGAAACGCAAGGCTAGAAAACTGTTTGCTGGCTCTGACATCGAAAGCATGTTGGGCGATGCGCCGCTGACAAGACAGGCAGCAGAAGCCATTGCTGATCATCAGGAGCCATGGGGCTTGCTGCCTTGGCTGGATTTTGAAGATGGAATTGTTGTACGCGATAACGGAAGTCAACCCCAGTTTGGTTTTGGGTTTCGTTTTTATCCTGTTTTGATTGGTGGAAAAGATCTTGAAAATCAACTCGAAGCTGTTATCTCTCGTGCTCCCGATGACACTATTTTGCAGTTTGCCGCGCATTCTAGCCCAGCTATTGATGACCGAATAGAAGCTTGGGAGAGAGGGCGCCTTGAAGGCAACAGTATGGACGAGCTACGAATGATGGCGCGCATGCGGACGAGCTATCTCAAGCAAGCCGCTAACGGGCCAAGCCTTCTTGATCAAGAGTCGTACCATCCGCGGGAAGTACGCTATTACCTATTTGTTACGATGACATTTAAAGGTGACCCAGGTAACAAATCAGAGGTTAATGAGTTCAAAAGGCAGTTAAATGAGTATAAAAACTCGGTTGAGGGCTATTTTAATGCGATGCAGTTGTGGCCCCAACAACTTGGCGTTGAAGAGACGCACAGACTTTGCCGCCAGCTCTTAAATCCGCAAATTTCACCCTCTGAGCTTGATAAATCAATGAATGTTGAGGGTAAGCAGTGGGTGCCAAAAAACCCTGGTGAATTTAGGCAAACATGCTTTGAAAAGCAGACCCGCATCCGACCAGACGGAAGCAGTATTCTGTTTGCTGATGATAACCGTCAGGTGGTGGCTGCTCCTGTCACTATGGACTTTTACCCAGAGGTGTTGCGCCTTTGGATGACTGGGGAGCTTATGGGGGCGCCTCTTGGTTTAGACCGTGTTTCTCAGCCTTACTGGCTGACAACTATTCTATCTAAGCCTGAACAGGAAGAAATTAAAGATAAAACGCAGATTATGGCGGGCATTATATCAAAACAGTGCATGAGTGACAGTGAGTGGTATAAAAACATGATGCCTCACTTGTTTTCTCGGCGCGACGATACAATGTTGCTGCTCGACCAGACTAGAAGCAGCTATTCAATGGTTCGCATGATGACTGGCTGTATAGTTTTCACTTCGCCTGAGCGAGTCAACTCTGATGTGGATTTTTTGCTAGCAACATGGCGAAAGGCAGGGTTTAGAGGCAGCCAAGAGACTTACATTGGATTCCCTGTTTGGCAGAACATGCTTCCTTGGGGATACAACCCGAAACTGGATCAGGCAAATAAAGGCTTGCAGCGAGGCAACCAGTGCCATTCACTAAATGCTGCCTGTGCGTCTATAGTGCAGGGTGACTGGTCTGGCACGGCTTATATTCCTAATACGGTTGATGAACAACACAAAGCACAAGCTAAAGGCATCCCTTTAATTTCTCGCCGCGGCCAGCTTATGACTGTGGATTTGTTTAGTAGTAGCACAAACTACAACTTTGCTGTGGTAGCTACCTCTGGTGGTGGTAAATCATTCTTAGCTAACGAGATCGTATCCAGCATCCTGAGCGAGCCAGATGGCATTGTAAGAATTATTGACGTGGGTGAGTCTTACGCCGACCTTTGTAATTTACTTGGTGGCCACCAGCTCCGTTTTGATGCGGCAAATCCATTTAGCCTTAATCCTTTCTGGGGCTTATCGTCGAATCGCATTTATTCAGATGAAGAAATGGAGTTGTTTAAGGATAAAGACGCTGAGTTCAACGATGTGGGAACTGAGATTGATGAGGCGTTCCCTATGCTGAAAGACTTAATTGCTCAGATGGTGTTCCCTGTGCAAGAGCCTGGCAACTTTGAAATTCAGCTGGTTGAAAACGCAATTGCGCGTGGCTTTGAGAAGGGTGGTGATAAAATGGAAACTCGCCACGTCTACGAAGCTCTTTTAGAGCTTGGTGAGGAATACAGAGAAGCGCGCCAACTCGCTGTGCAGCTTGAGCCTTATGCGATTGGTCGTTATGCGACTTGGTTTAACGGCCCGCCTCAGATTGATCTGTCAGCGCGGTTTACAATCCTAGAGCTGGAAGAGCTTAATAATGACCAGCAGCTTAGAGCGGTAATTTTAAGCTTAGTTATGGCTGCTACCACCAAAGACATGTATTTGCGTTCACGTGCAATTAAGAAAATGATTATGGTGGATGAGGCATGGGATTTGCTGGGCAACCCTCAAGCAGGAAAGTTCATTGAAACTGCGTTTAGGCGTATCCGTAAGTACAACGGTACCGCAGGTGTGATTACGCAGGGCTTTGGTGACTTTGCGAAATCGCCAGCAGCTCAGGCGGCTTTTGACTCTTGTGCTTGGAAGTTTGTGCTCAAGCAGTCTTCTCCAAGCGTTCAATATGCTCTGGATAATAACCAGCTTGGTCGTAATGATGAGGCTTTTGCCTCTATGTTGCGAGGCATTCAGCCAGGCAGAGGATACTCAGAGGTTTATGTTCAGGGTGAAAACGGCGCTGGTTTGGCGCGGTTTGTGGTTGATCCATTCACCTATTACTACTACACAACAAACGCTGTTGATTTGACGCTGATTGAGGACACGGCAAAGCAGCTGGGTGTGGAGAGGCTAAAGGCTATTGAGTATCTAGCAAATAGGGAGCTAGAAAGGAGAGGGTTTCAGCCCTTTTCTTAGCTAATCTTAGTGCGGTGTCACTCACCACCGCGATATAAACGCAGCAAAGAACATTCTCGCGCTCGGGCATGAGCGTCTTGCAGAAGGAATCCCCTTCCAAGCGGCATAGCTTGGTGGGGTGGATGTCAATCGGAGTGGCTATGGGTCGCTATTCACCTCTGTTTAAGTCAGTAGTTATTCTAGTCATTTTCTGGTGGTTAATTGGGTTAATCACCTATTCGATGATGCCTTACTGGGCTTTAGCGCAATGGCTAGAGCATGTTGGTGCCCCTCTCTCTGAGCCTGTAACGCCGCTTAATCATCTAACTGTTATATATAATGAAGTATCAAGACTATCTCGACAGGCGTTTTTTTCGGGCGCTTATGGCTTGGCTGTGGCTTGTGTCATTGTTGTGCTATATCTTTTTGCATTCCGTAAGAGAATAAAGAATAGAGCGCTTGCCGATCGCTCATGGCGCGGGGTTAAAGTCTCACGTGGAAAACTCGACACTCTAAAGGAAATTAATTATAGCTCTTCTGTAAACCTTCCCAAGAGTTTAAAGCTAACTAAAAAACAAACTGCATTGATAAATGCAGTGTTAGGCTATCTTAGCGATAACAAGCAAGCATTTGTTGGGCCAGGCCACAAAGGAACGCTGCTTGACCATACGTTAGGCGCTATGAGCACAGCTATTGAGCTACACCCTGAGGATGGAATGCTGGCTGTCTGTATTGCCTGTCATGATATGGGCAAAACAGTAGCATGGGAGAAGAATAGTAAAGGAGAGTGGCAACAACTTGGCTGGCACGCTCAAGAGGGCGCTAAATTATTAGCACGCTTCCCTGAGTGGTGGGCCCTGCCAGAAGAGGAAAGGCTACAGGTGCGCTATGTTGTGGCGTACAACCACTCGCCACATAGGCTGCCTGCAAAGATTAATGGTCTCTCACTAGATGGCTACCATCGCCTTAAAGAGCTTATTGAGAAAACTCGCGAAGTTGATGGCGTGTCCACTGCATTTGAGAAGCAGGAGACTCTAGAAGAGCTGGATCTGCCAGAACTTGCATTAAAATCGTTTCTTACTGCTTTGCTTGATATTCCCTACCACGAAGACGGCAAGCAGTTGTCGAAGGGCGTTGAGGGCGCAGGTTGGCGCGTAGGCGGAAGGCTGTATTTATTGGAGCACCGAATTCGGGATGCTGCAATGAGACGGCTTGATGAAAATGTTTTTGCGGCCCTTGGTGGACAGTATCGTTCTCAAGGTCGCTTAGCAGATTACACAAAAGCGTTATTCACCGCTTTAGAGCAAAAAGGGTGGCTTGTTCTTGAGTTTGAGCCGCATGAGAAAAATCTTCTTCCAGGGCAGAAATTGGAAGATGCTGAGCCAATCACCGTTCCAAATTTTTACCCATTGATAAAGCTTAGGTCGATAAACAAGAACGGCTCACCATTTACGTTTGATGGTGTCTTTGCTGTTGAGTTACCAGAAGGCGAAAACAATGTTTATCCGCGTCTTGAGGCGCCTGGGCAGGTGTTCGCTGTCGCCCCTATCCAGCCACCAGCTGAGGTGATTGCTGAGGCTAAAGGGGAGCAAGAAGCTAAAGAAAAGCCAAAAAAGGCTGGTAAGAAGCCTGCTAAAAAGGGGTCGAAAAAACAAAAAGCTAGCACGAAGCCGCCAACTGAGCGCAGTAGTGATGGCGCTGAAAGTGCAGTAAAAGACAAAAAAACCACAAAAAAGGCAGCGCCAAAAAAGGCAAAAAAGAAAGATGAGGAACAAATAGAGCTGTTTTCGGATGAAAAACCCAGCTCTACAGCCAAGGGAAATCCTGCTCCGAAGCCAGAGAAGAGCCAGAAAAATAAAGCCAAAGAAAAGCCTAAAGCAGCGCCGAAAAAGGAGAGAGAAAAGGCTGCAGAAACACCAGAAAAAAGAGAAACGAAAAAAGAAACTGTTAAGAAACAAGCTGTTGCGCCAGCTCAGGAAGCTGCAACCCCTAAGCCAAAAAGCAAGGCAGGCAAGGAGGTTTCCAGCAAGAAAAAAGACAATTCGGAAAAAACTAGGGACAACAAAAACACCGAAAGCAACAACGTGTTACCCGAAAAAACACTTGATGCGGATAAGGTGGCTGCCAGGCAGAAACTGAAAGAAGAAAGAGCGGCTAACTATAACACGCTAATTAACCCAGACGTGGCAGCGATGCTTGCAGGCTCAGCGGTTAAGGTCGCAAACACCACAGGCAAGGCAGTGAGGCGTCAATCGGAGAGAAGTCGAGCTAACGAAACGAATTAGTCTCTCTATGAGTGATTAACAAGGCCCTATGCGGGCCTTTTTTAATTCCAGCCTTGAATCACCCACCAACCACCAATCCTCTTACCAGCGCTAACGCTGATAATGAGGGATGGTGTAAAATAAATAAACGGATAAGTTAAAATCAATCACACAGCGCAAAGAAGAGGGCGGGATGTCGAAACGAGCTGCAATATATAAAGATTTGCTTTGGTCAGGAAGCCCGAGTCAGTGGCTCAATCTTAAATGGCATTTAGCATTGGTGGTTACCGCCATTATCAGTTTGGCGGCATTTGCGTTTGCTGAGGACGCAAATGTTCTGTGGTTAATGCCATTGCTCGGAATGGCTATTTGGTGGCTATGGCAGGTGCTGGTGGTTAAATGCACTAGGTTCCACCTTTTGCACGAGAGAATCATCATTGAGAGCGGTGTGCTTAACAAGACAACGAATCAAGTGGAGTTACACAGGGTTAGAGATTACAAGGTTAGCGAACCTTTTATTCAGCGCCTTTTAGGCCTTGGCTCTGTCCGTATTTGGTCAATTGATAGAAATGAGCCTGTGTTTGTTATTCCTGGCATGAAAAACCCAAGAAAGCTGCATGAATTGATCAGACAAACAAAACTGCAATATGTTGGCCAAACAAGACAGGTAGAAATAGGTTAGACGTGAAAAAAGTACAATACACAATCAATAATCAGCTGGTGCGCTTTACCATTGAGGTAGCAAAAGATCTAAACCTAAACAACGAAGCGGAGCTTCAGAAGTTGTTGGAAGATATATGCAGACAATATAGCTCGCCCGAGTCTATACGATTAATCAGATTAAGGGATGGCGATAGGGTCATCGAGCGTCTTGTTGATGTTCGGATAACAGTTAGATTTAATTTTTTCCCGCCGAGTACGCCAGAGGGTGATAGGCGGGTCGCTAGCTTGATAGGTGTTTAGCTGTGACGGGGAAGGGGCACAAAGTGTTTGGCATGGCATTTGCTGTGGTTGCGGCTGTGCCATTCTATGAGTATGTCGGCCCCGTACCCACAACAATAATGATCGTTGCCTCATGGTTTGGTAGCACAGCCCCAGACTGGCTAGAGATAAGGTTCCGCAACAGGACACTGCTCAGGCACCGCGGTATCACTCATGTTTTTATTTTGTGGGCCGCGTTGATGGCTGTTTCTTTGATGATGTTGTTTGGGGTTCTCGCCGAGCCCTTCATTTACGCAGGTAGCGCTCTCTTTGGTTTTTCCCTTGGTGGCATAAGCCACTGGATTGGCGATGTTGGCACACCAATGGGAGTTCCAGTTTGGCACCCAAGGAAGCGTGTAACGTTAAGGCGCTGGCGAGGTCGAACTGAACTAGTCCCAATCTGCATAGCATGGTCTTCAGCTATTTTCATTCTTACCATAACGCTGACAATAGGGGATGATGTAAACTTAATTATGAGTTTGTTTAATCTAGCTATTTGATTTGATTGATGGTGGTGTCCGATGGATGTTTTTGATCTTCACCCAGACACGCTGGTTTCTCTAAGTGAGATTGTTGGGGAAGGTGGAATTATCGGTGTGAGCGTAAGCACTTGGTACAAGGGCTTGAGAGAGGGCCGCTATCCGCAGCCTGTGGCAATTTCAAAGAAGCGAAGAGCGTGGCGAGCGGGTGATTTGCAGGATTATTTAAGGAATTTGGGTGCACAGAAAAAATCTAATGAAGTTGTGTCCTGCCCTCCCTAGATAGTTATGAGCATGCAATTCTGCTGCTTATAACAAACAAAAGGATTAAAGATATGTTTCATAAGATTTCCGCGCTAGGGCGCATCTCACAACCAGAAGTTCGGGTTAATCAGTCAGGCAACACGTTTTTGCGTTTTGGCTTGGCTGTAAACAAGAAAGTTCGGGGCCAAGAGGCGACCCACTGGCACAACTGTATCGTGTCGGGTCGCCTGGCAGAGACCATGGCCCCGATGCTGCAAAGCGGTATGACCCTCTTTGTAGAGGGCGAGCCGTCCATCCGAAAGGATGCTGATGGCAAAGAGTGGCACAACGTGTTCGTCAACACGCTCAGAATTGCCTCTCAGCCACAACAGCAGAACGCTGGCGGTCAGAATGCTGGCGGCTACGGTGGTCAGCAACCGCCCGTACAGCAACAACAGCCACAGCAGCAAAATGCTGGTGGTTACGGTGGCCAAGGCAGTTATGGCCAGCAACCTCAGCAGCCACAGCAAAATGCTGCTGGTGGTGGAATGGACTTCGATGATGATGTGCCATTCTGAACAATAACCGACCCTCCCTTTGGGAGGGTTATTTTGCTTGATTTTTCGATAGGAGATAAATGTGAAAGAAAATAAGCAGAGTGAAGATCAAGATGAAGCAACTGCAGCCAAGGAAAAGGTTTGTGGTCGATTAGGGTTGCGCGGTCGCCTTGCTGATGTTGCCGCTTTACTGGTGGTGCTCGGTCTTCTTTGGTGCATAGTCATGATTGCTATGGGGCCAAATAAGAACCAAAAAGTGTCCTATGCAAAGCATTCATCACAGTTTGTTGTGTTTGACACAGCACGTTATATGAACGCCCGACAAGCATCAATGCTGAAGTTGATGCAAGAAGAGGGCGACGAGTATGACAACAATCCAGCCCTGATTATTAAGCGCGTTGACAAAATTGCTCGACCCACAATCGAGAAAATAGCCGATGGCCGCTTAGTTATTGTAAAGCAGGCCTTGGCACTAGATGGGCAGGTGGAGGATATAACGGATCGCGTACTAGAAGAGTTAGATCTTCCAAAAGTGGAAGCAACAATTTATGTGCCTGAGGTGGGTAGCACTGTCTCTAGCTATGTAAACAAAGACACTATTGAGCTGGCTAAAGAGGTCTACAAGCTTCGCGAAGAGCGCGCAAAAGAGAGGGCAGAAGATTTTGCTCGTGAATATATTGAAGATGAAAATATGCGGTTCTTGCCGTAATTAAATAACTGTGAGATTTGATCATGAATGAACCTAACAAGTACGAAAATATGTTATCTCAGGATGACTTAGAAGCATTAAGAAGAATGGGCATCACTCCATCGACTGAAGAAGTAGCGAGTGGGCTAACAAAAAAAGATAGATGTTTTTTGTTAAGCCTCATTGGTGCGGTGTGCTTGGTGTTTGTCGTTTTTATATTTGCGCTAATAAAAATGAGCACCAACACCCTAGAGACTGTTGATGCAAGCTCTGCTGTGGAACCGAAATCACTAAGTTCGTTGCCTTTTGATACTGAGGTCGTTAGCAGCTTTAACACTCAAATTCCTGGTCTTGTAGGCTGGCATGTTAAGTCGCGTGAAGCAGGTGAGAATATTGTTTATTCGTCAGCCAACGGTGACTACACGATAATTGGCGTGGTGCTTGACCAGAATGGCGAAAATATCACTGAAAAGGAAATGGTTGAGCATCTTGGGCTCGATTTAACAACTCAAACTCTTTCAGAGGTATCACCAGAAGATACTGAGCGCCAGATTGATTTTGTCAAAAATAAGCTGGTTGAGGGTCTTGGTGTAAGTGGCAAGAACAGCGACAGAACGGTGTGGGCAGTGATTGATGTTAATTGCCCTTATTGCCATGAGCTTATTAAAGAGCTTGATAGTCTCTTAGCTGAAATGAATGAGCACGCTTCGGTTGAGCTTGTAACGGCTTGTGTTTTAGGGCCAAACAGCTGCGCACAAGAAAGCCTGCTTAAAGAATTAGCGCCAGAAGACAGAATGCTGGCGTTGGTGCGTCATGTCCACGGCGAGAAGGGCGCGTTTGGCACGAGCTCAGAGGAAGAGCTACTTGAAAAGTCTCAGCAACTACTAAGGAATGCACAGCAGTTTATGGAGCAGGGCATCAGCGCCGTCCCAACTATTTTATGGGTTGATGATGAAGGGAATGCTGTGTCACACACAGGTCTTCCCGCCCGAAGCTTGTTAAAAGCTATTTTGGCGCCCTAAATTATAAACTTAATCCCAGCGCTATCACTAACTCAAAAGATTTGCGCTGGGGTTATAGAGGTTATTGATATGGAAGCAACTTCAATAGTTAGGCGAATCCAGCAAGTCCTATTATCACTGCTTCAGCTGATGTCATGGGCCACTGATAAGTTGCTGGAGTTTATGTTCCCGCAGGTGGTGATTAATAGAAGATGGCCAGCAGAAGCTTATGTCGCTGAAGAGGTAGTAAGACCTAAGCTTTCTCGCAGAATCTTAGACAGTCTTTCCCCTGCAAGAAAAAAACCAGAGGGCGAAGAGCTGGTTAAACAGGTTTTTGTTCGCAAGTGGAGGTGGATTCATTCGCCACTTACAAAAGACCAGCTCGCTTATATGGACAAAATGTTTTGGGAGTATTGGTTAAGGTGGCTTATTGCCTGGCCTATTGTTATGGCCTTGGCTGCCAAGCTAGACAGTGGTTTAGCATCGGGAATTGTGCTGATGTGGTTATTTTTAGCAGGCTGGACGTTCACTGGAATGATAAAGGCTAGAGCGCAATCCAACAGGGCTCTCAAAAAAGCTTTGCTTGATGGTTGGGAAGATAGATGAGCACCATCCTGCTATGGGGGCTAGGAGGGGCTATAGGGTTAGCGATAATGCTTTCCCTGCCACTCGTTAAGCATATCGCCAAGCCGTTTATGGATGAAATGGTAAAGCTTTTTGCTTTGCTTTTTGCCCATGCAGGTAGTTATGTAGTTTGGATGTTTAAAGGCATTTTTAGCGCACATATAACGCTAGTTTTTCATCTTCTGCGTTCTAAGAAGTATTTCGATCCCACAGACGGGTTGGACGAAGAGTAATGATTAGATTTTTAATGGTTCTTGTTTTGAGTTTTATTTGTAGCTTATCTGCTGTAGTTCACGCAGAGGAGCCTGATTCTAATTACTCAAACAGTCGTGGGGAGCGCGCAAGCACACCTGAAAAAGGTTGGTTCTGGCAATACTGGTACCAGATGCAAGAAGAGCAAAAAAGAATTAAGGAAGAGCTAAGCAAGCGAGGAGAGTTAGCTGAAGCTGACGAGGATGAAAAAGACCCTTGCCAAAATAAAGATACATGGTCTAGCGATTGTGGGTTTGTGGATCCAGGATTGGATTACGAGTGGTCGCAAATTCAAAAAGACGCTCTGCTAAGAGCAGCGGTTATGGATCCTAATGACGCAACAAAGGTTCATTCGCTACAAAAGTTTAACGCTTGGGCGGTCAATAAAGCTGTCACAATGATGAAGATGTGGCAGTGGAATATGATTCAAGACCAAGATCTAAATCCAAATATAACGGCACCTATAGCCACGTTTGCACTACAAGCAATGTCGGATATGCGCTCAAAGCAGAGGATTGATATAACACGTCAAATCAGCGAACAAGGCGGTTTTTTATTGTTCTTCTCGCGCAAAGAATGTGAAGCATGTGGAATCCAGTCACCAGCAATTCGAGGCCTCGGGCGTTGGCTTGATATACCTGTGTACGAAGGCAGTTTAAGCGGTGGTTGCCATGAAGGTTTTGAGGGCGGGTTCTGCCAAGAAGGCGAGCGAATCAAAGAAGCGGCTAGGTATCTAAATGTAGCACTTGTGCCTGATGTCTGGCTGTACCTTAAAGAGCAAGATATGTGGCTGCGTGTTAGCTCTGGAATGGAAAGCCAGAGCACCATAGCCAGCCGTATAGAGCTCTTTTTTCAGGGCGTGATAGAGGCGATAGCTAAAGGCATGAGTGCGGCAGAAGGGCAAACAGCTCCAGTGGACTTTGATTTTTCTAGGGAAAAATTATCCAGGGGTGCTATTTCAACAATTGAAGATGTCGTGGAAGGTGGGCGTAATGAGGATTAAAAAATTATTTAGGGTGGTGAGTATAGCATCAGTGTTGAGCGTGTCCCTGCTATCCGCGAGCGCTAACGCAAGTCTTTTTGATGATGCACTGACTAAATTAACAGGCTCCTCTTACGCTAGCCATACAGGCTCTGGCGGTTTTGCCACCAGGACACTAGATGGTTATAGCTTTGGTAGCCACCGAGTTAGAATGCGTCACCAAACATACTCTCTGGTTTCGGTTGATTCACCCAGTATCAGTGCTGGCTGTTCAGGCATAGATATGCACTTAGGTGGTATAGCCTGGCTCAATGCTGGCCAAATACAACAGATGCTAGAAACAGTTGCGCAGGGCGCTGGATATGTGATTTTCCAGCTTGTGATGTCCGCATTATTTTCTGACTTAGAGGCAAAGATCGCCAAGGCTGTTGAGTTCATACAGAACGCTGCAAACTTTAGTATTGACTCCTGTGCGGCATCAACGGCTCTTGCCAGTGGTGCAATGTTTGCTGCAGGTAAAGGGCTATCTGCTGCTGGCGGGGAGGGTGATAATGCGGCTAGTAAGGCAGCTAGTTTCATTGGCAACAAAATGGTTTCCACAAGCGGTGATGAATTATCGGATAGTTGTAAAAACCTTTCCAGCGGTTTATTGGGCGGCGTATCTTCTGTAAGCACTAAAGCAGACAGCTTTCTAGGCGCTGCTCTTGATCTATGTGATTCTCCTCGTAAAGCGAAAGCAGAATTGGATGCTGCTGCAAAAGGTTCTGATTTTCCTCAGGCCTTCTTTAATGCACGAGAAAATGTTGTTTGGAACGCGCTTACTGCACTAGGGTTTGGTGTAAACACTAATAAAAGCAGCATGTATAGCTCAGCTTTCAAAGGCAGTATTATGGAGGAATACTTAGAATCTAAACATTACAAAGCCCTCAAGGACACACTAAGCCTCAGCGGCGATTCAGCTAGGGCAAATCAGCTGAATGCTGTTATCGGAACCATTGTGCACAGCATGGTGGACACACCAGTTCGTGGTGGTTATGACGATAAAAACCAACTAATAGAAGGGGAAACAATTCCAGCAACTCTAACCAGCAGGCAAGCGCTAGTAGTTCTTTTGTGCGGGCATCCTGGCCAAGTAATGCAAGCTGGCGACTTACCAGAGGACGCAACCACTAGAGACCGCCTTTTCGCGGAAGCTGCAAACCGTTGTTTTGCCGAGTACAACCAAGAAAAAGACGATAAAGCCACAGATATAACATTTAAAGTTTGCGTGTCTCAGGATTGCTCGAATCGTGGCGTAGAAGGTACATCTCCAGATAGCAGAAACCTTACTACGTGCACATGGGGCGGTGGTGCTAATCCGTGTTCTACAGAAATGTTTACAGATGGTGACTATCTTGGGCCTGGCTTTATGGGACTGTTCTTTACTGTGGCCGAGGAATTGGCAGACGCTATAGAGAACGTGCAAGAGAACGAGCCGTTAACAGAGCTGCAAAAGAATTTGATTATTGCTGCGCCATTTCCTCTCTGGCAGGCAATCAACTTAGCCGCCGTCAGTCCTGATATAGCGACAAACATTGTTGAGGGCAATTCAAACATGTTAGCAGTGATGCTAGCTGGTTCTCTGTTAAACGATGCTGCTAATCAGATGATGGCGCGCGTTTCGGGCACGCAAATGTCGCCAGAGTTAGGGGTTGCTATGACTGACATCGCATCTCAATTAAGGAATATGGGTGACTCGAACTATAGGGATCTGTTGAGACTTTACAATACTCAAAATGAAATCATGACTCGCGTAAATACAGTGAACCGCGCAATTACTATGAGCTCCTTTGCTTCTGGCATCACGGGCGCTGACTTTGCGCAAGCTATTTCATATTAGCGTACTGATAAAAGGGGTTTTAAATGAGAAAATTACTATGCAGTAAATCATCCCTTGGTTTAAGTGTTAGCGCTTGTGTTGCTCTTTTTGCCCTGTCGTTTATTCCAGCGCTCGCCATTGCAGAAGAAGACCCTTTTGATTCTATTCGCAAGGCGGCTGCGGCTGCGGCTAGCAGAGGGCCTGAAATGGCCCCTAATAAGGCAACAATGCAGAATAAGTCCGTTGAGTTTGGTGAGGCCTTTGGGCTTGCGCATCCTCAGCTCGCCAACACACCTAATGCCCGAGGCAAAATTCAAGACGGCGCCTCGATGAGTTTTAGTCAGTCAAACAAGTACAAAGTGAATCTTTGGATGAGCATGCCTACTGAGGTTTGCTTGCCAAGAGAGCAATGTTATGACATTTCAAGAAATCCTGTTAGCTTTCAGCTCAGCGGCGCAAATGTAAAAATCACCAATAACGGCCACCTTGAAGTGGAGCTGTGCGATAAAGGAATGAGTGGGGGGTTCTGTAAAGAAGAGGACTGGACTTCTCCTCAAGCAATTCCTGCGGGCGGGTCGCTGGCTCTTTCTGGTCAGCCCTTGATGGTGGATGACAATGGTGTCCCTAGAACATCGTGGAGTTTCTCTGTTACTTGTGAAGAGAGTGGTTTATGCGAGCTGCTTGTAGGTAGTGAGTATCGCCACGGCGGCACACCTGTTGCGCCATTAGGCCCTAACAACCCCAACACAGAAGGAAAAAACAGGTTTGCTAGCCACCCAGCAGCTCAGTTGGCTAGAAAAATATATGAGCCTAGTCCCGATGACGACAACTACAATCCTGAGTGGAATTACAAGTTTCTTGGTGGTGGCCGAGATGAAAACAATATGTTTGTCAATGATGGCAAGCTGGCTGAGAACCAGGATTGTCACAAGGAAAGGCTGGCTGCGATAGAGGCTGGCGGAGACATCACTGTAAACGTGCGGTGCGAAGACGGTGGGTCTCAATTGACATTTAACACAGGGGAAGTGCAAAAGAGCGCGATTGAGATAGCAGTACCCGAAGATGATGACCCAGAAGCTTTTGCTGCTGTTGCGGCATCTTCCAGTATTGTCGAGCAAGTGGGAACCTATGCTGACATAGACCAAGCCACTGGTAAAATCGAGATATTTAAGGGTGAATCCACTTATTGTAAGAGAGTCAATGGAGGTTTTAGGGAGTGGGCCAGAATTGGGGGCTTGGCGTCAATTTTGGCTAGGATGGCCATTAACGATCCTGAAGAATTGGATTGCTGCTCAGACGACCCCAACAATATAGATACTGGTGCAAATTTCGGGCACTGCAAGCAGCATGAAAAAGATCTAGCTAGCGCAAGAATGAGCGGTAGCGCATATTACATTAAAGGAGCTGACACAGTAAGTGATAAGTCTGTTTGCCTTTATGCGACACCACCAGCTTCACATCCTGAAATAGCCTTCGCTCATGCCCCTCTCATTGGAGATAACGCGCAAAACGTCAGTGGCTTACCTGCAACACTGGCCTGGTATGCAGAAAGATTTGGGGCGCCTAAGATTTGTGGGGGCGACACTTATTCGCTCAAGGCGGCCGCTGCGTGGTTGATGCTATCCCCAGGAAGAGATTTGCATTCTGAATCAGTGTTACTGGCCCCTAATTTTATTCCTTCGACACAAGAAAGGATGTATAGAAAACAATATTACTGCTCGTTTCCCTCAATGATGGCTCGTATCTTTCACGAGCAAGGACGCCCGCAGATCAATAAGCTGGCAACGACCGAAGCCGCTGGCGCAATCACAAAGGAACTAAAGTTTCCATTCTATGGTGTCGAACGGACAGAGTACCGAGAGGGCGGTGTGATTGAAGGGGACTATTCTATTGTTCAGCGGCCTGATCAATCAAGCGATATTGAAATTGGCGAAGTCGTGGATCCTGAAGATCCTCGAAATATGAAAACAGAGTTTGTAGAAGCTTTTAGCGCACCTCTGAGAACCAGCACTGTTCAAGTTAAATTCCCTGGAAATGACCATGATTTAAACGAGTACAAGCCGCACTGTCATGTAGATGTAACTTTAGATGTTGCAGGGGGCTCTGTTCGTTACCCTAACGGAATGGTTATGTATAACTCCAATACAAAAAAATGGGAGATAGATAAAAATTTTGTGGTTGTTAAGCAGCCACCTAAGGGTGTCTTGAGCGTTGGAAAAGGCTGGTTTAGATATGAATATGAAGAAAATTTCTTGGGAACAGATCAACTAAAAGACCATAAAAACGTATTAAAAGCCTTTGATGATGCTGGAGAACTTGAATTTCTTCAAACACAAAATGAAAATCCAGTCAGAAGAATTGTTGAGACCTACAGCATTACGAGTTGTTTCCGCCCTAAAACAATTACTCTCTCTAAAGAAAGGGCTGTAACTGAGGATGCTTACTACAAAGTTATTGAGGTTCCGCCCGAAGAAGGTGAAAAGCTTCCCGAAATCGGTACGCCAGGAGAAATTATTGTAGACCAAAGCGGCAGCACAACAATAGCTGGTGGAACGCACCACATATCAGCCCGAGCTGGCTGGTTGCCAGAGTGGGTGGTGAATGGAAATAGAATGACCTTCTGGCAATGGGATGGCAGATGCAGCCCAGAAGAAGCTGAAAGTAATAAAGAGCTTATTGGGGAGTCGCTATTTGCACAGAACGGTATGTGCCCACTTGCTGATAAAGTGTACATGGCTGTTTGCGACACCGCTGATTGTGGCGAGCTTCCAGAAAACCCTTTTAATGCAACGGGCAGCAAGTGGTCGGTTCATTTGCTAGACGCGGAGCCTTCTAGCGAGGTTAG
>Ga0079225_10000771_pt1 | contig 17468 bp, 18 predicted proteins | sample Poulit2012_FD_76344 | JGI IMG/M metagenome (GOLD analysis project Ga0079225, IMG submission 76344) | Agricultural soil microbial communities from Georgia to study Nitrogen management - Poultry litter 2012 | ecosystem: Environmental > Terrestrial > Soil > Agricultural land | place: USA: Georgia... | reverse complement strand
CCGACGCCCGGTGCGGAGATGTTGATCGCGGTCAGGCCGGCGGCGAGCAGGATGATCTTGTCGCCCATCGTGCCGGTCGTCTCCCCGGCGGCCTGGATGATCCCGATGGTCAGCTGGTCGGTGATCTCCAACGCCAGCGCGGCCAGGGTGATCACCACGAAACTGCCGAGCACGGCTTTGCCGGCACCGAGGGCGGCGCGGGACAGGGCGGTCGGGTCCCGGCGGATGAGGCCGAGGATGAGCTGGAAGCAGAAGAAGACCAGGACGATGAAGATGCCAATGCCGAACAGCAGGTTGTAGACGGACACGTACCCGTCCTGGGTGACGTCGACCATCGTGGTGGTGTCGAACACCGCCCACATCGCTTCCAGCAGCCAGCCCGCGGCGCCGCCGACCGCCTGAGCGAACCAGTCGAACGGGGCCGAGACCAGCGATGCGGCCGCCTCACCGGCCGAGTCGCACACGTTGGAGATGACGGGGATATCGCACAGCGCCATCACGAACCTCCCTTACAGGACAGGGGTGTGAGAGGAGGGCGGGTGCTCACACCGCTTGGCCCACGTCCCAAAAGAAGTTGATGAGCGTCACCGACGCGCCGCAGATCACGGCCGCGCCGCAGGAGATGAGGACGCCGATCTTGCCCCGGCCCGCCAGGTGCGGGTTCGAGGAGTTGGAGCCGAAACCCCACACGATCGCCGAGACGATCAGCGCGAGCACGGACAGGATGAGGCCGACGGTCATCACGGCGCCGACGATGTCGCGCAGCTGGTCGATGCCCGGCAGGCCCGAGTTGTTGGGGTCGATGTCGATCACGGCAGAACTCCTCTGGACGAAGACGGAAAGATGGTTCTGCCACCAGGTGCACCCCGACCCGCCAGCACGAGAAAGCGCCCACCCCCGGACGAGTCCGCCGAGGGTGGGCGCAGCGCGCGTGGTGTCCGGGTTAGAGCTGTTCGCCGACCGACACGAGCCAGTTGATCCAGGCGACGCCGCTGCCGGCGAGGATCGCCGCGCCGAGCGCGACGAGCACACCCGCACGTCCCTTGGAGGCGACCTGATAGTTCCCGGTCGACGCGCCGATCGCCCAGGCGATGCCGGAGACGATGAGCATGAGCACGGCGATGATGAGCACGAACATCAGCAGCGCCCCGATGACCTCTTCCATCTCACCGATCCCGGCCAGCCCCTCGAAATCGGGGAACACGTCCATCACGCGCCCCCGCCCGAATCCGCGACTGTCAGATGCACATGGTCGCGGTGCCCACCGGTGATGTCGTCGGCGTCGTGCATGCCGCCGCCGTCGTAGTCGCGCCAGCCCTCACTGTCGCGGGCCAGGGACCAGATCTTCTGATCCCAGATCAGGTACTCCACCCCGAGGGTCTCGGCGTGGGTCTGCAGCCAGTTCGTGACCTCCCAGCCGAGCTCATGCTGCGCCGGGGTGGGCAGCTGCCCGATCGCGTTCCCGAAAGAGATGTCGCACGCCCGTCCGAGCGGATGTTCGGAGACGCTGCCGGGGCGGGGCGAGAAACAGGCCCAGGTGGTGTCCGGGAACGCCGCCGAGGTCTGCTGATACAGGTGCAGCGTGCGGCGGGTGATCTGCCCGCCGGTGGTCGGGTCCTCCACCAGCTCGTCCGGGTTCTCGCCGGTGAACGGCTCCGGCTCCCCACCCGGTGATCCGGTGTCGGGGTCGCAGCCACCGGAGGGTGGGCCCGTCTCGGCCTCGGGCAGATCGGCGGCATCGTGGTCGTTCAGCCACGCGGCGGGGTCAATGTAGTCGCCGTCGGTGCCGCCTTGGCGGACCTCGAAGTGCAGATGCGGCCCCGTGGACATGCCGCTCGAACCGACGTCGGCGATGTGCTGGCCCGCGGTCACCTGGTCGCCCGCGCTGACGTGGATGCCGTGCTCCCAGGAGTGCGCGTACGCGGTCGCCACCGTGTCGCCGTCAATCGTGTGTTCGATGACGACCAGCCCGCCGTAGCCGCCGGAGAACTCAGCCACGGTCACGGTGCCGTCGGCGACGGCGAGGATCGGCGTGCCGTCGGCGGCGGAGAAATCGCTGCCGGTGTGGAAGGACTGCTCCCCGGTGATCGGGTGCACGCGCGGCCCGAACGGGCTGGTCGGCGTCCAGGTGCCTTCCGGCAGGGGGAACACCACCCGCGACGACTCCGTCACCCCGGCCACGGCGGGCACCGCCTCAGGGTCATCGCCAGCGGCGGGACCGGTATCGGTGCCGAGCAGGGCGTCGAGGATCGTCACGGCCACGGGGCTGTAGTTCTCGTACCGGTCCGGGTACGAGCTCACCTCGACGGCTTGGGCGGCCTCGCCCTTGCCCATGTCTTCCCAGCCGGGGATGTCCAACAGGCCCCGCGGCGAGCCGGCGTTGGGGCCGCCGGGGCCGCCGAAGAACGCCTCGGCCTGATAGGTGGGGGCCATCAGCTCTTCGACCGTGCCCCAGCCGGCCTGCGGGCGCATCTGGAACAGCCCCAACGAGTCGTGGTCGCTGCCGTTGCCGTCGTTGGGATACTCCGCCGACTCCGGGTAGGCGCTCGGGTTGGCGAGCTGGCGCAACGTGGATTCGGTCAGGGCCGCCATGATCGCGATCTGCAGCCCGTCCCGGTTCACCCCGTCGATGCCGGAGCCGGTCTCGATGATGGTGGCCGCATGGGTCAGCTGGGTCTTGGTGAGCGTGAACTCCTCACCGTCGCGGGTGCGCACGGTCAGCTCGTCGGGAACCTCTCCGACGGTGAAGCCCCCGCCGGGGACGGTGCAGGTCGAGGTGAGGGCGGGATTCATCAGCAGCCCGATCCCGACCATCGACAACAACGGCGCCGCCAGCACCAGCGCCAGCAGCACGATCGCGAGCTTCTTCACCACAACAACCCCTCCTTCGTCCGGGTCAGCGCAGGGGGTTGTCGAGCTCGGACAGCCGCAGCAGATGACAGGTGTCGTAGGCGGGCTCGCAGATCACGAACACGGTGAACGCCACCTCGTGCTCGGACGCGACCGGTTCCTCGTTCCACACCCCGGCGCGGTGGCGGACGCCCTCGATCGTGATCGCTGTCGTGCCCTCGGTGATCTGCCCGGGCTGGGCCTGCGCCTCGGCGGTCGCCCACGCCTCGGGCACGAACGCATCGGTGATCTCCAGGTGCTGGGTGGTGGCGTACTGGCGCAGATCGACCCACGCCTCGCGGACAGGCAGGTAGGCGGAGAGGTCATTGGCGAGGCCGGCCTGCTCGGTGCCGGTGGGGTCGGCGACCTCCATCACCACCGCCGTGTAGTCCAGCGGCATGAACCCGGCCCCGGTATCCCACGCGAACACCGCCGTCGCGACATTCCGGGCGAACGTCTCCGGGTCACTGCTGCGCTCCACCGGGACGATCCGGCCCGGCATCGGCGTGCCGTCCTCAGACGGGGCACTCGTCGCAGCCGGGTCGTCATCGGTGGGTGGGCCGGTGCACGGGCCCTGGATGAGTCCGTAGACGCCGATCCCGGCCAGCAGCAGAACGGACAGGCCCGCGGCGATCAGCACGATCACGCGCTTGCGGGGCGGAATGTCAGCAGCAGAAGTCTTCATGCCGTCCAGGTGCACGGCCTCCACCCCGTACCCGGCGCGGGCCGGGGTGGCGAGGCTAGAGGGCGCGCAGGTGCCGGGGCGGCACCGCACCCTCTTCGGCGGCGCCGTGCTGCGCGGGCTCCTCGCCGGCGGCATCATCGCCGGCCTCGCCGACCTCGGCGGGGTCGATGGTGAGCAGGGGGCGCAGCCGGTCGGCGAAGGCGACCGTGCCGTCGACCACGGTCAGGAACACGCGCGCTTGGTCGTCGGTGAGCTCGGCGGCCAGCTCGTCCGGAGCGTAGTGGGTCCACCAGCCGGCCAGCGACGTCCAGGTCTGCACGAACGCCGCCACCGGCCACCGGCCCGGCGCCCGCACCGTCTCGGTGGCGGGCGTCTTACGTTTCGTACCGCGACCCGGGCCGGTGACGCGGGCTACGGCTTCTTCAGCCAGGGCGTGCAGCTCGGCCTGGCGTGCCTGCTCGACCTCGGCGGCCGCGGCGCGGATGCGCTGGTAGGCCGGGTCGACCGGCCCGCCTGCCTCGATCCGGGCCAGCTCGGTTGTGGCCAGCTCACGTAACGCCTCCGGGGCGTCGGGGTCATCGGCGACGTGCTGGACGTGGCCGATTTTCTCCATCGTCTTGTAGGACGTGCCGCCGGGGATCATCGCGGCCGCCTGCTCGCGGGCCTTTCCGACCGGCCCCGACGGTGGTGGAAAATTGCCACCACCGTCGGTACTCGGCTGATGGTCGGCGCTGAACCGGGTGGCCACCTGCCGGCGTTCGGCGTCTTCGGCCATGAGCTGCTTCAGCTCCCGGTACAAGGCGGCGGCTTCGAGCTGGGTGAGCGGCTTGCGGTGCAGGTTCTCGTCCTGCTCGGCCAGCAGATGCCCCAGCCGGTCGGAGATGCCGCTGCGCACCCAGACGCTGACGGTGCGCCAGCCGAGCTGCCGGATCGCGGCCAGACGCCGCCTGCCGCACACCAGCACCCCGTCGATGGTGACGGTGATCGGCTGCAACAGGCCGTGCTCGCGGATCGACGCCGCGAGGGCGTCGATGTCGCCCAGGTCGGTGCGGTGGCGCGTGCCGACCTGGATCGAGTCGACCGTGCGCTCCAGCTCGATCCCCATCACCACTCACCCCTCTCCCGACCTGTCGGTTCTCTGTGTGCGGTCTCGGTTATCGGCGGCGCCGGGTCGGGGCAGCCAGGCACAGGGTGAGCACGAGATCGTCATCGCGCAGCAGCACCGGCAGCGTCTCGCCGATCAGCAACCGCAGCAGCACACCCCGCCCGGCCGGTGCCGCCGCCAACGCCGGGTGCGGGCTGCCCAGCAGCGCCTTCAGCAACGCTGTCCAGGACCGGCCCGGCAGGTCCAGCAGCGCCCGGGCGTGCTGGTCGCGGCGCAACGTCTCATACGCGGTGTGCCGCGCCCCGGCCTTGGCCAGTGCCCCGCAGACGTGCTCCACCGACGCCCGCGCCGTCGCCGGCTCCCAGCCGAGCATCGTCAACAGCGCGATCGTGTCCTCCATCGCCGACGACGCCGACATTCCCGCCCGCACCCCACCACAGGCGTCGCCGTCGCCGTTGTCGGCGCTGCCGCCGGCGGGGTCGGTCTCGGGTTCGGGGTCGGTGACCTGGAACGCCGGGTGATACTCCCACAGCGGCGTCTCCCGGTCGGAGATGCGCTCGGCGTCGTGGAACGCCGAGATATGCGGCCGGCGGGCCTGATGGGTCGAGCAGAGCAGGCCCTGGGCGCGTTCCTCGGCAATGCAGGTGATCCGCACCGCGTGCGTGACCACGCCCCACGGGTCATGCGCCTCCCTGGCCGACCTGGTACGCATCACATCGAACGCCGCGCTGGCGGCCTCCCACGGGTCCAACGAGTGCTTGCGGGCCAACGCGCCGTACTTCTCCGCGCAGAACCGCATCAGCTCCGCGGCGACCGGATCATCGGCCCACGCCCGATCCCCGGCCGCGTGCAGTCGCCGCAACAGAGCGCGCAGCCCGGCACCGGACACGTACTCCGGGCCGGCAGTATTCGTGGTGTTCGTCGTCATGGTCTCGGCACCTCCTGGCAAGCAGGTGCACGCACCCGCCCCGGCATCCGGTGCATCGGTGATCGTGGTCATCGCCGATCACCTCAGCTCATCCCGACCGGGCCACGCCCAGCGCCGTCGTGGCCGGTGCTGCGGCCGAACGCCGAGACCGGCGGCAGCTCCCGCGTCCGCTGGGCCAGCCGCTTGGCCCCGCGGGCCAGGGGGTCATGGGCCTTGTGCGCCAGGTTCGCCTCGAAGTCGATCGCCAGGCGCGAGGCGACCCCGCTGCCGCGGGCGAGCAGGTCCGAGGAACGCACCCAGTCCACCCCGCGCGCCTTCCGCAACGCCGGATCGGGATCAGCGCGCTCCGCGTCCGGGCTGGTCGTGCGGTCGACATCGGCGGCGGCGATCGCATCCGGCGCCATCGCCCGTTCCGCAGGCTCGGGGCGTGTCGCCTGCGGCGTCTCACGCCGTGCCGCGTGCTCGTGGTCATGCTCGTTCGGGTTCATGATCCTTCTCCTTGTCTTCCTTCATTGGGGTTTCTGACTCGCCGCTGCTACCGGTGGGGCGCGGAAACCAGCGGCCCACGGTCGAGGCGTGCACTCCGAGCTCGCGGGCGATCTGCTTGTTCGACCAGCCCGCCTCCCGCAGCGCCGCAGCTCGCGCACGTCGATCCGGGACCGAACCGGCGGCCCTTGAGACGGGTGCGGGGCGTGCATCCTGTGCAGGTGCGGGGCGGGTGCTGGCTTCATCCGAGGTATCCGGCTCCGGTGGGGCCGGTGGCTCTGTGGTGGGCTCGTGCGCCGGCTCCGGTTCGGGTCCGGTCGGCACCGCGGGGATCGAATCGGTGGCAGGCCTGGGCGGCCGGCCTGTCGGAGCCTCGGGCTCAGCGTCGACCGCGGGCGCAGACCGCTCCGGCAGCGCCAGCCGTTGAGCGTCGCCGGTCTGCGCACTCGGGTCGGCGCTCAGCACAGCGGCTTCCTGCACCGGGGCCTGCTCGGTGGGTGTGGCCGGGCGGGTGAGGACGACGGTCAGGTGGGTGCTGGCCAGCAGCACCAGCGGTGGAACGGCCGCGACCGTAGCCGCGAGCACCCCCGGCACGGACGCCTCGGCGGTCACCAGTGCGTGGGCGGCGTTCGCGGTCACCGACATGCCCGCGCCGGCGATCAGCAGCGTCCACGGATACCAGGCCGCCCGATGCCCGTCGAGGGCGACGACGGCGACGGTGGCGACCACGATCAGCCCGTCCACCAGCAGCGGCCATATCCACGCCTGCCCGGCGACGATGCCCGAGCGCACCGCCAGATCGGCCAGCGCGACGAAGCTGAGCCAGAATGCGCCGGCGCCGATCAGCACCGTGCCCGACGCGGCCGCGACCACCGCCCACCGACGCCCGGCCCGCGTGCTCATCCCAGCCCCCTGGCCGGCGCCGCCCGCACGACGGGACGCGAGGCCCCGAACCGCGACCCGGCACCTGTGGCCGTGGGCGGTGCGGTGCCGACGGCGCGGTAGGCGGAGCGGACGGTCGTGGTGATCTCTCGCTCGCCCAGCCCGGCGTGCGCGGCGGCGGCCTGCAGCACGTCGAGGGCGTCGTCTCGGGGCAGGCCGTTCTCGGCGAGCTTGCACGCCGCCCAGAACAAGCCGGCGTTGCGCTCGCCCTCCTGTCGGCGCGCCACCCACGCCGCCAACCGGTCCGCCATCGCCTCCGGCGCCGCCGTCGGCCCTGTCCGGCGTGGGCGGGGCGGCGGCTTCGGATCGAGGAAGTCCCGTAGCCGGCCGGCCTCCAGCGTCCGGCTGTCGGTCGGGGCGAAGGCCGTCGGGTTGTAGAGCACGTGCTGGCCGTCGATGCGGCGTCGCGAGGGCGGCACGATGATGTAGCCGCGATCGCCGCGGAAGTCGATCCCCGCTTTCCCGGCCTGCCACGACGGTTGCTCACCGCCGGGGGCGGCCGGGTAGTAGATGTGTAGGCCGCCGGTCGGTGAGCGCACCAGCGTCTCCCACCCGTCCACCAGCCCGGCCCGGCGCGCGCGGGTGAAGGCGTCGTAACCGTTGACGCCGTGCACATCGACGTCCACGACAACCACGCCGGAGGCGGCGCCGGTGGGCATCCCGATGTTCGCCGCCGGGAACCGCGCCCACCACGCCTCCACCTGCGCCACATCCGTGGTCGCGTCATGGAAGCCGCGGCGGGTGATCGGCTGCTTCCCGCCCGGCGCGCACGGGAACACCGGCACCCCGGCGCGGGCGAACAGCACCGCCGCCTCCGGCAGCGGCCAGGAGGCATCCATCTGCCGCAGCGCGGCGGTGAACCGGTTCCGGCCGCTCATCACAGCCCCCGCCCTTCGATCCCGCGCCGCCCACGGTCAGGCTCCGGTGCCGCCCGTCGCGCCGGCGACGGCTCGGCAGCGCGGGCCGGGGCGTCCTGCGCCGGGCTCTGCCGGGTCGCAGCGTCGCGGCTCAGGCCCGGCGGGGTGCCATCGGGCACCTGGGTCGTGTCGAGCTGATCGAGGATGCCGGCGGCGGTCTTACGTACCCTCTCCCCGGTGGCCTGCACCACCTCGACCGGCTCCTTGCCGTCGACGTTCGCGGCCCATCCGGCGACGTACGGGATCGTGTACTCGGTGGTGTCCATTCCGTGGGCAGCACCGACCATCAACGCCACGGACTCGGCCTCGACCTCGGCGATCCCGCGATGCTGACGGGCATCCTCGGAATCCGGGTCGTGCATCAGCACATGGGCGAGCTCGTGCGCGAGAGTCTTCACCTGCGCGGCGGGGTCCATGTTCTCCCGCACCGCAACCGTCTTCGCCTCGAAGTCGGTCCTGCCGTTCGCGCCATCGATCATGCCCTCGTGCGGCACCCGCATCAGCGTCGGCCCCGCCGCCTCGACCTGCCCGGCCAGCCCCTCCCACAACCCCTCCGGCGCCTCACCCACGAGCAGCACCGGCGATGGCGTCTCAGGGAGCGGATCGCCCGTGGTCTGCGAGACATCCCATACATAGGCCGGCTTCGCCCCGACCATCCGCGAGCGCACCACCTCGCCCGGTTTCGGCTTCTCACCCCGACCGAGGCGATACCAGGAGTTCGGGTCCGACGGGTTCGCCGACGCGAACCGCCCGGTGACGGGGGCGAGAATCTGGTAGCCGGGCTGACCTTTGTCCACCTGCCGGCCGAGCTGCTGCCACTGCCGGTAGCCGGCGACGTAGGTCGGGAACGGCTCGGGCACCCGGCCGGCCTCGAAGTTCGCCGCGTGCTGTTCCCAGATCAGCAGAACGTTGTTGAACGAGCGGGACCGGAACTTCGCGGCGAACCGGAGCATCTCGGCCCAGTCCTCACCCGTAACGAGCTGTTCGACCGCGCCGGTCAGGCGCTCGTGGAGCTCGTCGAGCTTCGCTTCCCGCTTCTTGCGGGCTTCCTCTTGCCTCGTCGCCATCGTTCGGCCTCCTCCCGGTAGACCCAGCCACCTGGGGTGTGGGCGGCTGGTCCTGCACCTGCGAGGTGAGCCAGGTGTATCCGGAGAGTCGAGACGGTCAGCAAACAGAAGAGCGGTAAGTTGGCCGTCAGGAACGCGGAGGCACCTGACGTAAGACAACGGCCTACCAGCCCTGCCAGCACCGCGGACGTGACGACCCGGGATGGCGTCGTTTAGGTGGGCAGCGACGTCTCAAACGTGGGCATACTGCTGTCTGCGGACCTCATGTCGCGGTATCGGCTCGGAGTGATTCCGACGCACTCGCGGAACGCCGCTGAGGCGCGATTGCGGGAGCGCCACCCGACTCGCCGACCCGTCTGTTCGATCGTCAGGTCGGTCTCCCGCAGCAGGCGGGCCATCTCCTCGACCCGCAGCATCGTCAGATACGTCAATGGGGTCTTGCCGTAGGCGTCCGTGAACACGCGGCTGAGTTGCTTCGTGGACAGATGCACCATGCCCGCCAGCTCCGGCAATGTCCAACCCCGAGCGATATCGCTTTGCAGGGCATCGCGCACCTGTCGCGCTTCAGCCCGAAGCGGTGTGAATCGGCGGTCCCTGGGCAGCGTGGGTCGGAGCCGTGCCCGCTGGTGCGGCGATGTCCGGTAGGGGGTGATACGGATGAACGGCGAGATCTGGTCGATGACCGCGTGCCAGAGCGCCTGCATCCGATGGAAACGCTCCCGGTAGACGCCATCGACGCTGAGCGCGACGAGTTCATCCAACCAGGGCATCAACATCCCCGCCCGATCCTCGCCGAGGCGAAGTACCTGCGCCGGTTCGGTGTAGATCGTGTCAGCGAACCCCTGCGCATCGAGACGGTCCCGGAGCACATCGGCGTGCTGCCAGAACAGCTGATCGAGCAGGAAGTCGGTGTCGGCGTAGATCGTCGTGACCGTGACGTGGCCTTCCGGCTCCGACCCGCACAGCACGTTCGCGCCCAGCAGCACCACGTCACCGGGCCTGATTGGTCGTTCCCCAAATTCGCTGAACAAGATCGCCGACCCCGACCGGACGACAATGATCTTCACACAGTCGTAGGCGACTGGACCAATCGGACGATGGATGGTGCGTGTCCGAGCAATCAAGGCGTCGTAACATGTCATGTCGGCCCAGCGCTCTCGTGATGCCGGGGAACGAAGACAAGGCCGACCGCTATCGGCGGCTCTTGCTCTTCCTCGTGGTCGCGATGATGACCCATCTCACGGCGTTGCAGCAGCGACTCACGGACACGCTGATCTCGCTGGTGTCGAGTGTGGATCGCAGCGCGCGTCCAATCATGCTCATGACGTTCCCCTCATGACTTGACGAGTCTGGCTATGGCGTCGGACGCTTCCTTGAGCTTCACCTCGGCCTCAGTGCCGTCGTGCTGGATGGCTCCGGCGACGCAGTGTTTGAGGTGGTCATCAAGCAGTCCGAGAGCGACGTTCTCCAGCGCGGAAGTGATCGCGCTGATCTGGGTGAGGATGTCGATGCAGTAGGTGTCCTCCTCGATCATCCGGTGGATGCCACGGGCCTGACCCTCGATGCGTCTGAGCCGGGCGAGATAGCGCTCCTTCTCCGTGATGTAGCCGTGAGCTACTGGGGCGGTGGCGATGCTCGGGGTGTGCATATCGATGGCCTCCTAACGGGTGCGCTTCGGTCGACGCATGGTCATGCGGAACGGTCGAGGATTCTGGTGGTGCTGGCTTGCGGAGTGAGGTCGAGCCTGCGTAGCAACTGGGCGTTGAGGGCGACGACCACGGTGGAGACGGACATGAGGATCGCGCCGATGCTCATCGGCAGCACGAACCCGATCGGTGCGAGGACACCCGCGGCCAGCGGGACGGAGAGGAGGTTGTAACCGGCTGCCCACCACAGGTTCTGCTTCATCTTCCGGAACGTCGCCCGGGAGAGCTCGATGACCGACAGCACCGATCGCGGATCGGAGGAGGCGAGGATGACGCCGGCTGATCCGATCGCCACGTCCGTGCCCGCACCGATCGCGATGCCGACGTCGGCCTGGGCGAGTGCGGGCGCGTCGTTCACGCCGTCGCCGACCATGGCGACCTTGCGGCCCTCGTCCTGGAGTTCGGCGACCTTGGCGGCCTTGTCCTCCGGCCGCACGCCCGCGAAGACCCTGTCGATGCCGAGATCCTTCGCGACTGTGTCGGCGACGGCCTGGGCGTCGCCGGTGATCATCACGACCTGCACCCCGGCTGCGTGGAGTGCGTCGACGGCTTCGCGGGACTCGGGCCGGATCTCGTCGGCCAGCCGCAGGGCTCCGATGACCTCGCCGTCGGCGAGCACGTGCAGGATGATCGCGCCTTCCTCGCGCCAGGCGTCGGCGACGGGGAGCTCGTCCGCCTCGTGCTGGTCGAGCAGGTACGGTCCGCCGACCTCGATGACGGTTTCATCGACGGTGGCCTTGACGCCGACTGCCGGGGAGGAGGAGAAGTCCGAGGCCGCGGGCACGTCGAGTTTCCGGGTGCGGGCGGCGCCGACGATGGCCCGGGCGAGCGGGTGCTCGCTGTCGGCCTCCGCGGCGGCGGCCAGCGCCAGCACCTCGTCCTCGGTCCGGGTGCCGGCGGGATCGATGTCGGTCACCGTCGGCTCGCCCTTGGTGAGGGTGCCGGTCTTGTCGAACAGCACTGCGTCCACGGTGCGCATGGACTCCAGCGCGAGACGGTCCTTGATGAGCACTCCGCCGCGGGCGGCGCGTTCGGTCGCGATGGACACCACCAGCGGGATCGCCAGGCCGAGGGCGTGCGGGCAGGCGATGACCAGCACGGTGATCGTGCGAACCACGGCGGTGTCGGGCAGGCCGACGAGCGACCAGATGGCGGCGGTGATTGCCGCCGCGCCCAGGGCGAACCAGAACAGCCATGCGGCCGCGGTGTCGGCGATCCGCTGCGCGCGGGAAGAGGACGCCTGGGCGTCGGAGACGAGCTTCTGAATGCCGGCGAGGGCGGTGTCGTCGCCGGTGGCGGTGACCTCGACGCGCAGGCCGGAGTCGGTGGCCACGGTGCCGGCGACCACCTGATCGCCGGTCTCCCGGCGCACCGTCTTCGACTCCCCGGTGACCATCGACTCGTCCATCGATGCCGACCCGTCGACGATCTTTCCATCGGCGGGTACCGAGGAACCGGGACGGACGATGACCACATCGCCGACGGCCAGTTCAGCAGGAGCGACCTTTACTACGTCGTCGCCGTCGATTTTCTCGGCTTCGTCGGGCAGTAGCGCGGCCAGGGAGTCCAGCGCGGAGGTGGTCTGGGCGAGCGAGCGCATCTCGATCCAGTGGCCCAGCAGCATGATGACCACCAGCAGCGCCAGCTCCCACCAGAAGTTCAGTTCGTGGTGCAGGATGCCCAGGCTCGCACCCCAGGACGCGAGGAACGCGACAGTGATCGCCAGCGCGATCAGCAGCATCATCCCCGGTTTGCGGGAGCGGATCTCGCTCAGCCCGCCCGTCAGGAAGGGCCAGCCGCCCCAGAAGTAGACGACCGTGCCCAGCACAGGCGACACCCACGAAACCCACGCGGCTTCGGGCAGGTTGTAGCCGATGAGGTGGGCGAACATGTCGTTGAACGCCACGACTGGGACGGCGAGAATGAGCATGATCCAGAACAAGCGCCGGAACTGCCCCACGTGATCTCCGTGTCCGGCATGCCCATGATCATGTCCGCCGTGACCCTCGTGGTGGGCGTGGGCATCGTCGTGGTGGCGGCCGGAAGCCTCGCCGTGACCCTGGTGGTGGTCGTGCGAGAGGTGACCGGCGTGGGTGCTCGGCTCGTCGTGGTGCGCGTGCTGAACGTCCACGTGCTCAGGGTGGGCGTGCGATCGTGTCGAGGGATCGTTGCTCATGGTCTCGTCTCCTTTGTTCGTCACCCCAGCCCAGATGCGAGACCGGGGCGAAGGTTCCGCGCTCCCGTGCACGTCCGCTCGTCGGGAGCGCGGAACCAGATGCCGTCAGGCGGCGTTCGCGTAGCGGTCGGGGTCAGCGTCGAACAGGGGTCCGCAGGCGGCGCAGCAGAACCAGTACCGCTGGCCCTGGTAGTCGCGGTAGAGACCGGCTTCCTCCGCCTGCGCCTTGACGACGGGGGTGCCGGCCATCACCTTGCATTCGGTCATCTCATCGGCCGGAGTCTGAGCGATGGCCTCCGCACTGGGTGTGTGTCCGCAGCAGCTCCCACCGCTGGAGGACGTGTCGGTCAGGTTCAGGTTCTCGTGTGCAGTCATCGTGCTTCCTTTCGTGTTGTGTCGATGTCGGATGGGTCAGGCGTTCTCCGGCTCGCGGGCCGGTGCCGGTCCGGCGGGTGCCGGAGCGCTGGTGTCGTCCGCGCGGGCCTTGAAGGTCCGCAGCCGCAGGCTGTTGGACACGACGAACACGGACGACAGGGCCATCGCGGCGCCGGCGAGCATGGGGTTGAGCAGCCCGAAGGCGGCGAGCGGGATCGCGGCGGTGTTGTAGGCGAAGGCCCAGAACAGGTTCGTCTTGATCGTTCGTAGGGTGCGCCGGGCGAGCCGGATCGCGTCGGCCGCGGCGCGCAGGTCGCCGCGTACCAGGGTGATGTCGGCGGCCTCGATCGCGACGTCCGTGCCGGTGCCCATGGCCAGACCGAGGTCGGCCTGCGCGAGGGCGGGGGCGTCGTTGACGCCATCGCCGACCATCGCTACGACCTTGCCCTCACCCTGCAATCGGGCGACGACATCGACCTTGTCCTTGGGCAGCACCTCGGCGATCACCTGGTCGATGCCGACCTCGGCGGCAACTTGCTCCGCCACCGCCTGGTTGTCGCCGGTCAGCAGCACCGGGGTCAGGCCGAGCTCCTTGAACTGGGCGATCGCCTGCGAGCTGGTGGGCTTGATCTGATCGGAGACCACCAGCACACCTCGAGCCTGTCCGTCCCAGCCGACCGCGATTGCGGTCTTGCCCTCGGACTCGGCCGCCTGCTTCGCGGTCCGGAGGCGGTCATCGAGGTGGATCGACCAGTCCGCCAGCAGGGACACACGTCCGGCGACGACGGCGTGGCCGCCGATGACGCCCTGCACGCCCTTGCCCTCGATGTTCTCGAACGATTCGGGGGCGGGCAGGTCTCCGACCTCGGACGTGGCGCCGGCGGCGATGGCCTGTGCGATGGGGTGCTCGGAGTAGTCCTCCAGTCCGCCCGCGATGCGCAGCAGCTCGGCCCTGTCCACGCCGTCGGCGGTGATCACGTCAGTCAGCGTCATCTTGCCGGTGGTGACCGTGCCGGTCTTGTCCAGCACGATCGTGTCGACCTTGCGGGTCGATTCCAGGGTTTCGGGGCCCTTGATGAGCACACCCATCTGCGCACCTCGTCCGGTGCCCACCAGCAGCGCCGTCGGCGTCGCGAGCCCGAGCGCGCAGGGGCAGGCGATGATCAGCACCGCGACGGCGGCCGTGAAGCCGGCCGACAGCGGGAACCCGGCCCCGATCCACGCGCCAAGGGCGGCAACAGCAACCGCAATGGCGATGGGAACAAAGACACCGGAAACGCGGTCAGCCAGGCGCTGAATCTCTGCCTTACCCGACTGGGCATCCTCGACCATCTTCGCCATCTGCGCCAACTGGGTGTCCGAACCGACGCGGGTTGCCTTCACGACCAGTCGTCCTCCGGCGTTGACGGTCGCGCCGGTGACGGCATCGCCCTCACCCACTTCCACGGGCACGGATTCGCCGGTGAGCATGGAAGCGTCGATCGCAGAGCTGCCCGAGGTGATCGTGCCGTCAGTAGCGATTTTCTCGCCCGGCCGGACCACGAACTCATCCCCGACCGTCAGCTCCTCGATGGAGACGCGCTGCTCCTGCCCGTCGCGAAGGAGGGAGACTTCCTTCGCGCCGAGTTCTAGTAAGGCACGCAGGGCGGCTCCGGCGCGCCGCTTGGAGCGCTTCTCGAAGTAGCGGCCGAGCAGGATGAACGTGATCACCCCGGCGGCGACTTCGAGATAGATGTGCCCGAGCCCGTCGGAACGGGAGATGGTGAACTCAAAGGGGTGAACCACGCCGCGGTCACCGGCCGTGCCGAAGAACAGCGCGACGATCGACCAGATCATCGCCGCCGTGGTGCCCACGGAGATGAGGGTGTCCATCGTCGCCGCCCCGTGACGGAGGTTCATCCAGGCCGCCTTGTGGAACGGCCAGCCCGCCCACACCACCACGGGGGCGGCGAGGGCGAGGGAGGCGAAGCCCCAGTAGTCGAACTGCAGCGCCGGGATCATCGCCATCGCGATGACCGGCACCGCCAGCACCGCGGAGCCGATCAGCCGCTGCCGCAGGGTGCGCAGCTCGGCGTCTTCAACGGATTCGCCCTCCTCGCCCTCATCGGAGGTCGAGCCCTTCGCAGGCTTTGGGAGCGCGGCGGTGTAGCCGGTCTTCTCGACCTCGGCGATCAGGGCGTCGGCGTCGAGGTCGGTGCCGGTGACGCTGGCCTTCTCGGTCGCGTAGTTCACGCTCGCGGTCACGCCGTCGAGCTTGTTGAGCTTCTTCTCGATTCGGTTCGCGCACGAAGCGCAGGTCATGCCACCGATCTGCAACTCGATCCCGGCGACACCGGTGCCAGTGGTCTGGTCAGTGGCCATGGCCTGCTCCTTCCTCATGCTCTTCCCCTGTGCTCGATTCGGTATCGAAGTGTTCGCCTCCGGAATGTCCGGTGCCGTTGTCGCCCACACCGGTGGTCGTGTCAATCACCAGCGGTGCAGTGCGAACTTCGCCGTCGATTTGGAAGTCCAGGAACAGCAGGTACCGACCGGGCGTCGGAGCGGTCGCCTCGAACACGATCTCCGGACCCGAGGTATCGCCGACCTCGGGCGCGTCGCCGTGCGGGTGGACGTGCAGGTAGGCGAGATCGCCATCGCGGAGGGCGACCAGGTGCCCGAACGCGCCCAGGTACGGCTCCAGCGCGGTGACCGGCTCGCCATCACGGGTGACGGTGATCGTCAGCTCCGACGCGGAGCCGGCGATGAGATCCCCCTTCACTGCAACGTCGAAACCGTCGACGGTGGTCTCGGTGACCGGCCCGGTCGCCGGTGCAGGCTCGTAGTCGCCAGCCACCTGCACCGAGGTCGAGAGCGTGATGCCCTCCCCGGTGTCGGCCGGAACAAAGTCCGCGAAGACTCGGTACGAGCCCGCGGCCTCCCACTGCCAGGGGATCGTCCAAGTGCCATCGTCGTCCATCTCGGGGTGGACGTGTCGGAAGTGCTGCCCGTCAGCCCGGACGGCGATCAGGTGCAACTCCTTCTCGTGCTCCAGCTCGAAGTCGGTGACCGGGTTGCCATCGGATCCGGTGATAGTCAGCGCCAGCTCGCCCTCAGTTCCTGTGGCGGTCGGTGCCGTTACCGCGGTGAGCTGGTAGCCATCCTGAGCGAGGCCCAAGCCCAGCGACGATGCGCCGGCATTGTGTCCTTCATGCTCGTCGCCGTTCATGGCGTCTCCTTCCTCGTGGTGCGTGGTGTCTGCGGTGTCTTCTGCCCAGCTCTGCACGGTCTCCTCGGGGACGACCGCGTTCGCCGTGAATCCAGCCACGGCGAACACGGCCACGAGGACCAGCCCGTACAGGCCCAGCCGTGCAGGTGCCTTCATCTCAGCTCCTGACGGCTGCGTAGCCGGCCTCATCGACCGCCGCGATCACCGCGGCGTCGTCCACCGGCTGATCGCTGGTCACAGCCAGCCGCCCGGTCTGGGCGCTGACCTCGATGCCGGTCACACCGGGGATCTCGGACACCTCGCTGCGGATCGCGGTCTCGCAGTGCCCGCAGCTCATCCCGGTCACCTGGTACTCGGTCGTCGTGGTCATGATTCCAACTCCTTCACTCGGGTATGACTTCTCCAACACAATACCCCCTAGGGGTATTCCTAGTTGGTGTGAACTTCTTCGGTGAACTGCTGCGCCTCGCCGGTAGGGCGGATGTGGCGCAGGCGGGTCGCGGCGATGATCGCGGCCACGCCGGCGATGACGGCCGAGGCGACGGCCGCCATGTTCATTCCGCCCGTGAAGGCTGCCTGCGCGGCGCTCACCAGTTGCTCGCCCAGCGCGCCCGGGAGATTGGCCGCGGCCGCGAGCGCGCCGTCGATGCTGTCCGAGGCGGCGGCCGTAGCCTCCGGGGAGAGGCCCTCAGGCAGATTTCCGTCGATGCGACCCCGGTAGGTGGCGATTCCGACGCTGCCAATGACGGCGACACCGAGCGAGATGCCCAGGTCGTTCGCGGTGGTCGCGAGCCCCGAGGCGCCGCCCGTCTTCTCCGGTGGCACCGAACTCACCACGAGGTCGGTCGTCAGTGCCATCGAGGGCGCGACGCCGGGGTAGGTGATGACGAAACTCGCGATCACTAGCGCGAGGCCGGTTCCAGCGTCGAGCTGGGCGAACAGGATGTAGCCGACGACCTGGGTGAGCAGGCCGATCGCGATCACGTT
>Ga0079225_10000768_pt1 | contig 17504 bp, 14 predicted proteins | sample Poulit2012_FD_76344 | JGI IMG/M metagenome (GOLD analysis project Ga0079225, IMG submission 76344) | Agricultural soil microbial communities from Georgia to study Nitrogen management - Poultry litter 2012 | ecosystem: Environmental > Terrestrial > Soil > Agricultural land | place: USA: Georgia... | reverse complement strand
TTTGCTGATACGATTAAACAGACTATTAGGCAAAAGCGCTTTAAGCCTAATGTACACATTTTAATGACTTTGGCTGCGGTCGGTGCCATGATCATTGGTGAATTCAGAGAGGCTTCCCTTTTAATTTTAATCTTTGCCGGTGCTCATTATTTAGAAAATTATGCTGAAGGTAGAAGTAGAAGGGAAATTACGAGTTTACTACAATTAAATCCGACTTCAGCTAGAAAGATTATACCAGGTGGCAAAATAGAAATCGTCGAAGTATCTGAACTAAAGGTGGGTGATCAGGTTTCGATTTTAAATGGAGACCAAATACCGACAGACGGGGTGGTGATTTCGGGTACTTCCTCTGTTGACCAATCGGCTATTACCGGTGAAAGTATTCCCGTTGAAAAACAAGAGGGGGATGAGCTCTTCGGTAGTACAATCAATGGAACAGGAAGCTTAGTCATGGAGGTAACTAAAGACAGTTCTGAAACTGTTTTTGCGAAAATAGTCCAACTTGTTAGCCAAACCCAAAGGGATTATTCAAAAACGGCCCAAATTATCCAGCGAATAGAACCAGTTTATGTTACCGTCGTTTTAATTTTAGCACCACTCTGTTATTTAATGGGCTTTTACCTTTTTAATTGGACTTCCTATGATAGTTTTTATCGTACAATGGTATTTTTAATTGCTACCTCCCCCTGTGCTTTAGCTGTGACTGATATACCCGCAACCCTTTCAGCAATAAGTAATTTAGCAAAAAGAGGAGTCCTTTTTAAAGGTGGATCCTATCTAGCTAATCTATCTGATTTAAGTGCTGTGGCCTTTGATAAAACTGGAACATTAACAAGTGGAAAGCCTGTTGTAACTGATACGTATTTTACAGAAAATGTTACTAGTGAAGAGCAAGAAAGCTACGAAAAAATTATCGTTTCTATGGAGAGCAAGTCAAATCATCCTTTAGCCCAAGCCATTATAAAGCATTATGGTGAAATTGAAGCTATGGATTATGAAGTTGAAAACGTCATAGGAGTTGGGTTAGTTGCCCAGATTGATGGAATAACCTATAAAATTGGAAAGCCAAGTTCCGTTAATGAGATTCCTAAGGACATTGAAGAACAGACAGAAGTCTTCGAGCAGGAAGGAAAAACTGTCGTTTATTTCGGTACAGAAGAAACTGTTTTAGGCCTACTAGCCATTCAGGATATACCTAAGGAATCCTCTAAGAGGGCCGTTAAATATTTTAAGGAGCAAAATATCCATACAGTCATGATCACAGGGGACGCCATTCGAACCGGTGAGGCAATTAGTAAACAACTTGGTATTGATGAGGTTAGGGGTAATGTCATGCCCGAGGAGAAGGCTGATATTATTACTGATTTGAAAAAGAATTATCCTGTTGTTGCCATGTTAGGTGATGGGGTAAATGATGCTCCGGCGCTGGTCACCTCTGATGTAGGGGTTGCAATGGGCGAAGGTACAGATATCGCCATTGATGTTGCCGATGCTGTTTTAATGAAAAACGATTTAACAAAATTCGCCTATACTCATCAATTATCTAAACGATTACGAGCTATCGTTTGGCAAAATATCTTTATCGCGCTTTTTGTAGTAGTCTTTCTCGTCATTGCCAATTTTGTTGGAACAATGAACATGACTTTAGCTGTTATTTTCCATGAAGGTAGTACATTACTCGTCATTTTAAACGGTTTACGCCTACTAAAGGGACCTGCAAAAGAAATAGCTACTAATCATTCATTATAAACATTTACCCTCCATTTTTCTTGTATAAGGAATGGGGGGTATCTTTTACAGACTTAGAAAATAGATATTTAAGTCTAGATTACAATAATGAAAAATCCTCATTTTCTATAAAAATTGAATATAGCCTTTCCCATGATAGAAAGTTACTATATAATAAAAGGTAAATGTATTTTAAGTTAATTTTTAATATTACATAGGAGATGATATCGTTATGAGTATTTTAAGAAGATTCAAGGATATTATGACTAGCAACATTCATGCTTTACTTGATAAAGCAGAAGACCCTGAAAAAATGATTGATCAGTATTTACGGAACTTAAATAATGATTTAGGCAAAGTTAAGGCCGAGACGGCAACAATTATGGCGGAGGAGCAGCGGGTAAAACGTGAACTAAATGAAGGTAAAGAAAATATTGAGAAAATGCAAAGTTATGCGATCAAAGCCTTGGAAGAAGGTAATGAGGATGATGCTAGAAAGTTCCTCGAACAAAAGGCTACTTACGAACAAAAAGTAGACGAATTAAGTTCGGCAGTGGAAATTGCGGAAACTAACACTGCACAAATGCGTCAAATGCATGATAAACTTGTAAAAGATATTAATGAATTAGAGGGCAGAAGATCCTTACTAAAGGGGAAGGCCGCTGTAGCAAAAACCCAAAAGCGTATGAACGAATTAGGAAAGTCCGTCCATGGAGCAAATGCTTCTAAATCTGCCTTTGACCAAATGGAGGAGAAAATAAACCGCTCTTTAGACGAAGCCCAAGCTATGGCAGAATTGAACCAATCTCAGGAAACAGATGTCGAGAATTTAATGGATAAATACGATTCTCCAGCCGAAAAGGATATTGATGCTGAATTAGAAGCATTGAAACAACAGATTTCGGCAAAAGAGGAATAACCCTAATAGGAGGGGCCTTTACAATATAAATTAAACTTTGGAAAACCGTAGCAGTTTAAACGTTACGGTTTTCTCTTCCTATAAGAGGTGAATGTTGATGCTAGTTCATTATAAGTGTCCTAATTGTGGGGATGATATGGCCTTTGATGCGGATTCTGGAAAGTTATCCTGTCCTAGTTGTGGCCATGGGGAAAATATTGAATTACTAGATGAAGAGTATATTTCCAGAGAATTTTCAGAAGACGATGCCCAGGAGTACCATTGTAAAAATTGCGGGGCTGTCGTATTAACTGATAAAGATACAACCGCAACATCCTGTAGTTTTTGTGGTGCTGGAGTGGTTTTAGCCGACCGATTGACGAATAAATTAGCGCCTGTTAAAATTATACCCTTTTCAATCAGTAAAGAGCTGGCACAGGAAAGCTTTAAAAAGTGGTGTAAAAATGGCCGTTTTACCCCTAAGGGTTTTATGACAGCAGATCGTATTAAAAATATTACGGGAATTTATGTACCCTTTTGGATTTATGATTTACATAGTGACATTCATATTCGTGCCCTCGGAACTAGGGTTAAAAGTTATCGACGGGGCGATTATGTTTACGTAGAAACTAAATATTATGATGTGGAAAGAGAAATCGTTATGTACCACGAAAAAGTACCCGCAGACGCATCAAAGAAAATGGATGATGCGACGATGGATTTAGTTGAGCCTTATAACTACAGGGACTTAAAGGAATTTAAAATGGCCTATTTAACTGGATTTTTAGCTGAAAAGTATAATTTTACAGCTAATGACTTGCTTCCGAGGGCTAAGCGTAAAATTTCCCGATACATAAATTCCTATGTAAATTCAACCATGAGGGGGTATACTTCTCTCTCTGTTAAAAATAAAGATATTCATACCGTTCAAAAGAAGGGAAGTTATGTACTTTTTCCCCTTTGGATGGTTTACTATGATTATGAACAGCAAGAACATACTTTTGCGATGAATGGACAAACAGGTAAAGTCGTTGGTACTCCACCAATTAGTAAGGGGAAGGTCGTTCAGTGGTTTGCAGGGCTATCTGCTTCCTTGTTTATCCTTTTTAAAATTATTGCATTCCTAATTGGTGGTGTATGGTGGTGAGTAAATATTCAAAGGTTTTTCTCGTATTAATAATAGCCTTTATTTTATTCCTGTTCCCAATCAAGGGATTAGCTCAAACGAAACAATTTGTCTATGATGAAGCAAATATTTTATCCAATAAGGAAATAAATCATCTCGAAGAACAAGCCGTCAAATCTGCAAAAAAGCGGGGGATTAACTTTTACATATTAACTACCGATGGAGAACATGACATCGATATAGAGGAGTACATGGCTTCCTTCGTCGACGAGCGACTGCCTGAAGAAAATGTCATTTTAGTTGGGATTGACTTAAAGCATTCTGATGTTATGATTATGGGATTTGGAAAGGGTAAGGAGCGATTAGATAACGAACGGGCGACTATGGTTCGAGAAGAAATAACTCCCTATTTATCTGATGGTGAATTTTATAAAGCCTTTAACAGGTTTATTCTTACAGCTGAAAATTATGTTAAATACCGACCAGGAGTTAATCCAAACAATATTTTACTAAAAACGACTTGGCAATTATTATTCGCCACATTATTAGGTGGGATCATAACCTTTATTTCGGTAAGAAATGTTGCTCCGAAGGATACGACTACCCTTGCAACCTATCAGAGGGATGAGTTAACGAAAGTTATCCGAAAAAAGGACCGTTTCATCCGGCGCACTGTTAGCAAACAATATCGACCTCGTAATAATAATCAAGGTGGAAGAGGTGGTGGGGGCGGTATGTCGTCTGGAGGCGGGCGTACTAGTGGGGGTCGATCCTATAGTGGTAGTCGGGGTAAATTTTAATAAGGAGTTGAGTAGTAATGAGGGGTTTTTTTGGCCGTCAATTGGCGAATATCGTTGAATGGAACGAATTTCGAGAGGACATGATTTTTTGGAAATGGCCTAATAATGAAATTAAAAAAGGAAGTAAATTAATTATTCGACCGGGGCAGGATGCTATATTTTTCTACCAAGGAAGGATTGAGGGAATTTTTGAAAAAGAAGGGGAATATGATATAGATTCTGAGATTATTCCCTTTCTATCTACATTAAAGGGATTTAAATATGGTTTTAATTCGGGCATGAGGGTAGAAGTACTTTTCATTAACACAAAGGAATTTACATCTAAGTGGGGTACACGAAACGCTATTAATATCCCTACACCCCAGTTGCCGGGAGGTATGCCGATTAGGGCGAACGGAACCTTTAACTTTAAAGTAAAGGATTATGTCGCTTTAATTGATCGAATTTCAGGTATGAAGGATAGCTATGTCATTGAAGATGTAAAAATCCGAATCACATCTATCCTTGACCAATTACTGATGAAATGGATTAGCCGTGAAGGAAAGGATATGTTTAATTTACAGGCCAATTCCTTTGAAATAGCAAAAGGAATTAAAGAGGATCTAGATAGGCATTTGTTCGATCTTGGGATAACGATTACTGGCTTTAACGTTATGAGCTTCAATTATCCTAAAGAAATTCAAGATCGAATTACCCAGGCCGCCTCCCATAGCATGATTGGTGATGTGGATAAATACCAAAAGGTAGAAATGACAGACGGCATTAGCTCTGGGAAGGTTTCAGGTGGTGGTGCAGCGGGTGAGATGGCTGGTATGATGATGGGTATGACGATGGCTAAAGAAATGATGGAGCAATCAAATAGTAAGACGGAACAAGAAACAAGATCTGGGGACTCTGGCGGTAAAATCCCAAACTTTTGTCCAAACTGCGGGGAAAAAACCGCCGGTGGAAACTTCTGCTCTAATTGTGGGGAAAAATTAGTTTAACTATTTAATTGAAATAGATTAATACTTATAAATACACTCTATACCTAGACGTAATAGAGTGTATTTATTATTGCAAAAACCATTAATTAATGGTTTTTATCATATTTTAAAGGTGTCTGGCATAACTACTGCCTCTACATAACCTTTAGCACATAGGCTTTCCCCAGCAAAGACCTCTGTATGTACTTTCCAACGCTTTGGATGAAGCTTCTCTAGCCTGCCTATCGCCCGGAGTGGACTATCCTGGGGTGTAGGCTTTAAGTAATCTACATGTAGCCTGGCTGTGACAAAACGGGGAGGTGCAACCTTATCCCCTGGTTCATAACCCTTTTCCCGGTGTAGTGCTAGGGCAGCAGATCCCGTACCGTGACAATCAATAAAAGACGCAATAATTCCGCCATAAACAAAGCCTGGAATAGCAGAATGTTCTTCTTGAGGTTTAAAAATGGTTACGGTTTGATCCCCCAGCCATCCTGTTCGAAAATGAAGACCCTTTTCATTTAACCGTCCACACCCATAGCAATGGGCAAAATCCTCTTCATACTCATCTTGAATTGCGTGTATTATCTTATCCTTCATCATCTATAACCCCTTTTCTGCATTATTTTAACTCCATTTCAGCTATAACAGTGACAATTTCATCCTGTATTTGTGTAACAGGTTCTCTAATGTAGTTATTCATTAAGATAGAGAAATTTAACAGCTCATGGTCCTTAGTCTCTACATAGCCAGATAATGTACTAACCTTGTTCAATGTACCAGTTTTGGCCTTTACTCTCCCCTTTGTCGACTCCTCCGACAGGCGATAGGATAGTGTACCACCAAGAGTAGGATCTCGCTCACCAGCAAAGGGAAAGGACTTCTCAAAATCATCAAACCAGGGCTTATTCTGAACGGCAAATAATAACTCGGTGAAAAAGTTCGCTGATACTAAATTTCGCTCGGACATGCCCGAACCATCCCTAAGAGAAATGTCCGCTATATTTAATCCTAATGAAATTAAGGCCCTTTGCATTACCTTAATCCCCGATTCCCAACTTCCATCATTAAGTTCTACCCTCCCCATTTCTTTTACGAGCATTTCCCCTAGACCGTTATTGCTTTTTTTCATAAAGGGTAAAATAATTTCCTTTAGGGGGACAGATTTCCTTGTAACTATGGTCTCCGAAACTTCAGGGGCTGCTTTTACCGACAAATTATCCTTTGAAAATTTAATTTTATTTTTCTCTAGGCCCTTTGCAAATAAATCCAGGGCATAACCCGTGGGTTCCCATACCGCTCGCCACCTTTGATAGTGTTGGGTTTTTTGAGGTATGTCTCCTTCAATATGTAGCACATTTGAACCATGCTCTCTGTTATCTGATAGTGTCAAGGGGGACCCAGCCGAAACTGTCTTTCCTTTGTTAACTATCCTTATATAATCCGTTTCCGGTGTTATCACTACTTCAGGTTTTTGCCCGATTTCCTTTGCAGGATACACATCTACGATGACCGCTCCTAGCAAATAATCATCATTTGCGGCGACGGTTAAAGAGGAGATGGCATTTCCTACGTAATTATTTTCATGACGCCAACTTAAGTCTTGGGAATAGCGCACATGATCATACCAGGAATCATCAGCATAAATAGAACCCTTTATTTTATCGATTCCGTGTTCTTTAATCGATTTAGCTAATAGCTCGAAATCCTTAGCTTGTAAAGTAGGATCTCCCTTCCCCACAAGATATAGATCCCCATGAAGGGTCCCTTTTTTAATCTCACCATCAATTTTGATTGCTGTCTCATATTGATATTCAGGGCCAAGCACTTCCAAGGCAGCTACCGTAGTAATTATTTTCATATTAGATGCTGGAATTAGCCGGACATCTCCATTGTGTTCATAAATTATCTCATTTTCACTATTTCGGATGCTTACTCCCGTTATTGCACCGGATAAATTTCCATGTTCTAAGATAGTGTCTATTGTTTTAGATAATTCCTTTATACCTTTTGAGGTTGGATGTTTAGGAACTTTTACTAATGGAACTTCTTTAGATAAAAGAATCATCATCTTTTCCGCATGGTTTTGTAATACATTAGCATTTTTAGCGGAGGAAACAAGGTCACCCTTATTTAATATTTTAATATGAGAATCATCCCGAATAAAAAACAAAACTATAGCGATGAAAGCCAAAAGGCATAATAAGATTATAATAAATTTTGAATTGTTCCCTCTGCGTTTTACCAACCTAAAAGTCTCCTTCCATATAAATTGCTCATAAACGTTAAACTTATCGTATTATATATTGACAGTTCGGTCAATTTTACATTTTAAAAGGGCTATGATATGTTCATTAAGGATATTGTAATTTTAAACGAAAGAGGATAATTATATGACGAGAACATCAAGGAATAATACAGTTTACCCCATTTTAATTATTATCGGTCTTGCCCATCTATTGAATGATTCTTTGCAAGCCGTTATTCCTGCAATGTTTCCCATTTTAGAACAGTCCTTAGGGCTAACTTTTACCCAACTCGGCCTAATCGCCTTTACATTAAATATGGTCGCTTCAGTTATGCAACCCCTTGTTGGTATGATCTCAGATAAACGGCCAATGCCCTATGCCTTACCTCTTGGTCTGACGAGTAGTATGATTGGCATATTTATGCTAGCTCTCGCTCCTAATTTTTGGACGATCTTGCTCAGTGTTTTCTTTATCGGAATCGGTTCAGCCGTTTTCCACCCCGAAGGTTCTCGTGTTGCTTATTTGGCTGCTGGTCCTAGAAGGGGATTTGCTCAGTCAATCTACCAAGTTGGCGGGAATGCCGGTCAATCCCTTGCCCCTTTAATTACAGCCTTGGTGCTCGTCCCCCTTGGACAGTTCGGTGCAATTTGGTTTACCGCCATTGCTGGAATTGCAGTCCTTTTCTTAATATATATCGCCCGGTGGTATGCAGGACAAATGAAAAATTACACGATCGTTAACGAGGAAGATAGAAGCGAAAAACAAAGCCCTCAAATTAAAAGAGCTATTCGTAATGCCTTATTCGTTTTAATATTTTTAGTCTTTGCCCGGTCCTGGTATCAAAGTGCCATTGCTAATTTCTATGCCTTTTATGCGATAGAAAATTACAAGTTATCAATCGCCCAGTCTCAATTTTATATATTTACCTTTTTACTGATGGGGGCCCTCGGAACTTTTATTGGTGGTCCCTTAGCCGATAAATTTGGAAGGAAAAATATAATTGTCTTCTCCTTACTTGCGCCGGCGCCCTTTACATTATTACTACCCTATGTTGGTCCTATTATGGCCATTATTTTCTTGGCCTTAATTGGTATATTACTATTATCTAGTTTTTCTGTTGCGGTCGTTTACGCTCAAGAGTTAGTACCAGACAAAATTGGGACGATGTCCGGGCTAATTGTTGGCCTCGCCTTTGGAATGGGGGCAATCGGATCTGTCGCCCTCGGCTGGCTGATCGATTCTATTGGACTTACAGCTACGATGATTGCCGTTTCAACCTTACCTATACTGGGGATTTTTACCTTTTTACTTCCCTCAGATCAGAAAGTACAAAAGTGGTATAGCTGATGCTCATTTCCCTAGTTTTTTATAACTATTTTTGATAGTCTTTAATTAGACACAATTTATTAAGCAGAGATGAGGACAGGATATGAGAAGATTAATCATTTTAGGTGGGGGATATGGTGGCTTAAAGGTTTTACAAAATGTCATCAATCATAGATTACCAGATGACGTTGAAATTATGTTAATCGATAAAAATCCATATCATTCGCTCAAAACTGAATTTTATACGATTGCGGCTGGAACCCGTGCAGATAAAGATGTTCGTCTTCAATTTCCTAAGGATGATACCGTAAACTACATCTTTTCTGAAGTAACGAAAATTGATATTGAAAAGGAAGAAGTTACGATTAAAAAGGGTGATAAGGTTATCCCCTATGATTACTTAGTGATTGCCTTGGGTTGTGAAGACAATTTCCATGGCGTTCGCGGAGCGGAGGAATTTACTGAAAGTGTTCAGTCCTTCTCTAAAGCGAGATATACTGGGTTAGCCGTTGGGAATTTAAAGGCCTACGGAAAGGTTTCGGTTGTCGGTGCTGGTTTAAGTGGAATTGAAGTTGCTTCTGAAATAAGGGAAAGCCGACCAGACTTAAACATTCGCCTTCTAGACAGAGGTTCTGCGGTCTTATCTGCCTTTGATCCAAAAATTCAAGAGCATGTCCACCAATGGTTTAAAAATAATGATGTCGAAGTATTACATCATGCAAATGTCGAATACGTAGAAAAGGATGGAGTTTGCAATAACGGAATTTGTTATGTAAACGATGTGACGATATGGACGGCAGGAGTTAAGCCCCACTGGCTCGTTCGGGCACTTCCTCTTAAAAAGGATAGACAGGAAAAGGTGATTGTAAATGAATTCTTCCAGGTACCTGAAAAACCTAACGTTTTTGTCATTGGAGATTGTGCCTCCTCAGAATTTTCCCCAAGTGGACAACTAGCGGGATTACAAGGGGAACGGGTCGCCGAGGTTCTTACTGCTGTTACGGCAAACAAAGAGCCCAAAACTCCTTCTCCAATTAAACTGAAAGGAACCCTTGGATCCCTTGGTAAATCTGACGGATTCGGCAGTATGTTCCAGTGGTCAATCACAGGGCTCCTACCACGACTCGCAAAATCCGGTGTGCTATGGTTAAGTAAACGACATTAAAACGAAAACTCTTCCTTAATGGAGGGGTTTTTTCATATAAAAAGGCGGTATGTCCTCTTTATAGACACACCGCCTTTATTTTTAAGACAAACGTCGAATTCGTTCATTAATATCTGGGTGAGTTGAAAAGAGCATAGAAGCCTTTTTCACACCATTAATCTTCATTGTTGCAATAGCTGTTTCACCTTCGGGATTAATGGAAGCACGCTCAGAGTAAGCCCTTAAGGACTCTAAGGCATGACGCATTTTATCCCGACCAGCTAAATCCGCTCCCCCGCGATCCGCATGGAACTCTCGGTGACGAGAATAGGCAAAGACGACAAGGCTTCCTAAAATGGAGAAGAGCAATTGGAAAACAATTATTGCTATAAAATGAACAATCGGTGCCATTTCTTCTCTAACAAAGGTAGAAGCAATATAAGCGACTATTCTTGATAGGAATACGACGAAAGTGTTTACGACTCCTTGGAGTAGGGTCATCGTGACCATATCACCATTTGCTACGTGAGCTACCTCGTGAGCAATTACACCTTCAATAGCATCCCTGTCCATTTCCTGTAACAGTCCCTCGGAAACAGCGACTAAAGAACGCTTTTTAGATGGACCTGTGGCAAAGGCATTTACCTCGGGAGAATGATAAATCCCCACTTCTGGCATATGGGTTAAACCTGCCGCCCTTGATAAACGATAGACCATCTCTACAACCATTTCTTCATTTTGAGATTGGGGGTTGTTTGGGTCAATAACTCTTACACCCATCACTCTTTTGGCAATCATTCGAGACATGGCTAAGGATATAAAGGACCCGGAAAAACCAATAGCAGCACTAATAATAAGTAAGGCGATTAAGTCTAAGCCGCCCCCAGGCATAATATATCCGCCAACTAAGTTAAATACAATACTAATTGTCAATAACACTAAAATGTTCGTTATAAGAAAATAAAAGATTCTTTTCCCCATAGTAACACCTCTTTCTATTCCTATATTATATAATGAATTATATGATTGAACAAGCGTTTTAACCATTACAATCTTTTAATGAAATCGTTATACATTTCTCAATTATTCCCTAGAAACAAATATTTATTTAAAGTTTATGAAACATTTTTTTATATCATCACGTCTTACAGGTAAATGTTTATAAACATCTAAATGAAGATGCAAAAAGGAGGGTAACCCTTGGCTGAATCCTACAATTTATCTGAACAAGATGAGCTCATTATAAGTTTAGAACGCAACCAGGCCCTAGAAATAATCATGAACAGTTACGGAAATGAAATTAAAAGGCTCATTTATACCTATGTTAAAAATGAAGCAGATACTGATGACATAGCGCAAGAGGTATTTGTAACTGTATATAAAAAACTCCATACTTTTCAAAAACAGTCCTCTTTAAAAAGTTGGCTATATTCCATTGCCATTAATAAGAGTAAAGATTATTTACGAAGTTGGCAAGTTCGGAACAGAAATTTAATGAAACGAATCACAAGGGAAAAGAAAATAAAACAACCCAACCTAAAGTCGATAGAACATAGGGTTGTTAAGGATGAGGAAAACAGAAAGCTTATTACACAAATTATGGAATTACCCCTTAAATATCGGGAAGTCATTATTCTTTATTATTTTAACGATTTTTCAACGAGAGAAATTAGTAACATTACTAAAGTTAAGGATGCTACCATTCGAACAAGATTACGTAGAGCTAGAGAACGTCTAAAGCAAAATATAGATGGGGAAAGAGGGTGAGAGAATTGGATCAGAAGTTAAGAAATTTAAAGAATGAGTTTAACCGGTCAGTTCCGACAAGTTTTTCGGAGTGGGATAAGCAAGAGATCTATGACAAAGTTCAAAATCCAAATCAAAATAAGAGCAGAGGGCTAATTCCTAAAACAATTACAGTGTTCGCCTTTTTAGCAACTGCCCTATTCATCATCTTCATTTTTTCGAAGGATAGTTTTAGTTTGTTTGAATCTAACCAAGGCGGGGGACCCGGCGGATTGTCAAAGGGGACTCCAATAAGAGAGGATTCTCATGATGAAGAACAGGCAAGTGATACTACAGAAGAGTATAAAACCGAATTGTCTAGAAAGGTTCATGTAACCTTTAACTACCATTTAGTTTCTGCTGGTGATGAGTACGATTTATTTACAGTTACAAAGGTAGAAGAGAACGAGGGCAAGAAAATTGTGACCTTTGAAAGTGATGAGTTGATTTATTTAGAAGGTAATCTCATCTTTGAGGATGAATGGCTCTTTCAATTTGATGAATATTTATATGGGTTATCTAGGGTACCAATCGAGATGAACGATGTTGGTAGTTCCGTTCAATTTAAAGTAGAAGATGATATTGATATAATGGGAGGATACGTTGGTTTTAGTAAAGAGAAATTCTTCCCACAGATTAGCCTTCGTACAAAACGAATTGATTATATTTTTTCAGGAGAGGAATCGGAAATCCTTGTTCATGTTTTTAACACTAGTGAAGAAGCGGAACTTTACACAACACCCCTTGAGATTGATAAGGAAATTAGAGAAATTTACAATGAATATCGTCATAGCCACGACGAATCCTTATTAAAGGACTTTGAACCGATTGATATACTAAAGCTTTATTTGCATAGCGCTTCTAATCAGGATGAGGAAACAGTAAAGACCTTATTTGGTAATAATTCTACAGAGGATTTATACGCCATAGCCAATGTCTTTTCCGAGATTGATCAGTTTTTACTAGTGGAAAGTATAGAAACAGAGAGAATTAGCGTCCTTCTTGATTATGAACCCTTTGTAGATTTAACTATAGCTAAAAACGAGCACGGCATTTGGAAAATGTACCACTTTGTTTATGATAAAAGTTCTTAAATCCAGCTAGTCAAATCCATAAATAAAATGTAAGTTAGTATCATTCATTGACTCCCTAATTTATTATAAAAAACTCCCCGCGGCTTAATTATAAACGCGGGGAAACTTTTTATTATCTAATTGCCTCCCAAATGGCATTAGCATATTCGACTGGGTCTTCTAAAGGAAGTCCTTCAATGAGTAAGGCTTGATTGTATAAAATACTTGTCAGTAGCCTTGCTTGGTCCTTATTGGACGCAAAAGCTTCGGATAATTGATTAAACATATCATGATCGACATTAATCTCTAACACCTTGTCCGCTTGAATATGCTGATTGTCCGGCATAGCCTGTAAAATCTTTTCCATTTCGATGGAGATCTCACCGTCTGCCGTTAAACACACAGGGTGGGACCTTAATCGTTTAGAAACACGCACATCAGACACTTTCCCTGCTAAAGTTTCCTTCATAAAGTCAAATAAGTCTTTATGTTCCTCTGTTTCCTTCTTGGCATCCTCTTCCTTTTCCTTATCCTCAATTCCGAGGTCCCCACTGGAAACGGATTTAAATTCCTTTTCATCATATTCACGCATCATTTGAATCGCAAACTCATCAATATCTTCTGTGAAATATAAAATTTCATAGCCAGCATCAGAAACTACTTCTGTTTGTGGGAGTTTTTCAATCCGATCAGTAGATTCACCTGTCGCATAGTAAATGTATTTTTGATCTTCTGGCATTCGCTCTACATATTCCTTGAGAGTTACAAGTTTTCCTTCCGTTGAGGAATAAAACATAAGTAAGTCTTGTAACTCTTCTTTATGAGCCCCAAAGTTATTGTATACCCCAAATTTTAACTGTCGACCGAAGGCTTCATAAAACTTCTCATATTTTTCTCGGTCCTTATTTTGTAAACTTTGAAGTTCATTTTTAATTCGTCGACTTAAGTTTGAGGATATTCGTTGAACTTGATGGTCTTGCTGTAGCATTTCTCTAGAAATATTTAAAGACAAATCCTCAGAGTCGACCATTCCTTTTACGAAACTAAAATGATCCGGAATTAAATCTGGAGCTTTCTCCATAATAAGGACACCGTTAGAATATAACTCTAGGCCTTTTTCATAATCTTCGGAGTAGTAATTAAAGGGTAGAGACTCTGGAATATAAAGAATTGCCTGGTAGCGAATCATCCCATCTACACTCGTATGAATGTAAGTTAATGGCTTATCAAAACCGTATTGTTTCTCCTGATAGAAATTTACGTAATCCTCTTCCTTTAACTCACTACGGTTTTTACGCCAAATTGGAATCATAGAGTTAATAACTTCTTCCTCCTGATAGTCTACATATTCCTCGCTCTCTTCTTCCTTTGGCTTCGATTTTGTAATATCCATTTTAATTGGATATCTAATGAAGTCAGAATGCTTCTTAATGATTTGCTGCAATCGGAATTCCTCTAAAAACTCACTATAATTTTCTTCTTCCGTATCTTCCTTAAGGGATAGAGTAATGCTTGTCCCTACGCTATCTTTTTCAGCCGGTTCTATCGTATAGCCGTCAGCCCCTGAAGACTCCCACTTATAGGCTTCATTTTCACCTAAAGCTTTACTAATGACCGTCACTTGATCTGCCACCATAAAAGCGGCATAAAAGCCAACACCGAACTGACCAATTATTTCATGATCCTCTTCAATTTCTGTCTCTTTTTTAAAAGCTAAGGACCCACTTCTAGCAATCGTTCCTAGATTTTCCTCAAGCTCATCCTTCGTCATTCCTATTCCTGTATCTTCGATTGTTAACGTGCGCTCCTCTTTATTAGGGGTAATTTTAATGTAGTAGTCCTCACGATTAAAGGTTAAAGAGTCATCCGTTAGTGCCTTATAATAAATTTTATCGATTGCGTCACTTGAGTTAGAAATTAATTCCCTTAAAAATACTTCTTTTTGAGAGTAAATTGAGTTAATCATTAATTCGAGTAAACGTTTCGATTCCGCTTGAAATTCTCTTTTTTCCATGAATTTTCTCTCCCTTAATTTTTTGTACATATAAAAACGATTAGCACTCTCTTGCCTTGAGTGATAATCGCTCTCTTATTTAATATCATAAAAAAGTAGCTAGTGTCAATTAATAGAAACATTTCACACGGGAGTGATGGTGGGTGGAATAAATAGGCTGTAAAGGAATAGAGGTCTTAGTAAGAGACTCCTATTCAGCAAATTCATTTCACTCTATTTCTTTTTCCCGCATATACTCCAAAATTGCTCGGTCAATTTTCCCCCGCTCTAATTCCCTTCGTTCAAAATTTTCAACACGAATAAAGGATGTTAAACCATCAAAAAACTGTTCGTCCGCTGGATAATCTTCCTGTAAAAAACCGAGTCGATTTAAGTGTGCAACAATTTCCACCCGAAGTTCCCCTTCAATCGTTAATACATCCTCGGGTTCCGGGCCAGCAAAATATAGTTGGTGTAGTTTATAAATACGAATAAGTTCATTTATTGGGTCTGGATGTTCGTCTACCCGTAAATCGATAAAACGATCATTCGCTTCTAAATAGCCACCCTTTTCCTTCACAACGTATATTGCAGCCGATTGCATGCCACGCTTATCCCCCCCAGCCGCTTGACCTGCATTTAAGGCAGTTAATAAACGTTTGGCTAATTTCCCCTTTGTATTTTCAAAGCTGTCAATCATCGCCTCGACTGTCTCACCACTAACGAGAATGTTCCCCTGGGCGACGCAATTTTCCCCTAGTTTACCCCCCGCCCAGTCATAGCAATCCTCCCCAGTGTAAGTCGCGGCAGCTCCTTGAGCATCCATAATTCCTACTTGGCGCAAGGCCCTTCCTTTATCCGCTTCAATCAGGATCTTCAAGGTCTCCTCCGCCGACCTTCCTTCTTCCATTAATCTAAGACCATCTGGACCGTAAGCAGGATTTGCGTAAGATTGGGTAGCTACTGCACCAACGCCCGCCTTTGCCCAGGGGACAACAGAACCAACTCCGATAAATTTTGATTGAACAGCTATACCGAGCTCCTCCGTTTCGGGATCAAACCCTATGATTGAATAAGTCATATTTTTTAACACTCCTCTTAAGCTATTTTAATGTATTCATTGAATGCAACGAAGCGATTGACATAGAATCTAAAGTTATTTACTTTCTGCTACTCGCTTATTAGTTGATAAATACTGTGCATATCCTTTTCGTTAAAAATTTTTGGGACTGGGTATAAAGGATTTGCCTCTGCTAGGGCCCTGTTAATCATTTCAGGAATGTCCTCCTTCTTTATACCACTTATTTTCACCGGTATTTCCATGGATTGATTCAATGCTTTGATAGCGTCAATAAACTTTTGTGCCTTTAGATCAATCGAATCCCCTTCCTTAGTAACTTCTACAATATCGGCAAGTTTAGCTAGTGGTTTATGTACTACTGCACCGTAATATTCTAAAACGTAGGGTAAAATAACTGCATTGGCTAAACCATGGGGTGTATCATAGAAACCGCTTAAGGTATGGGCTATGGCGTGGATATTTCCAACATAAGCCCTCGTGAAGGCTAATCCCCCCTTATAAGCAGCCTCTAACATTTTTTCCCGTGCCTTTACATTTGATCCGTTTAGATAGCTTTCATAAAGATAATCAAAAACAAGTTTGACAACTTCCTCACTATATTTCCTCGTCTTCTTCGTATGACTTCTACCAATGTAAGCTTCGATGGCATGGGTAAGTGCATCCATCCCTGTCATCGCTGTTATATGGGGTGGCATTTTTACGAGCAAGGTCGGATCGTGCACTGCATACATGGGAATAAGACCATGATCTAGAATGGCGTATTTTTCCTTTGTTTCACTATTAGAGATCACAGCTGCTATAGTTGCTTCACTGCCTGTTCCAGCAGTTGTAGGAATGGCGATTAAGGGGGGAATTCTTTTTCGAACCTTTAGAACCCCTTTTAAATCAGGAATTGACTTTTTAGATCTTACAACCCTTGCGCCAACAACCTTCGCGCAGTCAATTGGAGACCCTCCGCCAACGGCAATGATTCCGACACAAGCTTTTGATTCATACATGATTACGGCTTCCTCTACATTTGTGATCGTTGGGTTAGGGACAGTTTTATCGTATATTGTATAAAAAATGCCCTCCCTTTCTAGACCCCTTTTTAAAGAATCTATTAATCCTAAGGAATGAATCGTTTCATCGGTCACGATCAGCACTCGGTCTATTGCTTTTTCCTTTAGATGATTGGGCAATTCCAATAGACTGTTTTCACCTGATATGATTTCGGGCTTCCGCCAGGGAAGGAAGTAAGCTATTATCTTAAAAACAAATTGATATATTCTGTAAAGTAAATCCATCATTTTCCCCCTTTGTTTCAATCCCCTTATATATTAAACAAGTCTTTTAA
>Ga0079225_10000766_pt1 | contig 17533 bp, 17 predicted proteins | sample Poulit2012_FD_76344 | JGI IMG/M metagenome (GOLD analysis project Ga0079225, IMG submission 76344) | Agricultural soil microbial communities from Georgia to study Nitrogen management - Poultry litter 2012 | ecosystem: Environmental > Terrestrial > Soil > Agricultural land | place: USA: Georgia... | reverse complement strand
GTTATGTTTGAAACATAATTAACGTTATAACCTAAATAATTTAAATATAACTTTAAAGTGTCAAAAAAGATAACTGGTCTTGCATTACCAATATGTATATCTGAATAAACTGTTGGACCACAAACATACATTTTTACTTCTTCTTTATTTATCGGTTCAAACTTCTCTAATTTTCTACTTTCAGTATTGTATATTTTTAACATATCTTTTTCTCCTTTAGTTAATTATATTTAATTAATAATTAAATAACAAGTATTTAATTATATTTCCCTTAATTTATTTAAAATCTCATACATAGCCCAAGTATCTTGTTTACAATATTCTACTAAAGCATTATATTTCCTTTCAAATTCTAACTTATCCATTTTAGGAAAAGATGAATAAGTTATCATCGCTTCAGTACCGTCTCCTACTTCCATTCCTTTATAAGTTAACTCCGAAAAAATTGGTAACACTTTTTTAATAGAAAATGAACCTTGTAAATCGCGGTGATAATAATTATATTCCCCCGCAATATCATCAGAAAAACCTAGACTTTTATATATTCTTCTATTTCCTTTAATAATATCTTGTAAATCAAATAGTCTATCTATAATATCCTCTAATTGATCGAAATATTTCGGAAATAATTCTTGTAGTTCTTTTAATCTTCCTCTTTCAAAAGCAACATTATAAACTAAAACCGTTCCTCCATCTGGTTTAATAACATCTAACATGCTTTTTAATAATTCTTCTCTTCTATCTTTATGGTCTTTAGCTAAAAATCCATAGTGATCTTTTTCTTTATCAATTACACCTGGTTCTTTTTCAATATGAATTGAATATTGAAATAAAGATTGCATATAAGGTTTTTCACCTTTAAATCTTGGAAGTGGTGCATTAAAAGATTCAAAATCTAAATGATAAATTGGATATTTTAATAATTCGATTACTTTTCTTATTTTTTCTTTATTATAAAAAGTCTCATTACTCTCAATCGTATCTCTTTGAATTTGGTTGTTTCTTCTATTTAACAATTCATAAGGAACATCTAATGCACTTACATATTTGTAATTGTTTATAAGATCAAAAAGCTCATATCTTTCGCCAGACTCATCTTTAAAGCCGTGATGTCTGTTTGTATATGTTAATATTGAGTCTTCTTCAGGAAAAACAGAATAACATATATCATAAAATGGACATTTATTATTTCCTTTCCCACAATATTCACCTATTGGATATACGCTTGCATCCATTTTATCTGCTCTTTTTTTAGCTTCTTCAAAGTCTTCTTTTAAAATCGGCATCATTTTTTCAGTTAAACTAGTTAAATTGTAAAACCTTAATATATTATCATTATAAACTGGTTTTCCTTCATCATCTGTTTTACCATCGTGAGTATATTCATGATTTAAAACAACTAAATAATATTCAACTTTTTTATTAGTTTTTAATGATTTTTCAATTACATATCTTTGATATGCTAAGTCATATATATATGCTCCACGATCATCAAATCGATTAAATAATCTAGATTCTTTTTTATAATAATCACTATCTTCTGGTGGTGTATTTAAATCTTCATACGGAACATATATACCACTTGGAAGTTCAACAAAAAAATCATTTCGCTTTTTTTTCCTTGAACCTTCAATTGGTGTACCAAAATAAAACGCATCTTTGTCCGCACTAAATTTAGATGATGTGGTTGCTTTTGTTTCAAAAATTCTAATAGTATCATCATCTTCTTGATAACCATCTAAGAAACAAAAAAATTCATATCCATCATCTAAATAAGAAAACCTTTTTTGTTTAAAAGTATCTTTGTTATAAATAACATTACCTTTAAACATTTTATTTATTAACCTTCCGGCAATTTGTTCTAATTCATCATAATAAGGACTCATCATTTCTAATTGAGCATTTGTTTCTTTAATTAAGTCTTCACCGGTATCTGGGTCATACATATCTGCTAATATATCTAGTTTAAAAGCCTCATTTTCCATCCCCATTAATTCTTCTAATTCCAAATCTTCTCTACTAGCTACAACTGCATCTTCTTTTTCTTTATATATTTCATAAAGTGCAATATATCTTCGGCATCTTAATATATTTATAAAATGTGTTTTAGAAATTTTCATACTCCGCCCCCGTTTTATTAAAACATTTCTAATATTTGATTTATACTTAATCCCTTTGTATTAAGGGCACTATTTTTAATATATTCCTCAACGCTTAATTTATTTCTTCTAGCATACGTTTTAATTAAATCATATTCTTTTTTACTAAATTTAATATTAATTTCCATTTTTATACTCCTATAATTTAATTATACAACATTTAAAAATAAAGGCCAAAATTAATTGGCCTATTATAATTTTATTTAAAGTTATTTATTATAAAGCTATCTTCATCAAATAAATCGTTTAAATTTAATACTTGAATGTTACTATTTTCATCTAATAGTGCTTCATTATTTACACCGAAAGTATTATTTTCATTAAAGACAATGTTTGGTGATTTTGTAAATAACACACCAGTTTCAACTAATATGTTGTTGTCAGTTGATTCAAAGACATTTATAGTACCATCTACTCTTAATACATTCTTAACTTTTGAATTAAAAATTTGTGATTGTGAAACAAATGCTGATGAATTAATATATAACTCATATCCTAACTTTTCATCTTCATCTAATTTATTGAACATTTCAATTTTTTCTATTTCAATTAAACCACTATATACAATGTTTTCTAAATTAATATTAGCATTTCTAGAAATTAATCCTGATACATCAATAAACACTTTAGTATTTCTTCTTTGCTTTTCTTCTAATTTTTCTAATACAAAATTAGACTCATTAAAATGTATATTAGTTTTAACAATAACATTTTTAAACTTAACGTTGTTAGCTTGTCCAACTAATCCAGCAATATTAATACTTGATTCGCTAATTTTTAAACCATTAAGTGTTTCTTTATCATCTTCATTAACTGTTCTTTGTGTGACTGTGTAATTAATTTTACCTTCAGTTATAATATTTTCTACTAATACATCCTCAGAACTAGTATTGTCTATTTTACCAATTAAACTACCAATTTTAACATCTCCGGTTCTTTCTTGATTAATAACTATATCATTAGTATTGTTAATATTAATATTTGATATTTTAGCTACTGCTGCACCACCTAAGTATCCTACTTTTTGAGTTTTTGATTCTGAATCTAAAGATAATTCAATTTTAGAATTTTTAATAGATATATTATCAACGATTGTTGATCTTGAAGTGTTTTGACCAAATAATATACCAGCTCTTTTAGATCCTTTTGCTTCACCTTTTTGTTTAATTGTAATATTTTCTAAATTTAAATTTTTGACTTCAGCGCTTCCTGAAAGTTGTCCAAACAATCCAATGTTAATACTGCTTGACTCTAAAGTAAAGTTTTTTATTGTTTTGTTGTTTCCGTCAAAATTACCAGAAAATATCGTAATTACACCTTTATTTATATCGGATGGATCAACATCTTTAAAATCTAAATCTTCTTCCAAAATATATGTAGCACTTCTTCTGTCTCTTATTTTCAAGAAATCTTCGGTTGTTCTAATTGATACTTTAGATGAAGTTCTAGTTTTATATGTTTTTTTATAAACGGTTATGCTTTTTTCATTAATTGTTGTTTTAATTTCTAATTCATAATCAGTACCGCTATCTAAATTATTAAATTCAATTCTTTTATTATCTTCTTTATCTTCTTTTATTTTTTCTTTATTTGTAGTTTTGGAATCTTTTTTATCTGTTTTTAAATTTTTAAGAGTAACAAATATATCCCCTTTAACTTCATCATCTGGATCTGTTAATTCAATTTCAACTGCAATTAAAGTTGTTTCTCTATCAACATCTACTTTAAATTCTGCAAAGTACTCAGGAACTTTTCCACAAGCAACAATTGTAAAAAGTAATAATAATGTTGTAAATATAGCTAATATCTTTTTCATAAAGCACCTCTTAATGTTTTAATTGTTTTTTTAACTCTTTCTATTACAATCTCTTTACCTAATAGTTCTAATTGATTAGGAAGACTAGGTCCCGACTTATCGCCTGTTGAAGCAATTCTTGTTGGCATAAATAACTTTCTTCCTTTTGTGTTTGTTTTATTTCCAGCATTGTTAATTGCTGTTTGAATGTTTGAAGAGTTGAATTCTTTAGTGTTAGTTAATTCTTCTAAAAACACTTCTAACATATTCAAACTATCATCTTTAATTAATATATTTAAGACTTCCTCTTCTAATGTAAATTCTCTTAAGAAAAAGTTATTATATAATTCTACAATTTCTGCTACATAATGCATTCTATCTTTAAACAGTACAACTAGATTTTTTAACCATTCTTCGTTTTTAATTTCAATGTTTGCTTCTTTTAAGAATGGCTTTGCCATTTTTACTAATGTTTCATCATCTAGTTTCTTTAAATAGACACTATTAATATATTCAAGTTTTTTAGTATCGAACATAGCCGGAGATTTTGATAATCGTTTTGGGTCAAACATTTCCACTATTTCATCTTTTGATAAAATTTCTTCTTCTCCTGTAGGTGACCATCCTAATAATGAAATAAAGTTAAACATTGCTTCTGGTAAAAAACCTAACTTTTCATATTCACTAATAAATTGAATTACATTAACATCACGTTTAGACAATTTTTTTCTTTCTTCGTTAACTATAATTGTCATATGGCCAAAAGTAGGAACTTCCCATCCAAACGCTTCATACACCATTATTTGTTTTGGAGTATTAGTTATATGTTCTTCTCCTCTTAACACATGTGAAATTTCCATAAAATGATCATCAATCACAACAGCAAAGTTATAAGTTGGAACACCATTATCTTTCATAATAATCCAATCTTCAATTTCTTTACTATCAAACTTTAAAGTACCTCTAACAATATCATCAAATATATATTCTTTATCACTCGGTACTTTAAATCTAATCGCATAATTTTCGCTACCTTCTCTATACTCTTTATATGCTAATCCCATTTCTAATAATTTATTAGCATACTCTGTATAAAGTTTTAATCTTTCAAGTTGTCTATATGGTCCGAATTTTCCACCTTTATCTGGTCCTTCATTCCAATCTATACCAAGCCAGTCTAAATATTTTAATTGACTCTCTTCTCCACCTTCAATATTTCTTAAAGTATCTGTATCTTCGATTCTAATTATAAATTCTCCATCGAAATGTTTTGCATACAAATATGTAAATAAAGCACTTCTCGCATTACCAATATGAAGATGTCCGGTTGGGCTTGGTGCATATCTAGTTCTAATTTTCTTCACTTTAACACATCCCTTTAATCTATTATATTATAAGTTATTTTACCTAAAATTACAATAAGATTATAGTTTAAATAAAAAGAAAGGGCCAAAAGGCCCTCCACTAAAATTATCTCTTTGAGAATTGTGGTGCACGACGTGCTTTCTTAAACCATATTTCTTACGTTCTTTAACTCTTGGATCTCTTGTAACTAATCCTGCTGGTTTTAAGATTTCTCTTAATTCTTCATTAACTTCTAAAAGAGCTCTTGTTATTCCTAATCTAATAGCCCCAGCTTGACCAGACTTACCTCCACCATAAACATTAACAAAAATATCAAAGTTATCAACATTTTCTGTTAACTCAAGTGGTTGCATTACATCTAATCTATCTGCTGGTGAAGGAATATATTCCTCAAATTCGCGGCCATTAACTATAAACTTTCCGGTTCCTTTAGTTAATCTTACACGAGCAACAGATTTTTTACGACGACCTGTTCCTAAATATTGTACTGTAGCCATGAATTATACCTCCAAACTTTCTGGTTGTTGAGCATGATGTTTATGCTCGCTTCCTGCATAGACAAATAATTTTCTATACATATCTCTACCTAATGATGTTTTTGGAAGCATTCCTTTAATCGCATCTTCAACCATACGTGTTGGGAATTTTTCCATTACTTCTCTTGCTGGCGTTTCGATTAAACCACCGTTATAACCTGTATGACGACGGTATACTTTACCTTGACGGTAAGATTTTTGTTGCCATTTGTTTCCTGTTAAATGAATTTTTTCAGCATTAATTACAATAACGTAATCTCCACAATCTACGTGTGGTGTATATATTGGTTTATGTTTTCCTCTTAAAATACTAGCAACTTGACTAGCTAGGCGACCTAAAGTTTTACCTTCAGCGTCAACAACAAACCATTTACGTTCGATTGAATTATTGTTAGCCATATATGTTTTCATAATTTTTTCTCCTTAATTTATAAAATAAGGGCTTTATATTTGTGGATTAAATATAAAATGTACCTTTATTATATTACTACAACTACTTCTAATTGTCAAACAAAATCGACTACATTTGTAAAATGTGTTAAATCTTTTCTAAATCAATACCTACTTTATCGAAATTTATATACCCTTCTGCAGTACTTATAGAATTTCCTTCCTTTAAATACGCTTTTAAATTCCTTTGTAAAGTTGTGTTTTTAGGTAAATCTTCAAGATCATTATTTGCATCTTTTTTATATATCCATGTCATAAAGCTTGTTGAGTTATATTCTTCTTTATCAATATCAAAAATATTAATAAAATTAATTAAGTTTGACTCTTTTGGTAAAATATTTTTTAAATCAGAACTTAACAACCATGTTTTACAATAGTATTTAACTTTATAATATTCTGGATAATATTTCTTAAAAAAATGAAACGATTCAATTAATGACTCCTTCACTTTTTCTTTTGTTATTTTCGCATCCGATGGAATATGAACAGAAATATATTTTTCATTAATATCTTTCATTTCATATTCTAATTCGCCGATTCTAAAAATGCTCATTGCATTTTGTCTATAACTCCACCAGTCACGATTAAACGCCCATATACCTTCTATTTCATGTTGTTCTTCAATAAATCTAGTATATGCTTTTAATGTGTCAACAAACACCTTTTCACTTATTCCTTTTTCTAAATAGTTTGCGTGAGTATATCTTAAAGCATTTAACATCACTGTTAGTATTTTTATATTACCATTATCAGGAGCTAATTTTTCAACTAACGAATTTCTAGCTGCTTCTGCTGTTTCAATAGATTGTAAACCTTTAATCTCCTCTTTATAATCATTTAAGTTTAACTCTTCATCTGCACTTAAAACTTTTTTACTTATTTCATCTTTTAATTCTATTAATTCTATTACTCTTTTTAAACTAATCATCTAATCACCTATAAATTATTATACATCATTATTATATATTATCAAAAAACAAAATTATTTTATGTATATCTTTCTTTTTACCAAAAATAATTAATTCATCTAATGGTTTTAAAATAGTATCTTTATTTGGAATTAAAGATTTTCCATCTCTTTTAATCATTAATATATTTATTAAAAATTTGGATCGTGAATTTAATTCCAATATCGGAAACTCTTTAAAACTATCTTTCAATTTGATTTGATATGCATCAAACTCTTTAGTCATATTAAAATAATCAATTACACTATCACTAGATATTTTGCTTGCTATTTTGTCACTAGCTATTTTAAGCGGAAAAATAATGTCATCTGCACCCAATTCATGCATTATCTCAACAAATGATTCATCATCTATTCTAACTGTTATTTTATTAATACCTAAAGACTTTAATCTAATTACTGTCATTATAGTTGTTGAAATATTGTTATCTTCTTCTTGTCCAAACGCCACAATTACATGATCGCATGTTTTTATTCCACTTTCTTCTAACGCTTCTAAGTTAGTTGAATCACAGATTGCAACATATGGTGTATAAATACTAGCTTTTTCAGCCCTTTCTTTTTTACTATCAATTGCTAAAATTTCAACATTGTTTCTAACAAACGACTCTACTAAACTTAAACCAAATCTTCCCATTCCTATTATTCCTACTGTTTTTTTCATATGATTCTCCTTTAAACTATGTATTTAGCATCTATATAATCAATTTCAATATGCTCTTTAAAGTGTGGTGAAATAAATGATTGTAAAAATGTTATAACTGTTACTCTTCCTATTATCATTAATATAATTAAAACTATTTGACTAAAATTATTTAAGTTACTTGTTAAATTCAAACTAAGTCCTGTATTACTAATAGCACTAACAACTTCAAAACTTATCATACTTAAACTAACATTTTGATTAAATATACTTATTAACACTATTCCTATTATTACAGTAAACAATGTATACATAAAAATATTTAATGCTTTTTTAATATACGTTTCATTAATAGTTTTATTATAAGAAATTACTCTCTTATTTCTAAAATCAGCAATTAACTTTTTATTTATAGTATAAATTGTCGTTACTTTTACTCCACCAGCTGTTGATGCTGGACCACCACCTATAAACATTAAACTTATCATTACTAATATAGTAATAGCTTTAATATTAATATAACTATAACTATAAAATCCTGCTGTTCTTAAAGTTACGCTGTGGAAAAAAGAATTAATTAAATTAGCGTCGTCCTCTATTAAATAAAACATAATCATCCCAACTAATATTAATAGGATTGTCATTTTTAATACTATTTTAGAATGTTGTTTTAACTTCTTCCATCTTTTGTTTTCATAAATATCATATATAACAATTGTTCCCAACCCACCTGAGATAATTAAAATAGCTGTTGTTATTATAAATAAGTAATTATCACTATAATAAATTAAGCTGTCGCTATATGGAAAAATAGTAATCCCAGCATTATTATATGATGATATGGCGTGAAATAGGCCATATCCTAATGAATTTAATAAGGAATTTCCTTCTATTTTAAATATTATTGTAAATATAAAAGCTCCAATTATTTCAAAAATTAATGAAATAATTACAATTCTTTTAACTAATTTTAATATACCAACTTGTGTATCTAAATCAATGTTTTCTTTCATTAAATATCTTGACTCAAGACCAATTTTTGTTTTTGTAAATATTAATAAAAATAATGTTATTGTCGTAATACTAAGTCCACCTAGTTTAATTAAAAGTGCAATAACAATTTTCCCAAAAGTAGTATACGTATTCGCTATATCAACTGTAGTAAGTCCTGTTATAGTGACTGATGTAGTTGATGTAAACAAATTGTTTAAATAAAGTGTTTTATTATTTGTTGATATGGGAATCGATAAAAGAATAGATCCAATTAATATTAATGTAATAAATGATAATACTATTTTTAGTTGTGGGGACATCTTTTTTATTATATTCATAGCTTTACCTTCTTATATCTTATTGCTATATTTTAACATAAAAATAAAAAAACTTGTCAATTAAGACAAGTTTCTTTTAAGCAATTCTTTTCTTTTTAAAGTTACCAATAACATTTCTAACAGGTTTAGCAATAACAAATGACTTTTCATCAAACTCATTTATTATATCAGTAATATTTTGTAGTTCATAACTAGATATTATAACCATCACTACTTGTTTATCTCTTTTAGAAAATGCTCCTTCAGCCTTTAATATAGTAACTCCTCTACCTAATCTAGTCATAATATTTTCAATTATTGGTGCTGGATTATCAGTAATAATTTGAATCTCTAAATAATTATAAGCAGTATGTATTTTATCAGTAGCAATAGTTGAAATTATAATTCTAAATATTGTATAAGTAAATATCAGTCCTGCAGCAATCCCTGCTTCTCCCCCAGTGATAATTGCTCCTAACACCGCAATAAGAACGTTTAATGCCATTGATATAAATCCAACAGAGTGACCTTTCTTAAATGAATAATATTGAGCAACAATATCAAATCCACCTGTAGAAGTTCCATACTTTAACGAACCTCCGATACCTATACCAATTAATAAACCACCTATAAATGATGCTAATAAAGCTTGGCTTTCATGATCTAATCCAAAATCAACTTTAGGTATAAATCCAATTACTATTGATTGTATTATAACTGAAACTAAACTATATATAGTAAATCTTTTACTTACTCCAAACCATCCTAGTAAAAGAATTGGAATATTTACAACAAAAATAAATATACTCATTAAAAGCTCTCCACTAGCATGTTCAATTATATTACGCTTAACTAAAAAGTCTCTTAAGACTTGTGCGAATCCTGGAATTCCTCCAGTATACATTGGAACGATTGAAGCTTCTAAAAACCAACTTACTCCTATTCCATATATAAGTGTGAAAAACACGACAGCTAAAGTTCTTTTAACTTCCGGTTTTATATGTTCTTTATATTTCGGCGAGTTTAAAAACTCTTTGAATTTTTTCATTTTATTCACCTATTATTTCTTCTATTTTTTCATTTAAATTAAATCTTTCAAATAAAACTTCTACTTCGCCTAATTTTTGTTCCTTAAATAATCCATATGTTTTTAAACTTTCAAATGATTCATCTTCAATATTTAACATTTCAATTATCTTATTTGCAGTTTCAGGCATAAAAGGTTTTAAACCAACTGCAACATATCTAATAGTTTCAAATAAATTATATAACACATGGTCTAATTCTTCTTGTTTAGTTTCATCTTTTACTAACTCCCATGGTTTTGAAACATCAATATATTTATTAGCTGCTCTAGCAAGCTTTAATACCTCTTCTAAACTATCACTTACTTTATATGCATTCATGTATTCTCTCATATTAGGAATCATTTTTAAAGCTTTATCTTTTAAACTATATTCAAATGGTTCTTCAAGCAAGACTTTTTTAACTATTCCATCTCGGTATTTATTTGCCATTCCTACGGTTCTATTAACTAAATTACCAATAGTATTCGCAAGATCAGTATTATTTCTTTCAATTAATAATTCATGAGTATAGTTTCCATCTTGTGCATAAGGTATTTCATGTAAAACATAATATCTAATTACATCAACTTTGAAATGTTTTAATAAATCATCAACATAAACAACATTATTAGTTGATTTACTCATCTTTGATCTATCAAATAGTAGCCAAGGATGACCAAAAATTGTTTTTGGTAATTCTAAATCTAAAGCCATTAAAAGAATTGGCCAATATATCGTATGAAACCTTAATATATCTTTACCAATTAAATGAATGTCTGCTGGCCAGAAATTATTCATTAGTTCAGTATCTTTATTAATACCATCAAATCCTAAACCAGTAATATAATTACTTAAAGCATCAATCCAAACGTATGTAATATGATTTTTATCAAAATTAAAAGGTATACCCCATTTAAATGATGTTCTTGAAATAGAAAGATCTGGTAATTTGTCTTTTAAAAAATTATTTAACATTTCATTTCTTCTACTTTTTGGCATAATAAATTCTGGATTATCTTTAATATGTTTTACTCATCTATCTTGATACTTACTTAACTTGAAAAAATAAACCGCTTCTTTAGTCCATACTGGTTTATCTCCACTAGGTCCTACTCCATCTTTAATATCATCCTCACTTATATACGCCTCATCAGCGATAGAGTACCATCCTTCATATTCACCTAAATAAATATCGCCCTTTTCATATAATCGATCAATTATATTTTGAACACCTTTAACATGGTCTTTATTTGTTGTTCTTATAAACTTATCATAATCTATATTCATTAATTTATATATACGTTTAATTTCGTTTGTAATTTGCTCTACATAAACTTCAGGAGATATTTCATTATCTCTAGCTCTTTGTTCTATCTTTTGACCATGTTCGTCAGTTCCTGTTTGGAAATATACATTATAACCATCTAATCTTTTAAATCTCGCTATACTATCAGCTAATATAGTTTCATACACATTTCCTAAATGTGGAATTGCTGATGAATATGCGATTGCTGTAGAAATATAAAAATTCTTTTTATTACTCATTAAAATCACCTTTCCAATAAAAAAACGTCCCAAAAAAACATTTAAAGGACGAATATAATCCGCGGTACCACCTTAAATTCTAGATAAACTAGCACTCATTACTTTTAACGCAAGTCTACGCCTTAACTTACATATCAGCTAAGAAGCTCCAAAGCCATTATTAATAATACTATTGTTTATTTACACCAACCATAAACTCTCTTAAAATACTATTATTAATATTCTTTATCATAACCTATTTACTTCTAATATAATTATAATATTTTATTATAAATTTTGCAAGGAATCACTTATTATCTATTTTTATTTCTTGATATATTTCTCTTTTTGATACATTTAAATCTTTACTAATTTTATCAAAAATAACTTTCTCTCTATATCCTTCATTAAAATACTTCTCATATAATTCTTTTATTGATAACTTTATTTCTTGCGGGTAATATTTCTCAACTATTATTACATATTCACCCTTATTAATAAAATCTAAATTCAGACAATCTTTTAACGTTGTTCTTACAAAGGTTTCATAAATTTTTGTAAGCTCTCTTGCGATTGTCACTTTACGGTTACCATATAATTCATAAATATTTTTTAATGTATCTTTAACTCTAAATGGTGATTCATATATTATTAAAGTTGCTTCTAAATACTTATATTTATTTAAAACACTTTTCATTTCAGCTTTTTTTCTAGGCAAAAAACCTAAAAACAAATGCGGAATAACATCTAAATTACTACTAGTAAGTGCTGTAATTGATGCTGTTGGTCCCGGAATGCTTGAAACATTAAATCCGTTATTTAAAACATGTTTAACCAGTTCCAAACCTGGATCACTAACAAGCGGTGTTCCAGCATCGCTTATTAAAGAGACATCACCCTCATTTAAATAATTTATAACTAAATCTAGTTTGTCATATTTTTCATGTTCATGATAACTTATTAATTTAGTATCAATATTATAATGATTTAACAAATTAGAAGAGACTCGTGTATCTTCTGCAAATATAACTTTTGAACTTTTTAAAATATTTAATGCTCTCATTGTTATATCTTCTAAATTACCAATTGGTGTTGCGACTAAGTATAATGTGTTTTTATTATTTTTAAATGTTTGTTGCATAATATCAACTACTTTTTAATTTACTATAATCTATCCACTCTGGTGAAAAGTCTTTATTGTCATAACCAATTTTAATTTTATTTTCTAAAAAGTTAATATCTAATACTTTCCCTTTTCCTTTGTTTGTATGAATAATATCAAACAAATCTGGCATTTCTTCCTTTAACTCTTCATATACTTCATCTTCATACTTTAAACAACAAAGTAGTCTTCCACATATTCCACTAATATTAGTTGGATTTAAACTAAGCTCTTGATTTTTAGCCATATTAATACTTACTGGTTCAAATTCTCCAATAAAAGTAGAGCAACATAAAAGTAGTCCACATGGACCAATTCCTCCAACCATTTTCGCAATATCTCTAGGTCCTAATTGTCTAAGTTCTATTCTTGTTTGATAAATGCTTGATAAATCTCTTACTAACTCTCTAAAATCTACTCTTTGCTCAGCTTTAAAGTAAATAATAAGCCTTTCTCTATCTAACGTATATTCCGCTTTTAATAATTCCATATCTAATTTATGTTTTTTTACTAATGATTTAGTATCACTTAAAACTTGAATTGAGTCTTGGATATTTTTATTATACTTATTAATGTCTTCATCGTTTGCTATTCTTAATATTGGTTTTAAAACATTAGACGTTTCTATATCTACTTTATCTTTAATTATTGTAACTTCTCCTATTTCAACACCTAAGACTGTTTCAACTAAAACTAAATCACCAACATTTATATTTATATCATCAAACTTGAAATAATATTTTTTACCAGCATCCATAAATTTTATTAATGCTATTTTCACATCTACACCTCTTTAATTAAATTTATCATTAATACTTCTAATGATAAGTTTATATTTATATAAGAACTTTGTTTAATAAGTTCTTTTTTAATCAAATTAATATTATTTAATAAATTATTAATATTAATGTTTTTTGTGTTTTCATTTATAATTTCATTAATATTAGTTTTATTAATATTTTTATACTTTAGTAATTCATTATAGTTAATTAATAATAATTCTAAAAATGTATGATAAGTATCTCTTTCAACTAAAAATAAACTAATTTCATTTAAATCTAACAAACTTCTTTCATTATAATTATAAAAATAACTGTGAATAAATTCGGTAAGTTTTATAAATGTATCATTACTACTAAGATCATCAGCCTCACTATAATTGTTTGTGATAAAACTTATCATTTTAGCTAAATAACTACTTACTCCTTCATTAATTAAATGTTCATAAACATTAACATTTTCTTTATCATAAACTCTAATAACTTGTGCTCTAGAAACAATTGTTTTTAAAACATTTGAAATATTGGATGTTATTAATATTCCATAAACATTTTCACTTTCCGGCTCTTCCATAAATTTAAGTAAAGAGTTAGCGGCATTTAAGCTAATTACATCAACATCTTCAATTATATATATTCTAGGAGCATTAATTAATGAAGTTTTACTAAATTCTTCTTGTAATAATAAAATTTGTGATTTTTTTATTACACTTCCTTCTGGTTTAATATAAAATATTTGGGTATGATTATTGGTTTTAATTAATTCTAATAAATTATCTCTTTTGTCGTAATCTTTTAAAATTAAATGACTAATATTATAAGCTAAATCTAATTTCTTTAAACCAACTTTACCACTTAATAAATAAAGATGAGATAATCTTTGTTTATCTTTCGCTATTTTAAATCTATCAATAATTGTCATAATCTTTTGTTTATCTCATCTAACATAATAATAGTAAGTTCACTAATTGATTTTTCTCCATCTAAAGTAACAATTCTTGTTGGATATTTTTCAACTAATTTTAAGTATCCTTTTCTTACTTCATTATGAAATGATAACTCTTCTTTATCTAATCTATCGTTTTTATCTCGATCTTTAATTCTATCTAAACCAATTTTAGGATCTAAATCTATATAAAATGTTAAATTAGGAAGTTTATCTAATGCATATTTATTAATATTACTTACAAAATCAAAACCTAAATTTCTTGCATATGCTTGATAAGCAAAAGAACTATCTATGTATCTATCACACAAAACAATTTTGTTATTTTTAAGTGCCGGTGTAATTACTTCGTCTAAATGTTGTGCTCTACTTGCTGCGTACAACAATGCTTCAGTATGAGCATTGACATTATCATATTTAGGATCTAATACTAAATCTCTAATTTTCTCACTAAAGTTCGATCCATTTCCCCCCGGTTCTCTAGTTAATATTACTTCATATCCTTTTTCTTCCAAGCTTTTAGTTATTATTTTTATTAAGGTAGATTTACCAGTACCTTCTCCACCTTCAAAAGTTATAAACATTAATAATCCTCCTAATAAATAATTTTATCTAAATATAACCCTTTTGCAGGAGCAGTTGTTCCTGCATATTTTCTATCATTTGTTTCAAAAACTTTATCTATATCTTCAAGTTTTAATTTGTTTGTAGCAACATCTATTATCGTTCCAACTATAGACCTTACCATATATCTTAAAAAGCTAATACCTTTAATTTCAATAATTATATCTTCATTAGTTTCATGAAATTCAATACTATCAATTTTTTTGATAGTATCTTTTCCTTTAGTATATTTAGAAAAACCAATGAAGTCTTTTACACCAATAAATTTAAGACTTGCTTCTTTTGCAAGACTTAAATTAAAATCTTTTACATATACTTTAAATCTATGATTAAATATATCCAATTCATTTTTACTTATTATATACTTATATACTCTAGCTTTAGCACTTTTTCTAGCATGAAAACTCTCATCAACTTGTTTTATATCCTTAATAATTATATCGCTAGATAATCTTTTATTTAAGCCATAAATCCAATTAGGGATGTTAACTATTTCAAAAGGAACATCAACATGAAATGTCTGATTTATAGCGTGAACTCCTTTATCTGTTCTTCCTGCTGAGTGTATCGTAAGTTCGTTTTTAGTCATGTATTTTAATGATCTTTCCACTTCTGATTGAATACTTATTTTATTAGTTTGCTTTTGAAATCCATAATAATTAGACCCATCATAACTAATAGTGAATAAATATCTTACTATCTTCATTATACTAAAAACCTCACTAAAAATACACCTGTTATTATTATAATTGAAATAGTTATACTTATGAAGTCTTTAAAATTAAAATTATATTCATCGATTCTACTTCTTTTAGCACCTATAACATATCCTCTTGCTTCCATTGCATCACTTAATTCTTCTGCTCGAGTAATTGATATTAAAAATATTGGAATTAACAAAGCAATAATTTGAGTAATTTTTTCTCTTAATTTACTTTCTTTAAAATCAAGACCTCTACTTGCTTGTGCTTTCATAATCTTATCTGCTTCAAATAAAAGAGTTGGAATATATCTAAGTATTAATGATAACATCATCGCAAACACTTCAACAGGCACTCTAACTATTTTAAGTGGAGCCATTACTTTTTCAAACCCAAAGTTTAAATCAGTAGTCATTGTAGTAAATGTTAATAGTGATGTTAGAATAACTGTTATCATTATTCTAACAAATAAAAATAATCCTCTAATTAATCCATCGTATGTTGGATTAAAATTGTAAGTTGTTCCAAAACCAGACTTTATTATATATTGAATGAAAAATATAATAAAGACTGTTAAAAAGAAAAATATCGTTCTAAATGGTAAGTAATTTTTTACTAAATTATATATTAATAATGTTATTACTATTAATGGAATAGTATATATACTTAAATGCATTTTAAGTGGTTCATCAAATATATTACTACCAGTATTAATTGTGAATAATTGAATTAAAAACGTAAACGTTAGTAAGAACAACAATGGTCTTAAACCTAAAAATAATCTTTTAATTGGTATTTTTGCTAAAGTGTTTAAAAATACACTAAATATTAATAAAGAACCCATTAAAATTAAATTTTTAGTATCAACATTTATAGGAATACTAAACAATGATATTAATAATATTACTAATGAAATTATTTTTGTTCTTGGATCTAATTTATGTATAAATGAGTTTGTTGGTATATACTGTCCAATGTTAATTTTCATATTCATAACTTTACCTCCTTTAAATAGGAGATTAAATCTTCTTTTGTATATTTTGGCACAAAAGGAATATTTAATGTTTCATTTAAGTATTTTAAAATTTTAAGTGGAGTCGGGTAGTCTAAACTAAAGTCTTTAAAATTAGGATGGATAAAAAGTTCTTCTTTTTTTCCATCAAAAACTATTTTACCCTCTTTTAATACTACGACTCTTTTAGCATATTTACTAACTAAGTCCATATCATGAGTTATTAAAACAATTGATTTGTTTTCATTCTCATGAATATTTTTAAATATTTCCATTGTTTCATTTCTTCCTAATGGATCAAGACCTCTAGTAGGCTCATCTAATACTAAAATATCAGGATCCATCGCAAGTATTCCCGCAACAGCAACCCTTCTCATTTGCCCACCACTAATTTGAAACGGACTTTTATCATACATAGATTCATCTATCTTAACTAAGTTAGCTGCTTTTTTAGCATTTTCTAAAGCTTTATCTTTTGTCGCCTTAAAATTTT
>Ga0079225_10000764_pt1 | contig 17551 bp, 19 predicted proteins | sample Poulit2012_FD_76344 | JGI IMG/M metagenome (GOLD analysis project Ga0079225, IMG submission 76344) | Agricultural soil microbial communities from Georgia to study Nitrogen management - Poultry litter 2012 | ecosystem: Environmental > Terrestrial > Soil > Agricultural land | place: USA: Georgia... | reverse complement strand
TAGCAGATAGAGCAACTATTTCTAATATGGCGCCGGAATATGGAGCAACTTGTGGTTTTTTCCCAATTGATGAAGAGTCATTGAACTATTTACGTTTAACGGGAAGATCTGAAGAACAAATAGAGTTGGTTGAAAAATATTGTAAAGCAAACCATCTATGGTATGACTCTCAAATGCCAGACCCTGAGTATACAGAAACGGTTGAAATTAATTTATCTGAATTAGTACCAAACTTAGCAGGTCCAAAACGCCCACAAGATAGAATTCCATTAACAGATATGCAATCAGAATTTAAAAAGGCAATTACTGCACCAATGGGTAACCAAGGTTTTGGTTTAGATGCGTCTGAGTTTGATAAAGAAGTTAAAGTAGATCATCCATCTGGTGAAACTTCGATTATGAAAACAGGGTCGGTAGCGATTGCAGCTATCACATCATGCACAAATACGTCAAACCCACATGTTATGTTGGGAGCTGGATTATTAGCTAAAAATGCTCTTGATAAAGGTTTAAAAGTACCAGCATATGTGAAGACATCACTCGCACCTGGTTCAACAGTAGTAACAAGATATTTAGATGATTCTGGATTATCTAAATATTTAGATGAACTAGGATTTAATACAGTTGGATATGGTTGTACAACATGTATTGGTAACTCAGGTCCACTTCGTGATGAAATCGAAAAAGCAATTATTGATAATGATTTAACTGTTTCTTCTGTTTTATCCGGAAATAGAAACTTTGAAGGACGAATTCATCCGTTAACAAAAGCAAACTATTTAGCTTCACCACCATTGGTTGTTGCTTACGCACTTGCCGGAACGGTTGATATGGACTTAACAAATGAGCCTTTAGGTAAAGACAAAGATGGTAATGATGTTTATTTAAAAGACATTTGGCCTTCAATGGCTGAAATTCAAGCGGAAATTGATAAAGTAGTTAACCCAACTATTTTCCGTTCTGAATATGATAACTTATTTGAATCAAATGACAAATGGAATGAAATTGATACAACAGATGAACCGTTATATGAATGGTCCGATGAGTCAACTTACATTCAAAATCCACCATTCTTTGAAGGATTATCAAAAGAACCAGAAATGATTAAACCGTTAAACGATTTACGTGTTGTCGGCTACTTTGGAGATTCTATTACAACAGACCACATTTCACCTGCAGGTGCAATCGGATTAGATGTTCCAGCAGGGAAGTATTTACAAGAGAAAGATGTTAGCCCACGTTACTTTAATTCTTACGGATCACGACGGGGAAATCACGAAGTAATGATGCGTGGAACTTTTGCTAACATTCGTATTAGAAACAAAATTGCCCCTGGAACAGAGGGTGGATACACAACGTATTGGCCAACAGGGGAAGTAATGTCAATTTATGATGCTGCGATGAAGTATCGTGAGGATGACACTGGGCTAGTTGTTTTTGGTGGAAAAGATTACGGAATGGGTTCATCACGTGACTGGGCTGCTAAAGGTTCAAATTTATTAGGTATCAAAGCAGTTATTGCTGAAAGTTACGAAAGAATTCACCGTTCAAATCTTGTGATGATGGGAGTTTTACCGTTAGTATTTGAAGATGGTCAAAACGCTGATAAATTAGGGTTAACAGGGAAAGAATCTATTAACATTCAAATTGATGAATCTGTTAAACCTAATGAATTAATTCCCGTTATAGCTACTGATGAAAATGGAAAAGAGACTAAATTTAATGTTGTCGTCCGTTTTGATAGTGAAGTTGAAATGGATTATTATCGACATGGTGGTATTTTACAACTAGTTTTACGTGAAAGAGTTGAAGCATAATTAATTAAATATAAACGTTGATGAATTTATGGGCGATCAACCCAAGTTCATCAACGTTTTTTAATTTGGTTTTATTAAAGTTTATTGTTAAAATATCGGATGTTAATAATAAGGATGAGCGCCCTTTAAGTTTGGTTAAGAACATTCACATCCTACTTTGGGCAGGTCTCACTTGTGGTTAGAGTAGTGAACTTGAGTTCATTTATTCATCAACAAAGGAATTTAATCGAGCTTTTAATTAAAGCAAACTTTTAATTATAAAGAATTTAATTTTAATCATTAAGTTGTATAAATAGACAATAAAATGCCAAGCTATTGTTATAAAATTATAGGAGGTATTTTAAAATTGTCTGATAAAAAGAATAAGCCAAATCCCGATGATCGAAGCGATAATGTGGAAAAATTGCAATCAATGATTCAGGATACTTTAAATAATATAGACGAATCAGAAGAAACATTAAATGTCACATCAGAGGAAAATAAAGATGAGATTTTAAACAAAAATAGGAAACGTAAAAAAGCAATAGAGGGATTCCGTGATGAGATTAGGGATGAGTTGGATAATTGAATAGAAGATGTTAATTATAGACCGTTTACTATTGGTGTAAACGGTCATTGTTATGATTAAAATTCGCTTTCTGCTTCTTCCTTAATATTTTTAATTAAATGGATGTTATCTTCATTTTGAATTATTTTACTATTACCCGTAAAAACTCCACCTTCATCAATAATTATTCCTTTAGATGTAATTGAACCATTTAATTTACCAGTAGATTTGATATGAACTTTTCCATTTACAACAATATCACCATTCGCTTCTCCTGATATGACTAAATTATTAGCTTTAATAAGTGGTTCCGTTATTCCTTCTTTTCCTATGTATACGTCACCTTCACAATGTACTTCACCAATTAATTTACCATCGATACGCAAACTTTTGGGATGAGTAATTTTACCCTCAATGACAGTCATTGGACTTATTATCGTATCGATAGTATCTTGCTTTTTAGAACCTTTCTTACTAAACATCAATATTCTCCTTTTATAAATTAATTTAATTTATCAATAAATTGCTTTGGATGAATATATTCGCCATTTTTCATTATTTCGAAGTGTAAATGAGGGCCGGTACTTCTACCAGTACTGCCAACATAGCCAATGATATCGCCTTTTTTAACCTTTTCTCCTTTTTTTACTGTATAGCTTGATAAATGTGCGTATAACGATTCATAAGATTGACGATGTTGTAGTTTAACAGAATTACCATAACCACCATTATATGATGCTAAAATGACCGTTCCATTTGCACTTGCATAAACCGGATCTCCATAACTTCCCCTAACATCAATTCCAGTATGGATAGCGGAGCGTCTACTAAAAGGGTCTGAACGTTTCCCAAAGTCTGAAGTGACAAAATTAGTATTTAATGGCCATTTTGTCGGTATGTAATCCATTTCTTCACTAGTTTCTTCAACAATAGACAATGTATGATTAAAACGATCAATTAATAAATCTGATTGTAAATTTAAATTAGAGGTAAGATTCAATATAGGATCTTCAGATTCAATTGTGTTATGTAACATCATCTCATTATTTATTTCATTTTCTTCTTCCAATGGAATATCTAGGCCACCGGTACCAGGAATATCAACTGGTAAACCTTCAAGATGATCGCGAAGCTCTAATTCTAATTCGTCTAAAATATCCAATTGATTTTTAACTTTAGAGGCATTTTCCTCAAGCGTAGAAACTTTTGATAATAGTTTTTCGGATTGTGTCGTTTGTAAAGACAGCTGTGATGATAGCTTTTCATTTAATTCAATTTGATTTATTTTTTCTTCCGCTAATTTTTGAGTTTTATCTACATAATAGATGAGTGAAATGATCGGTATAATGAAAATTAATAATGTGAGTGGTATAATATAATTAGGTAGCTTAACACGACTAACATTTTTTTCTACATTTGATGGTAAAATTGTAATTGTAAAAGATTGAAATAATTTGTTTAAATAATTTTTCACTATGTTAACCCTCTTTCCATTTACCTTATCGATTCAATTTAGTAATCATTTAGTCATGGCCAATAATAGGCATATAGCATTATACTATAATTTTTAAAAATAATAAACCAAATATTTAAATTGTAATCTTTGTAACCGATTTTTAATATTTCTCTATTTTAAAAATTTATACGATGAAAAGGATGATTTGTTTGATTAATAAAACCGAAATCGATGTAAGGTATCAAGAAACTGATCAGATGGGTGTTGTTTATCATGCTAATTATTTAGTGTGGTTTGAAATAGGGAGAACTAAATTTATAGAACAATTAGGATTTAAATATGCCGAATTAGAAAAGGAGAATGTTGTCTCACCTGTAACAGATTTACAAATATCTTATAAAAGACCTGCTCGTTACGGTGATAAAGTATATATAGAAACTTCATTAAAACTTTATGATGGATTAAGAACCATTTATGCCTATAAAATTTTCAACGAAGAAAACAAGTTATTAGTCGAGGGTAATTCTACCCATGTTGTCGTGAAAAAAGATAAATTTAGACCAGTTAGGTTAAAACAAATAAATTCAGAATGGGATTTAGCTTATAGAAAAGTATTGAATGGGGAAATGTAAAGATGGCTTTTGGCATTAATCGGGAAGAGTTAATACAATGGAAACGGAGAGTAAAATCTGGTGAAATTGCACTTTTAACTCATTATTGGCAGGATAGCCGATTTAAAGGATGTTATACAGTGACTAAAGCAGGTTGTAATGATATAAATAAATTAATTGACTGGGGAAAGAAATATGATTTAAAAGAAGAATGGATTGATTATCATTCAAGATTTCCACACTTTGATTTATTTGGAAATATCCAAAAAAGCATATTATTAAAAGAAGGATATAATCACCATATCCATAGGTTTAATCTTTAATATTTTTGAATAAAAAATAATGAATTTATATATTAATCATTATTAGAAACATATGAAAAGATTGGTTCATTTAATGTTTCATCAAGATTTACATGTAAGTCTTGATCTTCAAAATACCAAACATCACTTTCTTCTACAAAAAAATCGATATTGGAAATAGAAACAGTTTTGTGAGGCTTTTTTTGCTTTTCGACATTAACTCCCAATGAAAATCCGGGAATATTACCTCCGACTCCACCATATCTAACGAAAAACCGGATAGCATCCCCATCTTTTAAATGTAATTCATCCTTATACCAATCAGCAACTTCTTTTGAAATCACAATTTCCAATCTTATACCCTCCACTAAAAAAATATATATAGATTTTAATTTATAGTTTTATTGTGAATTATTAGTTTTTTTCTCTGGTACTAAATCAACACCTCCGGGATGAAACGGGTGACATTTACTTATCCGAATAATCGTTAAATAAGTTCCTTTTAATACACCATGTCGTTCATAACTTTCTAAACTATATTGAGAGCATGTTGGATAAAAACGACATGTTGGTGGTTTAATAGGACTAATGACTTTTTGATATATTCGAATGAAAAAAATAAATAACCTTTTCATCATAAACCCTACTTTAATTTATCGATATTTTTATCAAAATTAATCGTTGCAATTGCATCATGCATATGGATAGACTCTTCATTTCTACACGTTACCGAAAATTTTGATACATAAGGTGTTTCATATAATTCTGCTGCAACTAAACGGACAATATCTTCAACAAAGCGAGGGTTTTCATATGCATTTTCTGTCACTTGTTTTTCATCGATGCGTTTTAAGACGGGATGAATCATAGCACTTGCATTAGATTCCGCTGCCTCAAGTAAATCATTCATCCAATCGATTGATTGCTCCGCCACATCGTCAGTGAAGTCTACTTCCATCGTCACAATACCTCGTTGACTATGTGCACTATATTCACTAATTTCCTTAGAACAAGGACATAAAGTCGTAATCATCGTTGAAAGCGATCCTTTATATACAAGGGTGCCATCGATTTTATATGTCGTAGATAATGTGACATTAGCATGATTAAATCCTGATAAATTTGAATTAGGCCCTTTACGTTCATAAAACCACGGAAATGTCACCTCAATCGTTGCAGAATCTTGTTCTAGTCTTTGTTGTAACCGTTTTGTAAATTGTTTTAAGGCTGAAAATGAAACTTGAAAACCATTTTGTTCTTTACTTGTATTTTCAATTTCCTCAAGGAATCTGCTCATATTTGTACCTTTACTCATACGAGAAATATTAGATGTTAATTTAAACGTTCCTACAGTTGATTGTGGGGATACTTGAGTATTTGTATTGATTAATACAGGATATTTAACATTACTAACTCCAACTGCATCAATGTCAAACAAAAAATCTTTATTTAAGTTTTGTAAATCTACCATTTCGTCTTTTGTTGTTGGTTTTGTTCTTGGTCCTGGAGCAACAGAACCAAACAATTTATGTCTATCTTCTTTAGAAGGTAAAGATAATTTTTGAGTTAATTTAGTCATTTGTTTCTCCTTACAAACAATTATTTAATTCCATAAAAGTATACGAAAAAGTGATTAATGTTTCAATCAATCTGTTTAATTATTATTTGTACAAAGTATTACATCCATGTAATTTTAGGTTCAGTTTTATTACGTATTCGTTTAATGTTTTCTCGATGACGATAAAATACAAAAATAGTTAGGATGAAAATTAATGCAAATAATAACCAATCTTGTAAAATTAGCGTTATAATAGAGGCAACAACTCCCGTAACAAGAGAAGCCAATGATACATACTTAAATAAGTATAAAGTAATTAAGAATGTTAGAAGGATAGCAAGAAACAGTAATGGATGGACGCCTAAAATGATTCCACCTGAAGTGGCTACTGCCTTTCCGCCTTTAAATTTAGCGAATACAGGGTATGTATGACCGATAACAGCAAAAATACCTATGAGTAAACGTGACACTTCTAAATCAATGAAAATACTAACAATCAACGGAATAATGGTAGCAATTGTACCTTTTAAAATATCAGATAAAGTCACGATAATTCCTGCTTTTGTTCCTAATACTCTAAAGGCATTAGTTGCTCCTAGATTACCACTTCCATGTTCCCGAACATCTATTTGATAGCCAATTTTTCCGACGATAAGAGCCGAAGGGATCGAGCCCAAAATATAAGCTATTAAAAAAAACAAAATATATTCCATTACGTACCTTCTTTCAATATTTGTATATCGTTATCTTATCATAGATTTAACTAAAAGTAATAACTGTACTATATGTAGTTAATCATCTTTAATCATATTCTTATTAAAAATATTTTTTGAACAAATATAAAGTAAATAATTATGATACACTATAAGTATAAACGAATGAGGTGAGATGATGACTTGGACGAATCCATCAAATGAAGAGATGGCAAAAATATTAAAAGATGCTAAAACAATCGCTGTAGTTGGTTTATCAGATAATCCGAGTAGAACTTCATACCAAATTGCAAAAGAAATGCAACGTCATGGTTATAAAATTATTCCTGTTAATCCAACGATAGATGAAGTGTTAGGAGAAAAATCTTATGCATCACTGACAGACATAGATGAACCAATTGATATTATAAATGTTTTTAGACGTTCTGAATTTTTACCAGTTCTCGCTAAAGAAGCAGTTAAAACAAATTGTAAAGTATTTTGGGCACAACTAGGGGTCATTAATGAAGAAGCCTATCATTTTCTAAAAAAACATGATATAACAACTATTATGGATACTTGTATAAAGGTAGTACATTCGATTTATGTATAAGTTCAAAAGGATGACATTAAAAAGTATAATTTAAGTCATCTTTTTTTGTGGTGTCTGTTTAGATAGCTTTTATGTTAAATATAATTTTAAAAATAATTGCTTCATCCTACATTTTTGTATAATATTGCTATAGAGTAAGTTTGTAGGAGATATTAATTAAACGTTAAACAATAGTCGTATTATAAAGGAGTCGGGAATCACTTGGTTGACAAAAATGAAAATTATTCAGAAACATCTATTCAAGTATTAGAAGGATTAGATGCCGTAAGAAAAAGACCTGCCATGTATATTGGTAGTACGGATGTTAAAGGATTACATCATTTAACTTATGAAATTTTTGATAATGCGATTGATGAAGCATTAGCGGGTTACGGTGATAAAATAAATGTAACGATTCATCATGATGGAAGTATTTCTGTTGAGGACTTTGGGCGGGGAATACCAACTGGCATTCATGAAACAGGTAAACCGACAACTGAAGTCATTTTTACGGTCTTGCATGCTGGAGGTAAATTTGGACAAGGTGGTTATAAAGCAAGTGGTGGTTTACATGGTGTAGGAGCTGCTGTAGTGAATGCGCTTTCAGAATGGTTTGAAGTGACGACATACCGTGATGGTAAGGAATATAGGCAATCATTTCATTACGGAGGTAAACCTAAAACGGATCTACAAATGATAGGTCCAACGAAAAGAAGTGGAACAAAAATTCATTTTCAACCTGATTCAAATTTGTTTTCAACTGTTAACTTTTCTTTTGAAACAATCGCAGATCGATTGAGAGAATCTGCATTTTTATTTAAAGATTTATCCATTACTTTGAATGATGAGCGTACAAATGTGACTCAAAACTATCATTATACAGATGGTTTGGTATCTTTTATTCATTATTTAAATGAAGGGAAAAACACGATTCATGACGTTGTTTCATTTGAAGGAGAGCAACAAGGAATGGAAGTTGAAATAGCTTTCCAGTTTTGTGATAGTTTTACAGAAAATATTCACTCGTTTGTGAATCATGTTAGAACGAAAGATGGTGGCAGTCATGAGGTTGGTACCCGTACTGCCATCACGAGAACATTTAATGATTATGCACGACGTAACAGTTATTTAAAAGAAAAAGAAAAAAATTTAGATGGTAATGATATTCGCGAAGGGTTGACAGCCATCGTTTCTGTTAGGGTTCCAGAAGAACTATTACAATTTGAAGGTCAAACGAAAGGAAGATTGGGAACACCGGAAGCACGTTCTGCTGTTGATGCCATCGTTTCTGAAAAGTTTTTATATTTTTTAGAAGAAAATGGACCAATTGCAAAAAAATTAGTTGAGAAATCAATTAAGGCACGGGATGCCCGGGTTGCAGCACAAAAGGCTCGTGAAGAAGCGAGAAGTGATAAGAAAAATAAACGAAAAGATACTATTTTAAGTGGAAAGCTGACACCTGCGCAATCGCGTAATGTTGACAAGAACGAATTGTTCTTGGTGGAGGGTGATTCTGCTGGTGGTTCCGCTAAACAAGGTAGGGATCGCTTATTCCAAGCTATTTTGCCATTACGAGGAAAAGTAATTAATTCTGAAAAAGCTAAATTAGAAGAAGTATTAAAAAATGAAGAAATTGCGACTATTATTCATACGATTGGTGCCGGGATTGGAACTGATTTTAATTTAGATGCAGTGCGTTATAAAAAAATTATTATTATGACGGATGCCGATACAGATGGTGCTCACATACAAGTATTATTGTTAACATTTTTTTATCGTTATATGAGACCACTTATCCAAGCAGGGAAAGTATATATCGCTTTACCACCTTTATTTAAAATAGCGAAAGGTAAAGGGAAAAAAGAAAAAGTCATTTATGTATGGGAAGAAAATGAAATGGAATCCGCCCTTAAGGAAATGGGTTCTGGATATACGATACAACGTTATAAAGGGTTAGGGGAAATGAATGCAGACCAACTATGGGAAACGACGATGAGCCCAGAATCCCGCACATTAATTCGTGTCACAATGGATAATATTGCTCAGGCAGAAAGAAGAGTGACGACATTAATGGGTGATAAAGTGGCCCCTAGAAGAACATGGATTGAAGAAAATGTGGAATTTGGTCTCGAAGAATCAGATAATATTTTAGAAAATTAATGTTAAGTTATAATTTTTCATAAACCGCTTCAAATGACAGAAAGGAGAATGAAAATGGCACAACCTCATTCAATGATTGAATTACCGATAGAAAAAGTCATGGGAGACCGTTTTGGTCGTTATAGTAAATATATTATTCAAGAAAGAGCATTACCTGATGTTCGTGACGGACTAAAACCTGTGCAAAGACGTATATTATATGCCATGCACGTTGATCAAAATACACACGATAAAAACTTTCGGAAGGCAGCGAAAACGGTAGGAACTGTTATCGGAAATTATCATCCTCACGGTGATAGTTCTGTATATGATGCGATGGTTCGGTTAAGTCAAGATTGGAAAATGCGTTATGATTTAATCGAAATGCACGGAAACAATGGTAGTATTGACGGTGACCCTGCAGCTGCGATGCGTTATACAGAAGCAAGATTATCAAAAATATCACAAGAATTATTAGAAAATATCGAAAAAGAAACAGTAGATTTTATTCCGAATTTTGATGAGACAAATGATGAGCCAACAGTATTTCCAGCTAAACTACCGAATTTGCTCATTAATGGATCAACAGGTATTTCCTCAGGATATGCGACAAATATCCCACCACATCAATTAGAGGAAGTCATCGATGCGACTATTTTAAAAATTGACCAGCCAGATGTGACAGTAGATAAATTAATGACTAAAATAAAAGGTCCAGATTTTCCAACGGGTGGTATTGTCCAAGGTATAGATGGGATTAAGCAAGCGTTCGAAACTGGAAAAGGTCGGGTTATTTTACGTGGTAAAGTGACGATTGAGAAAATGAAAGGGAATCGGGAACAAATCGTTATTCACGAAATCCCTTATGAAGTAAATAAGGCTAATTTAGTCCGAAAAATAGATGAACTTAATGTTGACCGAAAAGTAGAAGGTATTGCAGAAATTAGGGATGAAACTGATCGAACTGGTTTAAGAATTGTCATTGATTTAAAAAAAGATGCTGACAGTAAAGGTGTACTAAACTTTTTATATAAAAACACAGAGTTACAAGTGATGTACCATTATAATATGGTCGCTATTCAAGACAAGACACCTAAATTACTTCCTTTACCAGCCATTTTAGATGCTTATATTAATCATCAGCAAGAAGTTGTCACAAGACAAACAACATACGATTTAAATAAAGCGAAAAATAGAGCACATATTGTCGATGGCTTAATTAAGGCTATTTCAATATTAGATGAGCTCATTCAAACGATAAGACAATCGAAAAATAGAGCTGATGCAAAGAAAAATATTATCGCTGCTTATCATTTTAGTGAAGCACAAGCAGATGCTATTTTAGCATTACAGTTATATCGACTAACAAACACCGATATTACACAATTAACGAAAGAAAAAGAAGAATTAAAAAAGAACATTACAACTTATGAAGAAATTTTGCAAAATCCAAAAGTATTAATGAATTTAATAAAAAAATCGTTACGTGAACTTAAAAAAACTTATAAAAGTGAGCGCCGAACACAAATTGAAGCAGAAATCGAAGAAATAAAAATTAATATCGAAGTAACTGTTCCTAGCGAACCGACCATCGTTTCGTTAACAAATGAAGGATATATCAAACGGACGAGTCCACGATCTTATTCCGCTTCAAATGGGGAGGATATAGGGTTAAGACAACAGGATTATGTGTTGCGTATGCTTGAAATGAATACTACAGATAACATATTGTTGCTAACAAACTTTGGTAAATATGTCATCATTCCTGTTCATGAGTTACCAGATATTCGTTGGAAAGATTTAGGGCAACATATGTCAAACATCGTCCAACTAGATCAAAATGAAAATATTATACAAATTTTACCAGTAAGAGATTTTGCCAAAAATTCATTTTTAACTTTTTTTACTAAACAAGGAATGGTAAAACGAACAGCATTAGAACAATACGAGACTAATCGAACTTCTCGAGCATTAATTGCTATCAATCTACGAGACGGTGATGAAGTTATTGAAGTAGATGAAACTGATGGCAACATGGATATCTTTGTGGCAACGAACAAAGGATACGGATTATGGTATGAAGAATCAGATGTGTCTTCTGTTGGTCTTAGGGCTCAAGGGGTTATTGCTATTCAATTAAAGGATGATGACTATGTCGTTAGCGCTTCTACCTTTACGAAAGATTCCAATCCTTATTTATTTTTAATGACTCAACGCGGGGCTTGTAAGCGAATGAGTTTATCTAAATTTGATAAGTCTACTCGTGCAAGACGGGGATTAGTGATGCTCCGAGATATCAAATCTAAACCACATTTAATTAAGAAATTTTATGTATTACATGATAAAGTTGAATTTTCACTAATGACGACAAAAGAGAAAGTAGTGACAATTACTCCTTTTGAATTGCCAAATAGTGAAAGACAAAGCAATGGTTCGTTTGTTATAGATGTCGATATTGATGGATATATTGATGCTATGTGGCATAACGTTCATTTAGAAAATTCGTTTGATGATTAAGAGAATTAAAATTTTATAAAAAAAGAAAGGGAGGTTGAGATAATGAATTTTGAATTAACAAAGGAACAAGTATTGATACAGGAAATGGCACGTAACTTTGCTGATGAAGTAATTCAACCGAGAGCGATTGATATAGATAAGACTGCAACATTTCCAGAAGATATTTTTAAGAAAATGGGTGAGCTAGGCTTTATGGGGATTCCTTTTCCGGAAGAATATGGGGGTTCTGGTGGGGATACAATTTCCTATGCTTTAGCTGTGGAAGAAATTGGTCGAGTTTGCGGCAGTACAGGATTAAGTTATGCTGCAGCTGTTTCTTTAGGGGCATCACCTATTTTAATGTTTGGAACGGAAGAACAGAAACAAAAATACCTTAAACCGATTGCAGAAGGGAAGGAACTCGGTGCTTTTGGTTTAACGGAGCCAAATGCGGGATCTGATGCTGGTGGTACGAAAACGACAGCAGTAAAAGATGGTGACGATTTTGTCATTAATGGTGAAAAGTGCTTTATTACGAATGCGAGTTTCGCTTCATCGATGATTATTACAGCAGTTACAGGTAAGAATGAAAAAGGAAGAAATATTATCTCGGCCATTATTGTTCCAACAAATACTGAAGGTGTAACGATTACTTCTGAATATGACAAAATGGGTGTCAGAGGTTCTGACACGGCTGAAATAGTATTAAATAATGTTCGTGTACCTCAATCTAATTTAATTGGTGATCCGCAAAAAGGGTTTAAACAGTTTTTAACGACTTTAGATGGAGGGAGAATTTCTATCGGGGCTCTCGGTGTCGGTATTGCGCAAGGTGCATTAAATAAAGCACTGCAATATGCGAAAGAAAGAACCCAGTTCGGAAAGACGATTTCATCATTTCAAGCCATTCAATTTAAATTAGCAGATATGGCAATGGAAGTTGAATTAGCGAGAAATATGGTATTGAAAGCGGCCTGGTTAAAAGATAATGGAAAACCCTTCTCAAAAGAAGCCGCATATGCTAAATTATTTGCAACAGAAACGGCAGTTCGTAATGCAGATGAAGCAATCCAAATACATGGTGGCTATGGTTATATGAGGGAATATGAAGTGGAAAGATATTTACGTGATGCTAAACTACTTGTCATTGGTGAAGGAACATCTGAAATTCAACGGATAGTCATTGCCAGACAATTAGGATGTCGTTAATTTAAAACATTTAAAAAAATTTAAGGAGGAATTTGATATGAAGGAAATCAAAGCAAGTATGGCAGGAAATATGTGGAAAATCATTGTTAATGTTGGTGACGAAGTGGCAGAAGGGGAAGATGTCGCTATTTTAGAATCGATGAAAATGGAAATACCAATTACTGCTGAAATATCTGGTAAAGTGAGTGCCATTAAAGTAAACGAAGGCGATTTTATTAATGAAGGCGATGTAATTGTCGTATTAGAATAAAAGAAAAGGTGTGTTTTCGTTGCAACATATATTATTTGATATGAAAACAGATCATGTAGGACTCATCACTTTAAATCGTCCTCATGCAGCCAATGCTCTTTCTATAGAAATGTTAAAAGAATTACAAGCTGTCATCGATGTGATTGAAAGTAATCCGACGATTCGTGTCGTTGTTTTAACAGGATCAGGTGAAAAAGCATTTTGTGCTGGTGCTGATTTGAAAGAACGTAAGGCAATGAATGAATTTGAAGTTTTGCAAACAGTTAAATTAATTGGTGAAACGGCAAATAAATTAGAAAATTTGTCTGTACCAGTCATTGCAGCAATAAATGGTGTCGCTTTTGGTGGTGGATTAGAATTTTCGTTAGCATGTGATATTAGAATTGCAGCAAATCATGCCAAAGTCGGTTTGACAGAAACTTCATTAGCAATTATACCTGGAGCTGGTGGAACACAAAGGTTGCCACGTCTTATCGGTGTTGGAAAAGCAAAACGATTAATTTACACTGCAAGTCGATTAAACGCTAAAGAAGCATATGAATTAGGAATAGTAGAAGAAATTGTAGCAAACGAGGATTTATTAACAACGGCTGTTGATTTAGCGAGTAAAATTGCAGAGAATGGACCAATTGCTATTAAACAAGCAAAGAAATCTATTAATAAAGGGTTAGAGGTTGATTTACAAACAGGTCTTGAAATCGAACACTTAAGCTATCAACATACGATTCATACTAAAGACCGATTAGAAGGATTACAAGCATTCAGTGAAAAAAGAAAACCACTATATAAAGGAGAATAAATGGGAGGTTTCTCATGACATACATAGATGATTTACATCAAAAGCAAGAAAAAATTAAACAAGGTGGTAAAGAAAAGTATCATCAAGCGAATGAAACGAAAGGTAAATTATTCGTTCGTGATCGTTTGAAATTATTGTTTGATGAAGACTTTAATGTGGAAGATGCTTTTTTTGCCAATTGTATGGATGATGATTTGCCAGCAGATGGCGTTGTGACAGGTATCGGAAATATTAACGGCAATCCTGTTTGTTTTATGGCAAATGATTCAACTGTAAAAGCAGGTTCATGGGGGAAAAGAACTGTTGAAAAAATTATTCGCATACAAGAAACGGCATTAAAACTTGAAATTCCGATGTTTTATCTCGTCGATTCAGCTGGTGCAAGAATTACAGATCAAATTGAAATGTTCCCAGGAAGAAGGGGAGCAGGGCGAATTTTTCATAACCAAATAAAATTGTCTGGTCGAGTGCCACAAGTTTGTTTACTATTTGGTCCATCGGCTGCAGGAGGGGCATATATCCCTGCATTTTGCGATATCGTCATCATGGTAGAAGGGAATGCATCGATGTATCTCGGTTCACCACGTATGGCTGAAATGGTCATTGGAGAAAAAGTGACACTAGAAGAAATGGGCGGGGCAAAAATGCACTGCTCCGTTTCCGGGTGTGGAGATGTTTTAGCAAAAACAGAAGAAGAAGCGATTGCATTTTCACGTCGATATTTATCATATTTTCCACAAAATTACGAGGGAAAGCCTCAAAGAGTAGACCCAAAACCAATTAAACAAGCTGAGAAAAAATTAGCCGACATTATTCCAGAAAACCAAAATGCACCATTTGATATGTATCAATTTATCGACCAAATTATCGATGAGGATAGTTTTTGTGAAATTAAAAAATTATTTGCAGGTGAATTAATTACTGGGTTAGGCCGTATTGAAGGACAAACCATTGGTATTATTGCTAACCAACCACGAGTGAAAGGTGGCGTTATTTTCCCTGACTCTGCCGATAAATCAGCAAAATTTGTGCAACTATGTGATGCGTTTAACATTCCGTTATTATTTTTAATGGATGTTCCTGGTTTTATGATCGGAACAAAAGTAGAACAACAAGGGATCATTCGTCACGGAGCAAAAATGGTGGCAATGATGAGTGAAGCGACAGTTCCAAAAATTTCTGTCGTCGTTAGAAAAGCATATGGTGCTGGATTATATGCTATGGCAGGGCCTGCATTTGAACCAGATGCATCATTAGCGTTACCAACAGCTCAAATTGCTGTCATGGGACCTGAAGCAGCGATCAACGCTGTTTATGCGAATAAAATTAATGAACTTCCGGAAGATGAAAGAGCAGCATTTATAAAGGAAAAACAAGATGAATATCGTGATGATATTGATATTTACCGATTAGCCTCGGAAATGGTCATTGATCAAATCGTAGAACCTGATCAATTACGAGAAGAACTTTCTAATCGATTTGAGATGTATGATTCAAAAAATACAACCTTTACAAAAAGAAAACATGGAGTTTATCCTGTGTAGAGAAAATAATAAGGCACTTTGATTGAAATATATCAGAGTGCCTTTACTTGTTATCGTGATTATTATAAACCTGTTCATAAAATATTAATAATGATATCTGCAAGCAATAATATTAATTTGGCTTTTAACAACAGTATATACCAAACGATTCTCTGTATCGATTCTACGACTATAAAATCCAGACAAGTTTCCTTTTAATCGCTCAGGCTTTCCAATTCCTTCTAATGCTCCATCTATTTGAATACTTTTAATTAGTTGATTGATTCGTTTCACCATTTTTCTATCTTGTTTTTGCCAGTATTGATAATCCTCAAACGCATGATGTGTAAATAATACATTTATTTTACTCATTTAATTCAATTGTATCCCCACTTTGTAATTGAGCAATGGATTCAGAGAGATGTTTTGCATTTGTAGGGTTATTAAGCAAATAAACTGTTTCTTTATATTGATTATATTCAGATTCGGAAATTAATACTGCATTATGGGTCTTTGTAGTAATAGTAATAGCTTCTTGATCTTCATTCACTTTATCAATTAAATTTTTAAAATTTTTGCGTGCATTAGAATAATTTGTAACAGTCATAAAATATCAACTCCTTTATTTTATTGTACAACATTATGTACAATAATTCCAGTACATTTTATCGTATATTATTCTTTCCAGTGACACTTTAAAATAAATAACAAATAAATTCTTTCCTTCTATTTTAAACTACTTATTTACTATAATTTTATTATGTAAACAATCATTAAGAAGCCATATTTTTAGCAAATATGATAAACTAGTAGACAGGTATTTTTATTACGAGAGGCATAAAGGGGTATTTTCGTTGTTACAAACACAAATAAATAAACAAGCATTATTAAAGCAACAATTGATTCAATTATATTTTCAAATGGATGATGTAGGAGATACAATTAATAAAAAGAAAGTCATTGATTTATATAAAAAACAAACTAAAAATGAGCACCATATCGGTTTTACAGGCCATTTCTCTGCGGGTAAATCATCAATGATAAATTTTTTATTAGGGACGAATGTACTTCCTAAAAGTCCGATTCCAACGAGTGCTAACATCGTTAAAATATTAAAAGGAAAAGGATTAGTAAACGTTTATTATAAAGATAACTCTATTGAAGAGTATGTAGAGCCGTATGATATTGATGTCATTCAAGAGTTTTGCAAAGACAAACAAAATATTGAAAAACTTGAAATTCAATTATCAGATACGTTAATCCCTGAAAATGTGTCATTGTTAGATACTCCTGGTATTGATGCGGCGGATAATACAGATCGATTTATTACTGAATCATCACTACATCTAATTGATGTCATGTATTATGTGATGGATTATAATCATGTACAATCTGAAAATAACTTACATTTTTTGCAAAAACTTCGAGATTTATCTTTACCTATTTACATTATTATTAATCAAATTGACAAGCATCAAGAGGATGAATTGTCTTTTTCCTCATTTAAAACGATGATAGAAGATACTTTTGATGAGTGGGGGATAACACCTGAAGCGATTT
>Ga0079225_10000763_pt1 | contig 17569 bp, 13 predicted proteins | sample Poulit2012_FD_76344 | JGI IMG/M metagenome (GOLD analysis project Ga0079225, IMG submission 76344) | Agricultural soil microbial communities from Georgia to study Nitrogen management - Poultry litter 2012 | ecosystem: Environmental > Terrestrial > Soil > Agricultural land | place: USA: Georgia... | reverse complement strand
GGTGGTGTGGGGGCGAACAGCCTTTATAGGGAGTTTATCACAGATGCCCTTGCCGGAGAGCTGGCAGCTCGCAGAACCTTGGGGATGGCCGATCTGATTACCCGCTATTGGGATGGATTGCCGGCGTCATCGACCGGCAGTCTGAATAGCCCGAATGAACATGAAGAGGTGGAAAAAGATGGCTAACCCTATAAACCCTAAGAAAGATCTCCCGCTTACCAGCCGATCACTCGGTTCAGCCGGACCTGGTTCAGATGGTTCTGGTTCGGAAAGTCATGAATCAGCCAGTTATGGGTCAGACGGGTCTGGTTCAGCCCACAATGGCTCAGTCAGAAGAAGTGCGAGTGCATCTGGTTCAGCCAGAAGTAACCCCGCTCTCACACAACTGTTTAAGACTGCAGAATCAGTGCACAGAACGAGCCGGATTCTATTGGGTTCTATTGAGATGCAGATAGAAGCGATTAAAACGGCTGATCTGGTACAACTGGAGGAGCTGACCGACTCCTATTCGACGACACTGTCCCGGTTCAGACAGCTGGAGGATCAGCTGATCGAGGAGATGAGTCGGGCCGCTGACCGTGCAAGGACAGGCCTGGCGAATGGGATTAATAGTATCGATCAGAGTGATGATCCTTCGAACAGGTCGACCAAAACATTCCGTGGGAATGGGACTGGCCAGGTTGTCCGGTTGCGGGATCTGTCAACCCTCTATCCGGCGTCTGCAAAAAAGCTTGACAACTGGAGAAATCTTCTGGATGAGGGGGTGAGGAACCTGTCATTGAAACAAGAGCAGCTGACCCGTCTGCTAGAGTTTGCCGTCGATCAGAACAGCCAGCTGCTGAGTACCATCTACCAGTTGAGTAACCGGGATAGCAGCCACTATGGACCGGATGGCAAAGCCTCCGCAGCGAAACCAGGTTCAGCTGTCAATCACAAAGTGTAAAAGGTCTGAACACGATCATGGCCTCTGAAGCGAATCTCACCTATCCGGCTGAACTGGTTCTCTACCTGACCGATTCCAGCTTTCTTGATAGAAGGAGACTTGAGAAGATGCTTGACCGTTTTGAAGCGGTTACGGTGGCCGGCCCATGTGAAAGACCGGATGGGTTACCTGAATCGGTTCGATGGCACGCCTATACCCATGACTCAACGCGAGTAAGGGTATGGAATCGTCTCTTGATCGAATCCGAATCGGAGTGGGTACTCTTTCTCGAAGATGATGAGGAGATCCGTCTGGAGACTCTACCCGCTCCGACCGAACTCTCTGTTGATCGATGGGTTCCGGCGCAGATCCTCCACCCTGATGATCAGGAGGGACAGAGTTTCTACTTCCAGATGCGGTTGGTGACCTCTCTCGATCCGCCTCTGTTTGACGGAGTGGATCTGCCAGACTGTACCCATATGGTGACCCTGAATGGCATTGAAATTTCGCGCTCTTCACTTCGCATAGATCGCGCCAGTCACCCCTTCAGGATGATCCAGACCGAAGTTGAGTTTTCAGCACGCCAACCCTCTCATCAGGTTCATCTGTTGGAGGGTAGAAAACTTATTAAAGAGAAGAAGTATGTCCATGCGGCAGCGCACTTTCGGAATCTGTTGAAGCGGGATAAACTGCTCCCCTTCGATCGGCTCGCAGCAGTCAATGGACTATCGCAATGTTACACCGAGCAGTACATATGGGAGAAGGCGATCAACCTGTCTTGGCAGTCACTCAAGGCTGAACCAACCCAGTTTATTCCATGGCTGATCCTCTTTAGAATATATCAACTACGTCAGCAGTGGGAGGAGGCTTATCTGGCTCTTGAGGGCTATCACAACGAGCTTGCAAAAGGAGGCACCATGGCGAACTTCGACAAGGCCATTGACAGGAGGCAGAGCCTGGACTGGCTGGTGAAGATGGCGATTCGGGCTGATAAGAAACCAGAGGCACTTAAAGGGCTGGAGCAGCTGGTGGGGTTCGTGAATGAGGATAGCAACATTAATGAGGATAGCAACATTGGAGAGGGCGTCCAGGCAGGGGACGTTACCGGAGTGAACCTTGGTGCCACGGACGGTTCAGAGATGATTAAGGGTATGAGTCATCAGATTGATGTGACTGCTTTGTACCGGCAGATTCTCGACCTGTCGGTGGAATTGAAAGAGGTGCGGAAAGCAGAGTACTATTTCAGCCGGATCGAGCACGCTCTCTCAAAAGAGGATCAGCAGGAGGTCATGACCGGATTTATGGAGAATGGCTGGTATGATCTGGTGACGAAGGTCTATACCCGGCTTTATGAAGAGGAGCCGGATAATCCTGAATATGCAAGACGTCTTATCGCTTCATTGACCAAGCAGGGCAAGCTTCAGGAGGCGAGAAGGCTGGTCTCGGAGATCGTCTCAATCTAGTCAGTAGTCTGTCGGGTATTCTACAGAGTTGCAAAGGAGTTCTTGCTCATCCTGCTCCCTTACTGCTCGTAAGTCCAACAGGCTGATCCTCAGGTATCTTCTTTGTCCAGAAAGTTGGCGTTCTTCAACTTGTTGCGGATCGTCCGATCAGAGATCCCCAAGATTGCTGCTGCCTTCTTCTGATTACCCCTTGTGTGCTCCAGCGTCTTCTTTATCAGCTGCAGCTCCATATCTTCAATAGAGATCAACGGAAGATCGGACAGAACTTCCCGGCTCTGGTCGGTATCGATATTGGAGAAGAGAGGGTTGTCAATGTGTTCACTCTCGATGACCTCACTCTCTCCCGAGAGGATCACTCCCCGGTGGATGTTGTTGTCGAGCTCACGAACATTGCCCCGCCACTCCTGGATCATCAGCTCACCCAGCAACTCTTCAGAGAGCCGCTTTTCTGGGAGATGGTAACGCTTGGAGTAGCGGTCCATGAAATGATTCGCCAGCAGAGGAATATCCTCCTTTCGATCTCGTAAAGGGGGTATGGTGAGAGGGAAGACATTCAGTCGGTAGTAGAGGTCCTCTCTGAAGATACCATCGGTGATCGCTTTGGAGAGGTCCCGGTTTGACGTGGCCAGAATACGGACATCGACCCGGGTCGGCTTCTGGCTCCCAACGCGGTAGAACTCCTTCTCCTGCAATACCCTGAGTAGTTTCGCCTGAACTTCAATGTCGATCTCTGTGATCTCATCCAGAAGCAGGGTCCCGCCATCTGCTTCATCAAAAGCCCCCTTTCGATCTGCGACCGCTCCGGTAAAGGAGCCCTTGAGATGGCCGAACAGGGTACTCTCAACCAGATCTTTCGGCAAGTTCGCACAGTTGATCTTGATATATGGGGCGCCGGTTCTCAGACTCAGTTTATGGATCTGGTGTGCAAACACCTCCTTTCCCGTGCCGCTCTCCCCCTGAATCATTACCGGGGCATCATTTTGAGCGATCTTCGGTAACAGCCGGATGAGCTTCTTGATGTGTGGATCATTGCCGATAATCTCGTTCTCATCCACCTCCTCATCTGTATCCAGCCGCCTGACGTGAGATGTCTTTTTATTCTGAACCTTTCGCGGACTTACTTTGCGGCGGCCTCTGGTCGTGTTCTCCACCGGTTCCGAATCGAAGTATCGGTTCACCCGATAGGTCAACTCATTCGCTTTGAATGGCTTGGTGATGTAGTCATAGGCCCCCTTCCTCAAGGCGTTCACGCAGTGCCCGATGTTGCCGAACCCGGTGATCATGATCACCCCGGTCTCCGGATAGTTAGCAAGCACGTGAGAGAGGACCTCATCGCCGGTCATCTCATTCATCTTGACGTCTGTGATGACAAGGTCTACACTGTTCTCCTTCAGAAAATCGAGGGCCTCGGGTGGTGAGCTGAAAGAGAAGGTCCGGTAGTCATTGATGGAGAGGTATTCATCCATGAACTCCAGAAGCAACTTGTCGTCATCAAGAAGTAGGATGCTGCCTTTCATAGATTACGCTTGAGTTAGAGAGGAGGGAGGCGTGGTGGAGTCTGGCGAACCATACTGTGGATCAGGACTCTGCCATACGTTCTGCAATCTTCTCCCAGACAGTGGGGTTGTTCAACATTTTTCCCAGCTCTGTCCTCTCCGCTGCCTGTTCGGATTGCTGTCTGGCAGAGGCGTATTCCGACAACCTGGCCTGGATAACTTTAAGCTTTTCGAATGAGGAGTGGTTGAACTTATTCAGCTCAGATTTTGCAAAAAGCTCTTCATTGTTGCGGAAGGGGTACTGCTCGAGAGAAACTTTGTCTGACCAAACTGGATCCGACGGTTTGGCTGAAGGGGTTCCGGTGCCACTCCGGCTCTGATCTGAAGCCTCAACGCCGTTCAGTTTGCCGTTTGAATGGTTTGGCAGATTCTTGATATCCATGGATAGAGTGATAACTTGCTAAATTTCAATGTGGAGCCTTTTCAGGAGGCTCTGCTGCACCTGCTCTGGCCACGTTCAGACCCTCATTTCCGAGCCTGTAAAGACACTTACAAAAAGCTCACAATGGTCGCTGGTGACTCAATAAAATGAAATATCCGGTGTTTCCGAACTTTTTCGATAGCTTTTTACCGCCTGCTTGCTTTTTGCCGTCTCTTCAAGGCTGATTTGCTGCTGAGAAAGCTTCTCTGCTAAAGCTTTACGAAGCTTCTTCTCCAGCTCATCAAAGGTATTAAACAACTTCTCCATTTGCATACGATCCGGAGCAGATAGATGCTTTTTATGAAGACTATCCCCGGTGTTTTCAAGGCTTTTGATGCACGTTGCTCTCCTCTCCATCATCTGATGGATGGCCTCTACAGACAACTCTTTCTGGTTCAGTGTTGTGAGTAACTGTTCTGTCATCTGAACCAGCTGTTCAAGGCATTGGATACCACTCATTGCGATGACACCGAACCTTCTTCTGAAGTCGTCCCGTGAGCGACCTCACTCCAGGTGTCTCTGAGGGGTTCCAGGATCTCCCTGATCTCTTCGAATTCCCCCTTGCGCGCCAGGTCCTGACAATAGCGGTAGAGCGAAAAGAGCTGGTCAGCCGGTTCGTGATCGAAATTCAACCCGGTAATAAGTGTAGAGAGGATCTCCTTGACCTTCTCTCCATCCTCTCTCCAGGTGGCCTGAAGAAGCAGGTCATAGAGCTTCACGACCAGTTGAAGGGGAGAGGCGTTGACAATGGCCTGCCGTTGATAGACGTCTTGTGGATTTCGCATGATACATCTGTTGAAGTAGTGTGTGCTATGCTAATCGATACAAATCAGTTATCGACCACATTCGGATTTTGATAAATCATTTTTAAACAGGCTCCTTTTACAGATCCTGAGTGACGGAAAAAATTTCTTTGCTGGAAAAATTTACAGAGATACCGGAGCTACCCGTTAATCCTCAAGTTCCAGCACCCTGGCTGCAAAAAGCCATCAGGTTCAGCCCGGCAGGCTTTGCAAGTCACTTCCCGGTTCATCCATCCTTTGAATCAAGCTCCCAGAAGGCATACGGCATGTAAATTGCTCTTATGAAGGAGTTTAACAGCCAAGTCAACGAAATATCTCTCATGCTGAAAGCAGAACTTGCACGTGCACAGGCGCTTCTGAACCGAAAAAAACCCAGGCCGGATCAGGCGATCCAGCTGCTACAGCCCTATATCAAGAAGAAGCAGGTGCCGTGGCCGGTGTTCCATTATCTGGGGATTGCTTTCATACAGAAGCGGGAGTACAGAACGGCGCTGGAGCTTCTGCATCGATCGGTAGAGGAGGGGGCTTCTGAACCAGAGACGTGGCATTCCATCTCCATCTGCCATTTTCATCTGAGTGATTTTGACAAGGCAGAAGAGCTTGAGAAGCGCGCTCTGGATCTGGATCCCGACTTTTACAAGGGGTGGCTGCATCTCGGTTCCATCTATCGGGCACAGGCGCGGCTGGATGAGGCGCTGAAATGCTTTTACAAGGCCAATCAGCTGAATAAAAAGAGTGAGGGGGTCGCTTTCCAGATCGGGGAGATCTTTCAGGCCCAGGGGAATATGGCCAAAGCTCTGGAGATGTACCAGATCACCCTGAAGATGGATCGGTCTCACAGCCGGGCATGGATCGCCAAGGCGGAAGTCCTGCAGGCGATGGGCCGTTTTGAGGAAGCTGAGGAGAGCCTCTATACAGTCCTTGAGGAGAATCCACGACATGTGCCAGCGCGGGTGACTCTGGGCGAGCTCTACAAATACCAGGGGAACTACGACAAAGCGATCACTCTTTATGAACGGCTGCTTGACGAGCATCCCGGCGTGGGAGGTATTCGAAGTAATTATGCTCTCTGTCTTCAGGATCTGGGACGTTTTGATGAGTCGGAAGCAAACTATCTGAAAGCGTTCAAGGATCAGCCGGAGATTTTTCAGTCGCTCTCCAACTATCTGATGGGGCTGCACTACAACCCGGAGCGCAGCAAGGAGGAGATATTTGAGGCTCACAAACTGTGGGATGAGCATTTTGCACCTGAGGAGCGCCCCGAGCGGCCGATGCCTTTCAATCAAGAGGTTGACAAGAAGCTACGGGTCGGACTGATCTCCGGTGGATTCCGGCAGCATCCGGTCGGATGGATGATCACAAAGGCGCTTGAAAACCTGCCCAAAGATCAATTTGAGATCTACTGCTACTCCACCAACAGCAAACACGACAGGGTAACCCGGCGCATCTTTGAAGCGTCCGACAAGTGGCAGTCGGTGATCGGTTACAATGACGAGGTTCTGGCGGGGATGATCCGTGACGATGAGGTCGACATTCTGGTGGAGCTCTCCGGCCACTCGGCCGATACCCGTCTGAAGACGGTGGTCCTGGAACCGGCCCCTGTAATCGTAAAGTGGGTGGGTGGTCTGTTCAATACCACAGGACTGGAGTCGATCGACTATCTGCTCACTGACTTTTATGAAACTCCGGCAGGGGAGGAGTCGTCGTATACCGAGAAGCTGGTGAGAATGCCGGATGACTACATCTGTTATTTGCCGCCTGAATATGCCCCGGAGGTTGCACCGCTGCCGGCGAAAGAGAACGGATATATCACCTTCGGTTGCTTCAATAACCCCACCAAAGTCAATGATGCAATCCTGGAGCGGTGGGCAGAGATTATGAGCCGCGTACCAGACAGCCGCCTGTTTCTGAAGAGCAAGCAGTATGGTACAGAGGCGCTGCGAGAGCGTATCGTGAAGACGATGGAGGCGAACGGAATCTCCCGGGACCGGCTCCAGTTTGAGGGTCAGTCGCCCCACTCCGAGCTGTTGGACAGCTACAACCGCATCGATATCGCCCTCGATCCCTGGCCCTACTCCGGCGGGCTCACCACCTGCGAAGCGCTCTGGATGGGAGTTCCGGTGATCAGCCGGCCAGGTCCTACGTTTGCTGGGCGACACTCTGCCACACACCTTGCCAATGCCGGATACCCGGAGTGGGTGACCGACAGCTGGGATGAGTATATCGACAAGGCGGTGGATCTTGCTGAGAACCTTGACACACTGGCGGAACTGCGGCTGAAGATGCGCGGGCAGGTGGCGGAGTCCCCTGTCTGTGACGGGGAGAGATTTGGTGCCCATCTTGCGGTGGCTCTGCGTGAGATGTGGAAGCAGCGGGTGAAGAGCTATGAAGAAGGTTCAGCCGAAGGGGAGTGGGCGGAGCACATCGAAGTGAAGCCGTTGACCGATGAGGAGGTTCAAGCGGTTGTGACGCCTGCTTTAAAGAGCCCCGACGGTGAAGATATCTCTAATGAATCAGAGTCAGAGATCGATCCAAATCAGACCATTTTTGACTCCTCTTTCCTGGACGATGATGACAGTGAACCCGTTGGAAATCGTGCTGAGCATCGTATAGATGGCCATCCGAATAAAAAGGTTAACGGAGCTTCCCATCAAAGATCCAGTGAAAAGAGTATTCACACCAATGGAGCTGCCAAGCCCGCAGCTTATTCTGATAACGGAAGCAGAGCCGATCAGTCTGAAGCATTCAAGATAGATACGAAAGATGGTGTCACCATCTGCACACCGAGTGATCTGAAGCTGCTCACGCCCTATGTGCTGCTGGAGCAGGAGCAGTGGTTTGAACCGGAGCTTCAATTTGTGAGGGACTGGCTGAAACCGGGAATGACTGCCCTGGATGTTGGAGCCGGATTTGGGGTCTACGCCTTGCCGATGGCCAAACAAACCGGGAGTGAAGGCAGAGTCATCGCTTTCGAGCCGGGATCGTTGGCCCACCGTCATCTGGAGTTGAGCAGAGGGGAGAACCATCTGGTTAACCTGGAGGTGATCAAAAAAGCTGCCTCTGACCATACAGGTCGGGCCAAATTACATATCGCCGATACCCCGGAGCTGAACAAGATCGATGAAAATGGGACCGAAGAGATCTCGTTGACCTCACTCGATGCCTGGTGGGAGTTTGAGGGGCGGCCAGAAGTGGATCTTATCAAGGTGGATGTGAACGGTTTCGAGGCTGATGTTCTATCAGGAGCCACAACTCTTCTGAGCGAGAAAGATCCTGTTATTCTGGTCTCCATCAGTGAAGGATCGCAAAGCCTACAAGGCTTGACAGAGTTTTTGGAGAAGAAACAGTATCAGCTATTTGAATATGTACCGGGGCCCGCTCTTTTGACTCCTTTTGATGACGGAGGCGGACATGACCCCTATCTGATGAACCTGATCGCCATTAAGGACGGGCAGACGAAAGCATTGAAAGCGGAAGGGTTGATTCACAATGACGCTTTTGAACCGGAGGAACCTGAACATGGCCTCTGGAAGCGTGTGCTGGGAGAGCAGCCGTGGACGAAAGGATTGATGCCGAGCTGGGAGAAGCAGGCTCTGTCGCCGCAAAACAGGTCCTACCTGCAGGCCCTGGACTACCTCTGTGCAGCCGAACAGGTGGAACTCGATGCATCACCCACCAGCCGCTCAGAGAAAGCAGTGCTCCTATTGGGCGCTGCACAGATCCTGATCCAGCTCTACAACAGTGGCAACCCGAGTACGTCTGTAGCCTTTACCCTGATTCGTACTCTTCGAGCACTCGGTAAACGTGGTCAAGCGGTGGAGGTATTACAGAAGCTGATCGAAACCACCCAGTTCGGCAAAGAGAATGTCAACGTTGATCTGCCGTTCATGCTTCCACTTCAGGGGCAGGATTCAGCTGCCATCAAAACCGAATTCGATAAATGGTTTATGGTGCGGGTGGTGGAAGCGTGGGTGTTGTTGAAGGATACGACTACCTATCTGAGTGGTGAACAGGAGAGGAAACTGCTGGAGGGCCTGGAGGGGAATCCTGAAGTTATTTCACCAGTGGAGGAGAAGATCAGGCATGTTCGTGGGGTGGGGGAGAAACTGGCTCGCCAGAGATTACGAGTGAAAAAAACCGAAACTACTCCACAGAAAGATAAAGCTTTAAGGCTTAAAGAAGTTTTCCAGGCAGGTGAGAGGATCTTTAAGCCTACATTCTGGAGTGGAACCTTTACCTCGGATAAAGCAAAGAAGGTTGTTGAGCTAACAAAGAAATTTCCATCTCTTACTCCAGATGTGCTAAAGCAAATAGTTAAGGAGACAGGAGAGAGAAGAGATCAATTTGATGACGATAATGTAGCTTTTTTCATTCAGGTGCATGCTCTGTTGGCTATGGATGGGAATGGTGTTGAAATTCCTGAACTCGATCTGCCACTGACAGAGAAAGGTTGGCATTACAAGAAGGCATTATATAGCTACTGGTTTGACTATGTAGATTTTAGAAAAAGCATTGATCGTCCAGAGGTGACGGCGATAATAATCAGCAACAAGTTCAAGAAAAAGAGTGTAGAAAATCTCCAACGTCTCCAGGAGCAGTTAAAGGATAGAGGTGAGGTGATCTTTGTCAGCAATGGTGTAAGTGAGGAAGAACTCACTCCTTTGATGGAGTATGTCGACATCTTTGTTAAACTGAAAGGTAATTCGGGTGCTTATCTCGCACGGAACATGGGAGCACTGTTTGCTAAAGGTAACTTGCTCTTATTTGTGGATGATGATGGTATTCCTGATGATGGTTTTGTGGATGCGCATAAAGCAATTCATAAAGATGAAAAAGTGATTGTTGCCAGAGGTATATGTTATTCAGGCACTGGAATTGATCCTGTACATTACAACCTTGGTAATAAAGTAAAGTCCGCACCGACTTTATTAGAAGGAAATACATCGTATAGATCGGAGGTGTTTTTTGATGCCAATGGATGGGGCGACTATCTGTTATTTGGCCATGGTGGCATGGACATGAGTTTAAAGTTGATCAGAAAGAATTTTGATAAAAGTATGCAAGTCTATATTCCTGATGCTCGCTTGAAGCATGCATACTCTAAAGCCAAAGCGCAATCAAAAGAAAAAGAAATAAAACAAACAAAATCTTATCACCTAATCAGCAACATCCACAAAAGGATGCATCAAATATTAAGAGAGTGGCCAGGAGAATTAAAAAATGACAATACCAATAATCAGGATAAGCAGTTCACAACTCCATCACAGGTTGTTTCAATAAGGGCTGATAAGGCAAGTCAATATGGAGTTAATCAAGAAATACTGATACCTGAAAACGAAGTCCATAGAATAGATAACATTTTTTTAAAGCATGAATATGCTTTGCCAAGAGGACTGAGGCTACGAAGTAACCCTGTAGTAATAGACATTGGAGCAAATGTGGGCATATTCTCCCTTTATGCAAGTAGATGGGCAGAGAATGTCCACATATTTGGCTTTGAACCAAATCCACAGGTCTACCCACTTTTAGAAGTCAATACAGTATCTCTTCTAGGGATGAGGAGATACAATTTTGCTTTGGGAAGGGAGGAAGGCGAGCTTGAGCTCTTCCAGCATCCTCATAATACCGGTCAGACATCCACTACATACAGAATAAAAGGAGCTAAAAGAGTTAATGTAAGAATGAGGAAGGCAAGCAATGTTATTGGTGAATTAGGAATTGACATTATTGATGTCTTAAAAATTGATACAGAGGGTGCTGAGGTGGAAATACTTAAAAGACTTAAAGGATGTTTGGATAAAATTAGGATCATAATGGCAGAATATCATACAGAAGAAGATAGGAAACAAATAGAGCGTATTATGTCTAATTTTTTATTGTACTCTGCTGAGGTAGAAGGATTGAGAGGTGTTGGGACAGTGAAGTATATCAACAAGGATTATCTGAGTGAATTAGCATCCTGATGGGTTGCATTTAATAAATTGAAAGACTGAGTGTTAGTGAGTAGAAGATCTACAGTAACTTAAGGGCATAAAGAAAGCTCTCCGGAGGTTTCCGAAGAGCTTTTTGATTCTCATCAGGTCCTGAACTAAAGAATTAACCCAGGAATGAGAGGACTGATTGTGGTCCCATATTGGCTTGTGAAAGAGCGGCTGTGGCCGTTTGCTGCATAATCTGCAAACGTATTGACTCACTCTGTTCCTTGGCGAAGTCGGCGTCCATGATACGGCTGGTTGCCGCCTGGTTGGCACTGATCGATTGAGACAGAGTTAGTTCACGTGTACTCAGTGAAGACTGAACCATACCTACCGCATTTACGCGTTGTGCCATGCTGCTAATAGCTTCATCAATTTCACCCATAAATGTCCTGAAATCTTCAGCAGATGCTCCGGAAGCTGATATTGTGTCAGCGTTACCGACACTGGCACCATTAAGTGCAATGCCTCCAGTTATACCGTCAAATAATGTTGCTGAATTAACTGCTTCAATTTCCGCATCAAGAGTATCAATTGCACGCTCTCCAACTTGAAAAACCAAAGTAAGAGTACCAGATCCTGGTGAGCCAGTTGCTCCGCTCAGTAACTGGGTCTCTTGGAATACAGTCTGATCAGCAACACGGTTGATATCTTTAGATATATCTTCTATTTGAGCAGCAATAAAATCACGCTCTTCAGAACCCAGTGTATCATTAGCTGCCTGTGTAGCCAGAGACTTCATCTCGATCAGAGAGTCCATCACGGTGCTGAAGCTCGCCTCGGCAATGTCGAGGACAGACTTTGCATCACCGACGTTTGCGAGTGCCTGCTCGAGGCCGGCAACGCGGCTTCTCAGCTTGGTTCCGATGGAGTATCCGGCAGCGTCATCTTCTGCGCGGTTAATTCGAAGACCTGTGGACAGCCGCAGCTGGTTGTTTGAAAGGTCTCTGTTGATTTTGTTCAGTGACAACTGGGCGTCCAGTGCCTGAACGTTTGTGTTTACTCTATTTAAATCACCAAATCCTGCCATGATAAATCACCTTTGTTTATTGAAGTGTTTGCTTCGTTAGATGGATTATCGTTCGGGGCATGACCAACTTAAACCACGCTGTGAAAACTTTTCCTCATCTTTATCCTATCACCTTTATCCTCTTATATAGATGTGCTCGCTCCCCTCAAAGTTACCCTAATACATATACGCAAGAGAGAGGGGTTGTTTGTAATCCTTCCCGGACCACAACATCGTGTCCCTTCATAGGTGTAGAATGATTTTCAAGAGTGGCTCTTTATGGTAGGGGTTCATTCAGATAGACACTTAACTATAGGATCAATCGCGTCGATAACAGATAATGGACCGGTTCCGTCAGAGCCGTTGCACGACAAATAAATCAACGTATCCATATGCCGATCAATCACGTATCCTCCAATCCGATCTTTCAGCAGACCAATCCATATGAGAAGTTTGTTGAACAGCTGGTAGCTCTTGAAAGCCAGACCAAACTGAAGCTGGAAGCTCAGCAGAGCATGCAGCGGGAGAAGAAAACGGCCCTGGGTGAGGTCAGTTCCTCGATATCGAAATTTATCAGTAAGATCGAAGAGCTTCAGAGCGGTCAGAACAACGCCTTTCAGCCTCTCTCTACCACCAGCTCCAATGAGAGTGTGGTTCAGATAGACTCGGCCGCAGCGGGTAGCAGAGCATCGAGTTACAATATCACTGTCAATCGATTGGCTACGAGTGATACGTCTTTATCAGCAATTCTGGCTGGCGACGGCCATGAGTTGAGTTCAGCGGGCAGTGGCAGCGTGACAATCACCATCGGCGATGTCACCAGGGAGATTACAGTTGAGACTACGTATGAGGATGAGGAGGGGAATACCGTTGAGCGGACGAACCGTGAAATCCTTGAAGCGTTTGCAGATCAGATCAATGAGCAGTTTGAAGGGGTGGGGCAGGCGACCCTTTTCAGCACGAACGATAACGATGTCCAGCTCTCCTTCAAGAGTCTGGAAACAGGTCGTGAGAACCGGATTCAGCTTGGCGCCGCTGACGGGGTATTGGCTGAGATCACAGGAGCCATGACACATCTCGTTCCGGAGAGCGAGCTGGATGCAGAGTTTGTGATAGATGGTGTCACCTTCACGCGTAGCAGTAACAGTGTCACTGATGCGGTGGATGGGCTCTCATTCAGCCTTATGAAGGCAACCGGCGAGGTCGAGACGATCTCTATCGAGGCCGATCTGAAAGAGGCACGTTCTAATATTAATGAGTTCATCTCAGCCTATAATGGTATGAACAAGACTATTCGCGACCGTACGTTTATCGATGCTGAAAATGACCGGCGGGGTGCGTTGCAGGATATGCGGGCAGTTCGGAACCTGACATACACCATTCGACAGACGGGGATGTTGCCGATAGAAGGCTTGGATGAGGGAGTGTTATCGAGCCTTTCGGAGATCGGAATCGGTTTTGACAGTGACGGCACGATGAAGGTCACAGACTCCGCACTCCTGGATGAGATGTTGGCGGAGCGACCGGAGGAGCTGGAGCAGCTTTTCACCCATGAAAATTCGGTGGTTAGCCGAATGAAAGTACAGGCAGATCTTTTTGTCAACTCCAATTCAGGGACGATCAACTCTCTTGAGCTGGGGCTTGATCAGAGAATTGAGCGTCTGGGCAGCCGGATCGAAGCGCAGGAGCGGCATCTTGAACGATATGAGGAGCAGCAGCGAAGAATTTTCAATGAGCTGCAGCAGATCATCTCTCAAGGGGAAGCTCAGTTCCAGCAAGTGATGAACTTCAGAATGTCGCTTGGATACTAAAGCTTATACTTACTATAGTTCAAGAAACACTGGATTCAGTTGATCAAATTTCTGAAATCCTTGTCCATCGTATGTAAGAATGGAGTAAAGGAGAATCCTTATCCATCGTAAGTAAGAAGGGAGTAAAGGAGAATAGCTGAATATCCTCTTACTAATAAACCCCTGGAGGATCGGGGGCCATACACGATCCCCCTCATCTTAAAAGTAGTCGAGGAGAGAGTTGTTGAACATGGTGGAGTGGACGGCCAGGGCGGCTTCGTAGGCGATCTGGTTTCTCTGAAGACGGGAGAAGCCCTCACCAAAATCTGTATCCACCAACTGGCTGACGTCCGATTTCTGGCTGATTGCCAGTGATTCGTACTGTTCAACCATGAAATCCATCTGATTGATATTGCTGGCCAGTTTGGAGGTTTCGTAGGTGACGTGATTGATGACATCGTCCAAATCCGAAATTAATCCACCTAAAGCCACTGTATCATTATCCCGCAGCGCCTGCTCAATATCCCCGATCACCCCGAAAATATCGGCGCCATCTGCTGTGGTACGCAGGGCCTCTCCACTGACACTGATATCGATCTGAACTTTGTCTCCAGCCATGATCGTTGGAGCCTGGCCATTGCTGGTATCTGCCACACCGCCAAGTTCCGGATCCGCGGCTGCATCCAATTCGAAAGGGGGGGTGGCACTGTTCGTCCCTGCGAACAGAAAGCGGTCGCCGTAGTTCACATTGAAGGTGTTGATCAGGGAGTTCCGGATGCCTGCGATCTCTTCGGCCATACTCTCACGTGATCGTGCGTCTACAGAGTCGGTCGCGCCATGGGTCAAGATCTCCTTGATCTCGATGAGGCTGTCGGTGGCCTGACTCAGTGACTCTTGTGCAAATCGGGCCTGTCTCAGCCCGTGACTGAGATTTCTCAGATACTGCTCCTCTTTGCGAATATTCTCCTCGATAATACGCCCACGCTGAAATGAGACAGGGTCGTGGGAGGGGATCCTTACGGCACGGCCACTGCTCAGATCGGACTGGATCTTACCCATTTCACTGCGATTCTGGTGAACATCCCGCATAAAATTGTTGAACAGTATCTTCTGTGTGACTCGCATAGATCAATCTCCTTGTGGACTTGGGCTAAAAGGGATAAAAAATCAGTTTCTGGCGTACCTGTAAAAACTCAACAAATGTTTACTGAGTAACTTCTGAAGTGAGGCCCCCGCAAACTTTTATAACTCTGTTATCGTGTTATTGAGAGCAGGGTATCGTACATCTCCTGGGCGGCCACCATCACTCTGGCTGCCCCCTGGTACGCATTCTGATACTGGATCAGCAAGGTGAGCTCCTCATCAATGCTGACGCCAGCCTCCTGCTCCTGTTGAAGCTCGAGCATATGAATCTCTGAATCGGCCGACTCAATCTGGTTTCGCAGTTCACTCAGTTCGCTACCCGGACGGCTGATCAGGTCCACGGTATAGTCAATCAGTTTTCGGCCGCTCACCACCTTCTCATTCCTCAGATCTGCAATCTGCGCTGCGATATCACCACTTCCAGGTTCATCCGCGGCACTTGAGGCGGCAATCAGATTCTGATTCGCCACCAGGTCCGGATTGACCTGGATAGAGGTCGCTGTCGTGTTCACAGGATCAAAAAAGGCGCGTCCCCCGGTTCCATCCAGGCCAAAACCCTGAAAATGGAGATCATTGAATTGCTCTACCAGTGTGGCAGCAATCTCATCAAGCATCTTTCTGTTGTCGGGAATCACCTGCTGATACATCTCCAGCTCAGCTCCCAGCTTACCTCCATTGACCTGAAGCGTCTTGCCGTTGTTCAACCGTAACCGATAGGTTTTGTTGATCTCATCGATCTCTGTTTTAATCGTTGACACCTGGTCTTCGTGGAGTACCAGTACTCCGCCAATCCGGATTTCGACAGTTCCATTCGCCGTCACCTGGCTGTCAAAGTCGACCTGCTCAGACAGCTCTGCCAGTTTCTGAACCTGAATGTCCAGGCTGGTGTTGTCCGGATTTTTTGTCGCCTCACCATATTTGATCGCGTTGTTGAGAGCGGCGAGATCCGAGAGCAGATGGTTCACCCGAGTCACAGAATGGCCGACTGAATCTCTGACGAGATCACTGGTCCGCTGAATACTCCGGTCCAGTTCTGAGAGTTTGGCCGTCAACTGCGTCGCTTCCGAGATGATGTTATTACGGACACTCATGTCCTGCGGGTTGGAAGAGAGATCGGAGAAAACATCAAACAGGCGGCCAATCCGAAGATCAAGATCTCCCCCGGAGTCGGTCGTCATGGTCGCTTCCAGCTGCTCCAGGACCTTCGATTTCCCCTGCATGTAGCCCATGTTTTGCCGACTCTTGTTGAGCATCACCTCATTCATCTCGTTTCTCAAACGGGAGATCGACGTGATATTCACACCCAGGCCGGCATGACGTTGAGGCATCTGCATCCCGACGGGCGAGGTATTGACCCTCTGGCGGGAATATCCGGGAGTATCGGCATTGATCAGATTCTGCGAGGTGACGGACATCGACCGCTCTGCAGTCAGGAGGCCGGATCTGGAAATTTCAAAAAGTGTTCTCATAACAACCTATCTGAATCGATTTCAGGAGCCCTGTTCATGCTTTCCAGAAGTCTGACGATAGTCGGCCAGACTGGTGCCACTCTGAAGCAGTCAGAGCAGAAGCGTAAAAAACGAATTGGGTCGAGCAAGGCCCTTTTTACATAACGATTATCGGCTCTTTCAGACAGAACTTTAATTAGTTGGTGGGGGTCCGACACACCATGAAGTGGACAGTTAGCTGATCGCCTCGAGAAGAGTCTGGTCGTGATCCTTGCTGTCAGTGGGAGAGGTGGTTTTCCATCGATAGTAGCTGCTGCGGGAGACTTCCATGCCGTTACATAAAGTGCGGCAATGATAGAGGCTGTCTGAAGGCCAACAAGACCACCACTCAATAGAAGCACGGCTGCGATGGAGGATTGCAAACCGCCCCAAATCAATTTCCTTGACATTGGTGGGTTCAGTGATCCCGCAGAGGTCAGCATGCCCTGAACAAAGGTTGCCGAGTCGTCGGGTTCGTCATCGTCATCGCCCAGGCGAATCTGACATAGGCGCTGAAAGCCAGATAAAAAGCGAACAACAGGAAAAGAAAAGTAGCCACCAAATAATACCATCCGAATGTATCGATAATAAAAACCATTATCTGTTTATGTTTATACTGTGTGAATTCTAGACAGACTAGATTAAATGGAGGTGCCGATGATCACCAAAGCTAAAAAGTGGCAATTACAGGAAGCTAAAAACAGAATTAGTGAACTCGTTCGCAAGGCATCCGAAGAGGGGCCTCAAACGGTTACCAGGCATAGGAAAGATAGCGTTGTAGTGCTTTCGGCTGAAGATTATCGAAAATTAGAACAACCAAAAACGTCTCTGGTTGAGTTTTTTCAAAAATCTCCCCTTTCAAAGATTGAGATTGATCTAAAGCGGGATAAGTCACCAGACCGCCACGTTGAACAATGAGCTATTTGATTGCTTTGTACTTCGGCCTTGGGATAGACACTCAGGATGGCTTGGGTAAAGCCGTTAAGGATTGTCGGTACAG
>Ga0079225_10000762_pt1 | contig 17584 bp, 14 predicted proteins | sample Poulit2012_FD_76344 | JGI IMG/M metagenome (GOLD analysis project Ga0079225, IMG submission 76344) | Agricultural soil microbial communities from Georgia to study Nitrogen management - Poultry litter 2012 | ecosystem: Environmental > Terrestrial > Soil > Agricultural land | place: USA: Georgia... | reverse complement strand
GGTGACCGGACTGATGTCATACCCTTGCTCGTTCATATATTTCAAGTCGCGCTGCAGTGTACTCGGATTGCAGGATACATAGATGATCTTATCCGGTTTGACTTCGGCAAGTGCTTCAAGGAATTCAGGATGGCACCCTTTCCTTGGCGGGTCGACGAAGACGATATCGGGTTTCACACCCTCTTTGACGAGTTTCTTCATCACTTCCTCCGACTTGCCACGATGGAACTCGGCATTTTCCACGCCATTCAACCTGGCATTTTCCCGCGCATCTTCCACTGCGGAATCAACGACTTCGATGCCGATGATTTTTCCTGCATGTTCTGAAGCACTCAGGCCGATTGTTCCAATGCCGCAATACGTATCGATGATTATCTCGTCGCCTTTCAGGTCGGCTGCTTCCAGTGCTTTCCGATAAAGTTTCTCCGTCTGTTCATGGTTCACCTGATAGAAGGATCTCGCCCTGATCCGGAATTTCTTCCCGAGCAGTGTATCTGTGATGTAGTCTTCTCCGTAGAGGATATTTGTCCTGTCACCGAATATTACATTCGTCCTGTCCGGATTAATGTTCTGGACGATGCTTGTGACCATCGGGAATGTCTCGGTGATCGCTTTATTGATGTCGTTGAAGATATTTTTCTTGCCGTTGGTGACGAATGCAATCTGCACTTCCGAATCATCACTGTTGGAACGGATGATGACGTGGCGCAGCAGCCCCTGATGCATGGCTTCATCATATACGGACACTTTCTCTTTGTTGAGCAGTTCTTTTATGAATACCATCAGATCGTTATGGATTTCCTTTTGGATCAGGCAGTGTTCAATGTCGACGATATCGTGGCTACGCGGCTTATAGAACCCCATCTCCACTCTGCCATTGTTGAATTTCACCGGAATCTGGGACTTGTTGCGGTAGTACATCGGTTCGTCCATGCCGACGGCGGGGCTGATTTCCCTATCCAGCCTGGCCATGCGGTTGATGCTCTTGTCCATCGTGCCTTTTTTGAAGGCGAGCTGTTCGGCGTAGTCCAGAGTCTGTATCTGACACCCGCCGCACTGATAGTAGTATGGGCACGGCGGCGCTATCCGGTTTGCGGATGGTTTGATCACTCTCGTGAGCTTGCCGAATCCGAATTTCTTATTGGCCTTTATGACTTTGACTTCGATCTCCTCTCCGACAAGTACGTCGGGCACGAAAATCGGATAGTGGTCCACTTTGACCACTCCCATGCCTTCATGCGTATAGTCCGTCACTGTTTTCGTATAATATTCATTCTTGGATACTGCAGTCATGTTCATCCCTCTTACTCTAAATTGATTTCACAGCGGCTGAAGCTGTTTCCTTCAGATGCTTTATCGGCTGATCTTGTGTATTATAGTTTTTCGCTTTTGTCGTGAAAAGGTTCATATCGATAAACGGAACCATGGACATATATCTCAGCAAATACTGTCGCCTTCATAAGACACCTCGAAAATGTAGCAGCTCCATTATAGCAGATAGGGAAGTAAGAGGCATATCAGGCCGAATAGCGGGTATAGTCCAAAAGATCAGAACAGAAAGTGGTGAGCATGTGTATAATGATCTGTTCGGCAGGACTGCAGTGGTGACCGGCGGTTCCAGCGGAATCGGAAAAGCGATTGTTGAACGTTTTGCCGCTGAAGGCATGAACGTATTGTTTTCGTATCACAGTGACAGCGGGTCGGCGGATAAGATAGTGGCTTCACTCGATACTGACAGAGTCAGAACGATGAAATGTGATGTAACTGAAGAAAAAGAAGTGATCGCTCTGGTCAGAGAAGCAGTAGACCATTTCGGCGGTGTCGATGTCATGGTCAACAATGCCGGCATCCAGGCAGATGTACCGAGCCATGAATTGTCAGTCGACGATTTCGACAATGTGATCAGTACAAATCTGCGCGGTGTCTTCATTGGTTCCAAAGAAGTAATCCGACATTTTCTGGACACCGGCAGGAAAGGCAGCATCATCAACATATCGAGCGTCCATGAAATCATTCCCTGGCCCCATTATGCGCATTACACTGCGAGCAAAGGCGGCGTGAAACTGCTGACACAAACACTTGCCCTCGAATACTCGAGACTCGGCATCCGTGTAAACAATATTGCACCGGGAAGTGTGAACACGCCGATCAACGAGGATTTCTTCTCCAACCCTGAAGAGAAGGAAGGTGCGGATGATTTCGTGCCTATGGGTTTCGTTGCAGAACCTGAGCACATTTCAGATATCGCGGCATTCATGGCATCGGATGAGTCGGTCTACATCACCGGCCAGTCCATTGTCGCTGACGGCGGATTGAGCCTGTATCCGTCGCACCGAAATCCAGAGTATGACGGATAGATTGATATTGTAAAAAGCATCTTCGGCCTCTGGTCCGCGGATGCTTTATCGTTTCGTCTTTTTCTTTTTATCTTCCTTCATTTTTATCTTCCTGTCCTTTTCTTCTCTGATATTCCGGTCGACTTGATACATTTCATCCTGATAGCTTTCCTCAATGCCATCTGTTGTCGGAAGGAATGGCGTTTTGTTATGGTCCACCCTTTTGCCGAACCTGATGAGATCGTAAAGGATCATGCCATTGTTCGGCATGCCGTTCAGCGTCTTCATAGGTATCGAGTCAAACAGCACATAATAGAATGCATAGAATATGAAGCGGTTCCAGAAAGTATCATACTCCGCCAGATAACCATTGGCGAGCAGCGCGTTTATTATCACCCCGGCGCACACATTGATCATGATGGGACTGAGATAGAGGAAAATGTGGGAAAACTTCCCATTCCATCTCATACTGTCATAGGAGAACCAGCTGTACAGATGATAATACCTGCGCATATCAAATATACCTATCTTGAACAGCCGGGGGCCTGCCCCGAGGGTGATCCTCGGATTTTTCGCACCAAGCAGCGTCGCTGCGCACAGATATCCAATTTCCCTGAGCATCACAATGACGGGCAATATGAAAAATATTGATATTACGAGAGAAATCAGTTCGGATATTCCAAACATATACGACACCCCTGACCTCCATCACACTTATGCACTCTCTGACGCGATGTATCTCAGTTATACCCCCTGCATCCCAGAGGGAAACCATTAAAAAAGATCCCTTGCGGGATCTTTTGACTTAATAGCCGTGTAAGTCTTTTTGTATATGTACTCTGTAGAATGTTTCCGGCACCCTGACTTCCAGATGCTCTTTCATATTTTCGAAATGTGCCGGCAGAACCCCACCGAATTCGCCGTCCAGGTTGAGCTGCACTTCCTCGTAGGAGGAGATATGGACATCCTGCGCTTTGTACACATGGACTTTGGGATGTCTCAGATGTTCACCCCTCGTGGCCAGGGTCAATATATGACCGAGTTCAGCAAGGCTTGCCTCCTCCACGATGATCAGGGAAAAATAGCCATCATTGAGCTCCGCCTCCGGCACCAGTTTGTCGAAACCGCCGATCGAATTGGTGAGTCCGAGCAGGAACAGCATGACCTTTCCTTCAAAAATATTCCCGTCATAATCAATCCTCACATTGGAGCTTCTGATCTGGGGAAGCATTTCAATTCCCTTGACGTAATAGGCAAGCGGCCCGATGATGGCCTTCAGTTTGCTCGGCGCCTCGTAGGAAACCGCGGTAATCTTTCCGCCCCCGCCGATATTCATAAAATATTTGCTGTTCATCCGCCCCAGATCGATCCGGGCGGTCCTGCCGTCCACAATCGTGTCAATCGCATCCAGTATCCGGGGTGGGATATGCAGCGCTCTGGCAAAATCGTTCACAGTCCCCATCGGCACGATGCCGAGTTCCGGGCGATCCTCAAAATCGGCCATGCCGTTTATCACTTCGTTGACCGTCCCGTCCCCGCCTGCGGCAATGATGAGGTCGAAATCCATTTCACATGCTTTCGCGGCAGCAGAAACCGCATCCCCCTCTCCGGTGGTCGCGTGCGCACTCGTAACATATCCATTTATCTCCAACCGTTCAAGCACAGCTGCCAGTGATTCTTTGAATATCTCTCTGCCGGAGGTCGGGTTGTATATGATTCTCGCAGTTTTCATTTCTTTCTCCTAATTTCATGTTTTGAATATGTGTAAAACAGATAGACACTGAGTAAAAACACAACAATCTGCAATATCCGGGTCAGGACAGACATGTCGAGCGTGGACATGAAAATCATGAGAGCGATAAGGACAAAGTTCAGAACGAACAAGAACCTATACAAATTCGACATCCCCCGGCTGATCGGTGATGGCCAGGAACAGCCTTGATTTTTTCGCCTGATACTCAGCCCGGCTGATCCTGGATTCAAGATAATCATCTTTTATCTCTTTCAACCGGGAAGCATAGGCCGGATTGCCATTGATGCAGTCTCTGCAGTAAAGAATGTCATCCTTCCGCTTTGATCCGTGCTCCATCAGTATGAAATTCACTGCGAACTCTTCATAGGGGCAACGGAGAACCGTCTCCCTCTTATAGTAAGGACTGACCTGTTCGACGATTTCGTATCCCTCGTCGATCATATGCCCGGGGAGTTCTTTCAGCGAATTGCTGCTTTTGACCAGCATCAGTATATCTATATCGCCGGGAAGTGCAGCTGAACCAAGACTTGTCGACCCGACATGATGAACTTCCATCACCACCGATTTGTAATGATTGAGTATATCGAGGGTCGCCTTAATATAACACTCTGATGCTTTTTCATATAATAAACTGTCATCCATTGTTTATCATTCCTATATATATCATTCACAAACAGATTTGTGTATAATTAATTTGACAATTTTTTTATTTTTCATATTATACCATATACCAGTGAAAGTATGAACATCCCATATCAAGGAGGACACCATGAAAAATGTATTAATAGTCATACTGCTCATCGTATTTGCCGCAGGGCTGTATGTAAACTTTGGCATGAGCCAGAATATTGATCAATCAGATATCATCTCCGGGACCGGACAGGAGGAAACAGGGGAAAGCAATGAAGACAGCGGCTCTGAAACATCCGGTGAAGATGGAAAATCCAGTGATTCTGCCGGCGGGGAAGACCTTACATTCAGCCAGGAACCTCTGCAGGAACGCTACACCCAGGCTGTGGAAAATAATGAAGCGCTGATCATCGACGTTCTCCTCCCTTCGTATTATACAGATGATTTCATCGAAACGCTTGCAGGGCAGTTCGGAAGTGATCATATAGAGTTCAACCGCATCGATATAGATACCAACACCGTCGATCTGACTGAACTTACAGTGAGCGAAAACAGCGATGCCGTCATCATGGATGCGCTGCAGATCAGGGACTACAACGACGAAGCCCTGCCAGAGCGTGATATAGATAATCTTACCAGCGCCTACATGAATATATACAACAGCGGCAAAATCGTATACATCCTCGGCAACCCGAACGCCCATAAGCATGAAAACCTCGCAAATGTCCTTGCAGAAGATCAGACGTACCTTTCAGAAAACGACTACTTCTACATCGACAACCAGGATGTTGCAGCAGACAGTGAATTCTATGATTATGATGCCGGCACCCTTACAGCAGAAACTGAAAGCATCATCGCAGAAAACATTTATGGGTATATGACCGAATAAAAATTGAAGAAACGACGACGAGGCGCCGGACCCGATTGAGTCCGGTGCTTTTATGGTTGGCGGGAAGCTGGAATTCTTGTTCTCTTATTGACTTTTTTGGTTCGAAGATAAAAGACAGTCTTCTCTTATTACCGATCGGCAATCCATGATAAGAGCTGCTGCCTCTCTTGTTTTCGATTCCATATCGATAACCCCCCTCTCACATCAATGAATAAAAACCAATAATGTGAGCAGTATCCTCTCACCTCAATGAGTCTGAAACGTTAAGGTGATCCCACCCGCTTCACATTAATGAAAATCGGACGATGATGTGTAGTACCACAGCTTACCTCATTGAATTAAAAACGTTAAGGTAAGACCCCTCGGCTCGCATCAATGATCTGAAAACGTCAAGGTGACCTCCCCCCTCTCACATCAATGAATCCGAAACGATAAGGCGACCCCGCATGCCTCACCTCAACGAAAATCAGACGACGAGGCGACCTGCCCTCCCCAATATAAAAACGCGCACCTTCAGGTGCGCGCCTCCATGATAAACCTATCTTTTGTTGATTTCTTCGAGCAGGATCTGATTGACCATTTTCGGATTGGCCTGTCCTTTGGATTTCTTCATGATCTGTCCGATGAGGAAGCCGATTGCACGATCTTTCCCATTTTTGAAGTCTTCGATGGACTGCTCATTGTCATCGAGTACTTCAGTGACCATTTCGCCGAGGATTTTCGGATCTGAAATCTGTTCCATGCCAAGTTCTTTGACGGTCTTCCGGGCATCTCCGCCTTTTTCAACCAGTACAGCAAATACCTTTTTAGCCTGTTTGCTTGATATTGTGCCGTCTTCGATGAGCTTGATCATGTCTGAAAGGTTTTTTGGTGTGAGTGCCGTGTCGCTTATTTCCACCTGGTTTTTATTCAGGTACTCACTAACACCGCCCATCAGCCAGTTGGATGCGAGTTTTGCATCTGCCTGGTTGGACTCGACCATCTCATTGAAGAAGTCGGAAGTCTCTTTTCTGAGTGTCAGAACATGCGCATCGTACGCAGGCAATTCATATTCGCTGACGTATTTTTCCTTGAGTGCATCCGGAAGAAGCGGGATGCTTTTACGGATCCTGTCTTTCCAGTCCTGATCGATGTGGATTTCAACCAGGTCAGGTTCCGGGAAGTATCTGTAGTCATCTGAACCTTCCTTGATACGCATGAGGATCGTTTCGCCTGTCTTTTCGTCAAAACGGCGTGTTTCCTGCTCGATGGCACCGCCCTTCATGAGGACTTTCTCCTGGCGTTTTTCCTCATGCTCAAGGCCTTTCCTCACAAAGTTGAAGGAGTTCAGGTTCTTGAGTTCAGCTTTAGTGCCGAATTCCTGCTGACCGTACGGACGCAGTGAAATGTTGGCATCACATCTGAGTGAACCTTCTTCCATCTTCACATCGGATACGCCCGTGTACTGGATAATCGCCTTGAGTTTTTCAAGATATGCATATGCCTCTTCCGGCGTACGGATATCCGGCTCCGAAACGATCTCCACAAGCGGTGTGCCCTGACGGTTCAGATCGACGAGTGAATGATCGTCCTTGTGCGTGGATTTACCGGCATCTTCCTCCAGATGGAGACGGGTGATCCCTATGCGTTTCGTTTCACCATTCACTTCAATATCAATCCAGCCGTTCTCCCCGATCGGCTTGTCGAATTGGGATATCTGATATGCTTTCGGATTGTCCGGGTAGAAGTAGTTCTTACGGTCGAATTTTGTAACATCAGCGATGTCCATGTTGAGCGCCATGGCTGCTTTCATACCGAAGTTGACCGCCTCCTTGTTCGGAACCGGGAGTGTGCCCGGATAGGCAAGATCCACGACACTCAGATTGGAGTTTGGCCCGGCACCGAAGTGTGCAGGCGCATCAGAGAACATCTTCGTATTCGTTTTAAGTTCAACATGGACTTCAAGTCCGATTACTGTTTCGAAATGCATCATCGCACCTCCAGCTGCAGCTTTTTCAATTCTTCATGAAGATTGAACTTCTCTTCGAATTTGAACGCCGCATTATATATTTTCTTCTCATCAAAATGATTGCCGATGAGCTGCAGACCGATCGGACGTCCATCCCTGGAAAGGCCGCTCGGAATGGAGAGTGCGGGCATGCCTGTCAGATTCGCGGGTACTGTCAGAATGTCATCCTTGTACATCTGCAGACTGTCATCACTCTTCTCACCGATGTCATATGCCGCCGTCGGTGTCGTCGGTCCGATGATAAGATCGTATTCAGAGAATAACTGTTTCATTTCACCTTCAAGAAGGCTGCGTAATTTCTGCGCCCTGATGTAGTGCTGATCATAATGGCCGGCACTGAGTACGAAAGTTCCCAGGAGGATCCTGCGTTTAACTTCGGAACCGAATCCTTCGGAACGCGTTTTCTTATAATGCTCTTCAAGCGTTTCCGCCCCTTCAGCCTTATAGCCGTAACGGATGCCGTCAAATCTCGCCAGGTTCGCACTCGCCTCACTGGATGCTATCAAATAATACGCGCTGACGCCGTATCTGGTATGCGGGATGGAGACTTCCTCCACCGTTGCGCCGAGCGACTCGAATATTTCAGCCGATCTTTTGACAGATTCACTTACTTCGTCATCGATGCCTTCGCCGATGAATTCCTTCGGAAGTGCAATCTTCATACCGCTCAGATCTCGATCAATGCCTTCAAGGAATTCCGCTTCGACACCGGGCATACTTGTTGAGTCCTTGCCGTGGCTGCCCGAAATGATTTCAAGGATTTTTGCATTATCCCTGACATTGCGTGTAATCGGGCCGATCTGGTCCAATGAAGATGCAAATGCCACAAGACCGTACCTTGAAACACGTCCATATGTCGGCTTCATGCCCACAACGCCGCAGAATGCAGCCGGCTGGCGTACGGAACCGCCTGTATCGGAACCGAGTGAGAATGGTACATACCCGGCTGCAACAGCTGCTGCAGACCCGCCTGACGACCCCCCCGGCACTGCTTTCGTATCCCAAGGGTTGCGTGCAGGTTTGAAATAGGAGTTCTCAGTGGAACCGCCCATCGCAAACTCATCCATATTCTGCTTGCCCATCATCACCGGATTTTCTCCATTCAGCTTGTCCATGACGGTTGCATCGTAGACCGGGTTGAAATCTTCCAGCATGCGGCTCGCGCATGTCGTCAGTATATCCTTGGTACAGATGTTGTCCTTGATCCCCATCGGGATACCGAACAACGCACCATCCATCTTATCTTCCGCCTGCAGACGGTCCAGCTCCTCCGCCCGCTTCAGTCCTTCTTCTTTATTGACAAATAAAAAAGAACCGATTGTCTCATCAGACGCCTCGATCCTGTCGAACAGCGCACCCACAACTTCCGAGGGCTTTATCTCTTTCTCTTGTATCTTTTCATACAGTTCTTCAACTGTCAGCTCATGAATATTCACGTTAAACCTCCCTATAACATTTTCGGCACTTTGAAGTAGCCATCTTTCGTTGACTTGGTATTCTTCAGTGCATCTTCCTGTGTGAGCGGCTCTGCCACTTTGTCTTCACGAAGCACGTTATTCAAGTCCAGCGCGTGGAACATCGGCTCTGTGGAGCTGAGGTCCAGGTCATCCAGAAGATGTGCATAGTTGACAATTCCGTCAAGCTCCTTGGTAAATGCTTCCGCCGCCTTTTCATCTTCAAGCTCGATCCTTGCAAGATTGGCAACATGCTTCACCGTTTCTTTAGTAATCTCAGACATTCCGTTCCCTCCAATTCTAATTAGAACATTTAAATTTTATCAAATATCCTGCTAAAAATCTATTTAATGACTATTTTCGCCTTATACAACATAAAAATGTATTATTTTACCATTATTTTCTAAACATTCATTGTAATCAAAAATCTATGTAGTATAATTAAGTTGTGTAATTTTATCCGGCGGGATCGTTATGATATCAAGGGGTATAGCGTGTTGGGTGCAATAATTTCACAAATTCAGTTTGCAATACAAAACCAGTTTTTGTATTGTGGCTAAGGGGAGGAGATTTATACAATGATTCTAAATGCAGCATTAAGTTCAGAGTTCACCTTTACAGCTGGTTGGGAACAATACTCCATGATGGCTGTATACTTTCTGATTCTGATTCTGATCGGCTATTATGCCTACAAACAGTCTACATCGAATCTCAACGAGTACATGCTGGGTGGACGCAACATCGGTCCATGGGTGACCGCACTGTCTGCCGGAGCCTCGGACATGTCCGGATGGATGCTGATGGGTCTTCCGGGAAGTATGTACAGTGTCGGCCTGTCCAGTGTATGGATTGCAATCGGTCTTACAGCCGGGGCCTATGTAAACTATTGGATCGTGGCGCCAAGGCTGCGTGTCTACTCGGAAGTATCGAAAGATTCGATTACGCTTCCAGACTTTTTCGAAAACAGGTTCAGAGACAACAGTCATATACTTAAAATTGTTTCAGGTCTTGTTATCGTCATTTTCTTCGCTGTTTATACAGCGAGTGGGATGGTTTCCGGAGGGAAGCTTTTCCAGAGTGCATTTGATCTTCCTTATCACTGGGGATTATTTGTCACTGCCGCCGTGGTCGTCGTCTATACGTTCTTCGGAGGGTATCTGGCAGTCAGCCTGACTGATTTCTTCCAGGGTACGATCATGTTCATCGCAATTGTGTTAATCCCGATTGTGACATGGATGAATCTGACAGGACAGGGCATTGAGCCTTTCGTCAGGATCGAGGAGCTCGGAGCACTGGCTGACATCAATTATCTATCGTTCATCAGCGGTGTTTCATTCATCACGATTCTGAGTAACCTGGCCTGGTTCTTCGGATATTTCGGCCAGCCACATATCATCGTCCGTTTCATGTCAATCAGATCACACAAGATTATTCCACAGGCTCGCAGAATCGGAATAACGTGGATGGCGGTTTCGCTGATCGGGGCTTGTCTGACAGGCCTTTTAGGTATTGCTTTTACAGACGCTACACGTCACGCTGTAGCCGATCCTGAAACCATTCTGATCCTTATGAGCCAGGTGCTCTTCCATCCATTGATCGGCGGATTCTTCCTGGCAGCAATCCTTGCAGCGATCATGAGCACGATTTCTTCACAGCTTCTCGTCACATCAAGTTCACTTGTACAGGACTTCTATAAATTGATCCGTGCCAAAGTAATCGGAAAAGAGACAAAATCCGATGAAGAACTGGACAAGCTGTTCGTTCTCATGGGTAGACTGTCCGTTGTCTTTGTTGCACTTGTCGCCATCCTCATCGCGTGGGATGATGAATCCGTAATCCTGAGCATTGTTGCAAACGCATGGGCAGGATTCGGTGCGGCATTCGGTCCCCTCGTCGTGCTATCCCTGCACTGGAAAGGTATGACGCGTTCAGGTGCGATAGCAGCAATCGTGGGCGGTGCAGCAACAGTTATCATCTGGATTGCGGCGGGCACTTTCGGCACCGAGCTCTATGAAATGATTCCGGGCGTCATTGTTTCAACACTTGCAGCTATCATTGTAAGTAAGATGACGCAGGATAGAGGTGTTACTGAAGAGGTCGCAGCAGAATTTGATGAAACAGTAAGAATTCTTAAAGAAGAGAAATAATATTCCCGGGTTTTCAGATATGAAAGTACCTCCGAAGATATCTTCGGAGGTACTTTTTTGCATAACCAGACTTATTCGTATATGTGTACATCCATATCATCGTCTTCGTTCTTCGTGATGAGTGCATAACTTTTGTTCTTGTCTTTTATTGAAATTTCCACATTAGTATTCCTGAAATGCTCCTGAACGAGTTCACTGACATACTGGGTCAGTCCAATGATTTCACCCCGTGAAGTATATTCAACAGGTATCTCTATGGACAGATTCTCAAGGTTGCCGTCTTTGAAATACCCCTGGCCGATGGAAGTGGTGAAACTGTCGAAATATGATTCCAGTTTTCTGTTGAAGTTCTGGTAGTCACTGTTTATCTCTTCGCTGATGTTTTCCGCTTCCGATGACGGCAGGAGCACATAATTCTCCTGTATTTCAGTAAAGGATGAAATTTCATCACTGCCCGGTTCAACGATGGCGGTGGAGAGGAAATGACCGGGTGTAATGTCCGTTTCACCGGACTGCATGAAGATGCCGAACACGATTGTCATATCCTGATACTGTTCGTTGGCACGGAGGCGTTCCAGTATTTCGGACGCCATACGCTCGCCCTGCTCCCTTACTTCCTGTTCATCAAGCGCCTTGGTATAAGTTTCGCCGTACTCCTCTTTCTGGTAATAGTACTCGCTGTTCATCGCCAGGCCGATGGTCATACCGGAAAAGTCCAGATTTCGATCCTCGTCCTGGGTCATGTAGTTCTGTTCCAGTATATGTGAGAGATAGAGCGGCGCCTTTTCTGCAATGGTTTCAGGGTCAGTCTCCCCTTCTGTGGAAGGGTTGAGCCCGAGGTTGCTGAAAGCATTGTTATCCGCCTTCTCCTCCTCACTCATCTCATCAATCTCTTCTGATGTATAGCTGCGGTTCAAAAAGCCGCGGACCATCTCTTCGGTGAAGACCTGACCTTCACGGAACACATGGTCATCTGTGCTGAAAACAGATTTGCTGATGTCGAAAAGACCTTTTTCGAATGTTTCGATGTTATAGCTTGAGACCATGTTGGAGCTTGTCAGTCCGCGTGCCGGAGAAATCTGGTAGGGAATCACCGTCTGATAATACCCCGGATTCTCACCGACTTCATTTGTTACCGTATCTTCCTGTTCCTCTACAGGTGCTGTATTCATTTCTTCTTCATCCGATGCCGTCTGTGTCTGATTCGCCACCTCGCTTTCCGGTGTCCCGCAGGATGCCAGAAAGATCAGCAGCAATGGGGTAAGGATATATAACTTTTTCATAATCACTGCCTCAACTTCTCAATGAATTCATTCTCGTCCCAGACTGCAACACCCAGTGACTGTGCCTTCTCGAGCTTGCTTCCGGCATCTGCCCCCGCCACCACTACATCCGTATTGCCTGAAACGCTGCCGGTCACTTTGCCGCCGGCATTTTCAATCATCTCTTTTGCTTCTGTCCGTGTCAGTTCTTCAAGCCTGCCCGTCAGGACAAAAGTCATTCCTGAAAATTCCGAGCTCTCTGCTTCAGACTTGTCCTCCGTCATATTGACGCCGAATCCTTCCAGCTTATCGATAAGGGCCCCGAAATCGGGATTCTCGGTATATGTCACAATCGAACTTGCAATCTTCTCACCGATTTCAGGTATTTCTGTGAACCGTTCTGCCGGCTGACTCATGATTTCCTCCATGGAGCCGAATTCGCCGGCAATGAGTTCCGATGCTTTCGTTCCCAAAAACCTGATGCCGAGTCCAACGAGCAGTTTTCTGAGCGGATTTTCCTTGGATGCTTCTATCGCGGCAAGGAGATTGCTGATTTTTTTATCCCCCATCCGCTCGAGCGGGATCAGATCGTCATATGTCAGTGCGTAAATATCACCGATATCACGGACGAGTCCGGCATCGAACAGCTGGCGTACAACTTTCTCACCCATCCCATCAATGTTCATCGCACCCCTTGAAACAAAATGGATCATCCCTTCGATCAATTGTGCCGGACACTGGGGATTGATGCACCGTATCGCAACTTCCTTTTCAAGCTTGACGGTTTCATGGCCGCATCCCGGACACTCGGTCGGTGCTTCATACACTTTCTGATCGGTACGCTCTTCAAGTATCGGCCGGACCACTTCCGGTATGATGTCGCCGGCCTTCCTGATCACGACCTTATCATTGATCCTGACATCTTTCTGCTCGATCATTTCATGGTTGTGGAGTGATGCCCTTGCGACAGTCGTTCCCGCCACCTTCACCGGCGTCAGGATCGCAGTCGGTGTGATGACCCCCGTCCGTCCGACTGTCAGCTCGATATCTATGATGTCAGTGACCACTTCTTCGGCCGGGAATTTATAGGCAATCGCCCAGCGGGGAGATTTCGCTGTGAATCCCATTTCATCCTGTTTGCTGATGTCATTCACTTTGACGACGATGCCGTCAATATCATAATCGAGACCGTTGCGGTGGTTTGTCCAATATTCTATGTACTCGATCACCGCTTCGATATCACCCGCGAGTCTGCGCTCATGGTTTGTTTTAAAGCCTTCCTGGTCGAGCCGGTCCATCGCTTCGCTCTGGCTCTTCGCATCGAGCTCAGTCAGGTCGTTGACACTGTACAGGAAGACTGACAGGTTCCTTCTGGCTGCAAGCTTCGGATCCAGCTGCCTCAGTGATCCTGCCGCTGCGTTTCTCGGATTCTGGAAAAGCCCCTCTCCCTTGTCCTCCTTTTCTGCGTTCAGCCTTTCAAAAGACGCCTTGGGCATATAAGCTTCACCGCGGACTTCGAATGACAGAGGGTTCTTTATTTCAAGCGGGATCGCCTTGATCGTCCTGAGATTCGAAGTGATGTTCTCCCCGACTGTGCCGTCCCCGCGTGTCGTCCCCTGGACAAAGCGGCCCGCTTCATACTTCAGGGAAACGGCAAGGCCGTCAATCTTAAGCTCGCACATATAGTCCACTTCACCGACCATGTCACGCACCCTTTTATCGAATGCCCGCAGCTCTTCTGCATTGAATGCATTGGAGAGGCTGAGCATCGGCGTGTCGTGCGCCACTTTCTCAAAGCGGCTCATGACCTCCCCGCCAACCCTGACAGTCGGGGAAGTATCTGTCTTTGTTTCGGGATACTGCTCTTCCAGTGCAATCAGTTCATGCAGCAATCTGTCATATTCACTGTCTGGAACGGAGGGATTGTCGAGCACATGATATTCGTAGTTATAACGGTTCAGCCTATCCTGCAGCTCTTTGATTTTCTCTTCCATAAAATTTACCTACTCCTTCTTTGTCAGCGGTGCAAAGTTTGCAAGCAGCCTTTTGACACCGACAGTCGTGAATATTATGTCGAGTTCCTGGCTGTCCCCTTCCCCTTTTATACCGGAGATGATGCCTTCGCCGAACTTCTTATGTTCGACCTTGTCACCCACTGTGAAGCGCGTGCCGCTGTTGTTGGTGATCACACGGCTCCTTTTCCTCGGTCCGCGCCTGTTCATCTGGAAGCTGCCCGATGCAATCGGCTGCGGTGTCTCCTGAACCCCGCCTTCAACAAGTTCTTCCGGTATTTCAGAAAGGAAACGGCTCCTCATATTCGACTCCGTCTTGCCGTAGATCATGCGGCTGTCCGCACGTGACAGGAACAGCATGTCCTCGGCACGTGTCAGTGCCACATACATCAGGCGGCGCTCTTCTTCGAGTTCCTTGTCATCGAACATTACCCGTCTGGACGGGAATATCCCCTCCTCGAGTCCGACGATGAATATGACTTTGAACTCAAGGCCTTTTGAGGCATGCATCGTCATCAGCGTCACTCCGCTGTCCTCCTCGACACCGTCCTGGTCGGATACCAGGGCCATATCGCTCAAAAACGTGAATAAAAGTTCGTCAGATACTTCATTCTCCCTGTCGAATTCACGGGTCACCGTCCTGAACTCCTCCAGGTTTTCGATGCGGCTGCGTGATTCGAGCGAATTTTCCTTCTCGAGCAGGTCTAGGTAGCCGGTGTCCGCCAATACTTCATCCACGAGTTCTGTGACAGACATATATTTCGATTTCTGCTTCAGGTTATCCAGCATATCGTTCAGGTTCATGAGCTTGACGACTGCATTCTTGGAAATGCCGATGAAATCGGACTCCTTGATCGCCTCGTATATGCTTGCTCCCGTGTGACGGCCGTGCTCTTTCAGCTTATCCACGGTCTTAGGGCCGATGCCGCGTTTCGGAACGTTGATGATCCGTTCGAATGAAATGTCGTCATTCGGATTCTGGATGACTTTCAAGTAACTCATGAGATCCTTTATTTCCATACGGTCGTAGAATTTCATGCCGCCGACCATCTTGTATGGGATGTTGGATTTTACAAGTGCATCCTCAATCGCACGCGACTGTGCGTTCGTACGGTACAGGACCGCCATGTCATTGTAGGAATACTTTGATGAGAGATCGAGGACATTTCTGACGATTTCCTGTCCTTCCCCGCGTTCCGAATCCGAAACGATGCTTGTGAGCTTCGGTCCGCCGTCCCTGTCGGTGCGGAGCGCTTTGGGCTTGCGTTCAGTATTGTTGCCGATGACGGCATTTGCCGCATCCAGGATGTTTCTGCTGGAGCGGTAGTTCTGTTCGAGCTTGATCACTGCCGCTTCCGGGTAGTCATCCTCGAAATTCAGTATGTTCGTGATATCCGCCCCGCGGAATTTATAGATGGACTGATCGGAATCACCAACTACGCATATGTTGCGGTATTTTTCAGCTAGCATCCTGACCAGCTGGTACTGGGCATGGTTGGTATCCTGATATTCGTCCACATGAATGTACTGGAAAAGGTTCTGGTAGCGCTCAAGAACTTTCTTTTCCTTTTCGAACAGCTCGATGGTCAGCATGATCAGATCGTCGAAATCGAGTGCGCTGTTGCGATAGAGGATCTGCTGGTAGTCATGATAGATCTCGCTGTAGAGCGTGTCCAGGTAGCCTTCCGCCTCTTCAGCACTCTGTTTCGGCCTGATGAGGGAATTCTTCTTATCGGATATGAATCCGATGATGCTTCTCGGATTATGCTGTTTGATATCGAGGTTGCGCCGCTTCAGTATATCCTTCACTACAGAACGCTGATCTGTCGGATCAAGGATGGAGAAGCTGTTTTCATACCCAAGATAGTTGATGTTGCTGCGCAGTATGCGCACACACATCGCGTGGAACGTGGACACCCATATGTCAGCGGCGCCGTCACGGATGAGTGCAGACGCGCGGTCCCGCATCTCACGGGCTGCCTTGTTGGTGAAAGTGATGGCCAGTATGTTCCGTGCCGGCACATCCTTCTCCTCCATCAGATAGGCGACACGATGGGTGAGCACACGTGTCTTCCCGCTGCCTGCACCAGCCATTATGAGCAGTGGGCCTTCAGTCGTCCGGATGGCCCGTTTTTGTTCTTCATTCATTAAGCTTAAGTCCATTTTAAAAACCCCAATTTACTTGATAATTGTTCTGAGTGCCTTTTTTGTACTGTCATAGATTACATTTCCGACCACTATCGTATCGGCATACTGTGCCATCTCCCGTGCCTCGTCGCGTCCCCCGATACCGCCGCCGTAGATGACGTGGGAATGCGCTGCATTGTCACGCACCATCCGCATAATCTCCGGGTCTCCGTAGGTACCGCTGTATTCTATGTAAATATAGGACGTCTGGTAGAGCTTGTCCAACATGTTGATGTAATGCGGAACCATTTCATGTGTCACACGTTCTGCATCCGATTTTTCAAATGCCTTGCATTCTTCATTCAGGATGATGTATGGCAGAAGTGACATTTCACTGTAATCTATCAGATGGCTGTATTCAGCCAGCGCCTGGAGCAACAGTCCGTGCTGCCATTTGATGTCTTTAGTATTGAACACGGCGGGTATGAAGTAATGATCGAACCCCGGCACGACAGCTTCCGTCGATGTCACTTCCAGCGCCACCGGCACGGAAAACCTCCTCACCCGGGCCATCAGATCCAGTACATTGTCTTCTGTTATGCCATCCGTCCCGCCGACGATGATGGCGTCAGTATCCGATTCACAGATTTTTGCAAGCGCCTCGTCAGTGATATCCTTCGCAGGATCCAATTTGAATACATGTCTACAATCCTTCAGCATATATAAAACTCCCATTAAATTTCATAAGGATATTATATCATTTTTAAGCCTCCACTGTTTTATATTATGTGCGAAAATCATGGTTTTTGCGAACAAAAAACGCGGCTCGATGAGCCGCGCCAAAGTATTCAGTCTATCCCCAGATATTCTTCAAGTGTCAGGCCGCTTTCATATATGGCCTCCGCCTCGTCCCCGACATATCTCAGATGCCATGGTTCATACTGGTAGCCTGTAATATCTTCCTTC
>Ga0079225_10000761_pt1 | contig 17588 bp, 19 predicted proteins | sample Poulit2012_FD_76344 | JGI IMG/M metagenome (GOLD analysis project Ga0079225, IMG submission 76344) | Agricultural soil microbial communities from Georgia to study Nitrogen management - Poultry litter 2012 | ecosystem: Environmental > Terrestrial > Soil > Agricultural land | place: USA: Georgia... | reverse complement strand
CCGGGGGCTGGACGCCTCCTGGCGCGTGGTCCCCCTCGACGCCCCGTACACCCGGCCCCGGCGGGTCACCCCCGCGCGGCTCGTGTGGACTGCGGCCCGGTACGACGGCTTCCGCCTCTTCCGAGCGCTGCCGGGGGCGGCAGGTCCGCTGGTCGGCCGGGAGGTCGGCGTCGACGTCGAGGTTTGGCCGGAGGTGCGCCCGGTGCGCAGCGGCCCCGGCGAGCTACCCTCGCAGAGCGACGGCACGCTCGTCGCACCCCGCCGCCAGGCGTGGACCACCCGCATCGAGACGGCCGACTGGGCCGAGGCCACCGCCCACGGGACCGTGGCGACCGGCGGCCTGCCCCACCTGTTCGACGTCACCGGGCCGATCGACGTCGTCTACACCTGGGTCGACGGCGACGACCCGGAGTGGAACGCCCAGCGCCTGGCCGCACTCGGGCTGCCCGAGTCCCAGTACCGGGCCGCCGCCACGCACGCCGCGCGCTTCCGCTCCCAGGACGAGCTGCGCTACTCGCTGCGCTCGCTGGAGATGTACGCCCCGTGGGTGCGCCGCGTCCACATCGTCACGGCCGGGCAGGTGCCGGAGTGGCTGGACACCGACCACCCGCGGCTGCGGCTCGTGGACCACCGGGAGATCTTCCGCGACCCGAGCGTGCTGCCGGTGTTCAACTCCCACGCCATCGAGTCGCAGCTGCACCACATCCCCGGCCTGGCCGAGCGCTACCTCTACCTCAACGACGACGTCTTCTTCGGACGTCCCGTCTCCCCCGACCTGTTCTTCCACGGCAACGGGCTGGCGAAGTTCTTCCTCTCCTCGGCGCTCATGGACGCCCACGACCACCGTCCGGACGACGACCCGGTGACGAGTGCGGCGAAGAACAACCGCGAGCTCATCGCCGAGGTCTTCGGCCGGCGGGTGACCAACCTGTTCCAGCACACCCCGCATCCCCAGCTGCGCTCCGTGCTCGAGCAGATGGAGGAGGAGCACCCGGAGCTGTTCGCGCGGGTCGCCGCCTCGACCTTCCGCCACCCCGAGGATCTGTCGATCAGCTCGGCGCTGCACCACTACTACGCCTACGCGCTCGGCCGGGCGGTCCCCGGACGGCTGGCCTACCTCTACCTGGACCTGGCCCACCCGCGGGCCGCGGCCCGGCTGCGGCGGCTGCTCCGCGAGCGCAAGTTCGACGTGTTCTGCCTCAACGACTCCCCCGCCGTCGGGGAGGAGGGTCGCGGCGACCTGTTGGGTGAGTTCCTCGAGCGGTACTTCCCGCTTCCCAGCTCCTTCGAGCTGCCCGCCGGCGAGCGCGCCGCCGACGCCGCCCGGGTTGCGGTCAGCCGGTCAGCCGCGGTCTGAGCCTGGGCGGCGAAGAAGGTCGACGACGGCGCCCCCGTGGACGTCGCAGCCGCGTCGGTGGCGGCGAGGCCGATGGGCTCGGTGCGGGGGTCCGTCAGCGTCCGGCGGCCCGGCGCACGAGCCGGTCCAGGTCTGTGGGGTCGTCGCGCTCGACCACCGGGACGTCACCGTCCCAGGAGAGTTCGAGACCGGGGTTGAAGACGTCGGAGCCGTCGGCGAGGAAGAGGTGCGGGCTGCCGCGGACCTCGTCCCGGTGGGTGCGGTAGTCGTGCATCATCGGCCCCCGCGCGCGGCCGTCGTCGAGCGCCTGGCGCAGCGCCGCGGCGTCCACCCCGGGGCAGGCGTCGGCGACGTCGAGGACCTCGTGGAGCAGGCTCACCGTCCGGCCCTCGACGAACAGGGCCCGGCGCAGGGAGAGGTCGAGCGCCTCGGCCGCCGCCGGCCCCTGGGCCTTCGCGGCGTGCACCGCCTCGTCGGCGAGCAGCGTGCTCACCGGCCAGTCCGCCGGCTCGCCCGCCCACGGCTGCCAGCCGACCTCCGGGGCCAGCGCGGTGAGCACGGGCAGCTCCGCCCGGACCTGCGCGAGTGACAGCGGCGCCCGGTTGACGTCCTCCAGGAGGAACAGCCGGTGGTCGACCCGCACCTCGTCGACGAGGTGCGCCGCGGCGCGGGCGGCGTAGAGACGGTGCAGGGCCAGGGTGGCCCACGGGCAGGCGACGTCGCTGTAGAGCACGACCGTGCCCGGGTCCACGTGGATCGCCATGGCGCGTCCCTCCCTCGGTCTCCCGACGAGTCTCACCCGGGAGGGCGCGGCGGGCATCTCACGAGGACAGCACGAGCCGGCCGAGCCAGGTCCGCACGGCCTCGCCGATGGCGGCCTGGTCCTTCCGCAGGCTGTGGTCCCCCGCGACGACGACGACCGACCGGCCGGGTGCCTCGGGCGGCATGCCGAAGGCGTCGCGGTCGCCCTGGACGACGAGGGTGGGTACGTCCGCGGCGTCGAGCTCGGGCAGCCGGCTGGGGCGGTCGGCACGCCCCGGTGGCTGGAGCGGGAAGGCGAGGCAGAGCACTCCGACCGCGTTGAGCGACCGGGCGGTGCGGCACGCGACCCGGGCGCCGGAGGAGCGTCCGCCGACGACGAGGGGCAGCTGCGGGAAGGGCCCCGCTCGCAGGTGGAGGGCCACGTCGGTCCACGCGGCGTCGAGCTGCCGGGCTGGGGCGGGCGCGCGCCGCCCGGCCACCCGGTAGGGCTGCTCGACGAGTGCGACGTGCCAGCCGCCCTCCTGCGCGACGCGCGTCGCGGTGCGCAGGTCCGGGGCCGTCACCCCGCCGCCCGCGCCGTGCCCGAGCATGACCAGCCCGCGCGGCGCGGCGTCCGTGCGCGCCACGTGCACCCGCGCCTCGCCGTGGGCGGTGCGGATCTCGACGGCGTCCACGGGGCGATCGTACGCGCGGCGGCGAGTCCGCCGGGTCGGCCGGGGTCAGCCGGACCGGTCCGGTCGGCCGAGTCGGCCCAGGTCGGCCGGGGTCCGCCGGTCCGGCCGGTCCGCCGGTCCGGGCGGTCCGCCGCGGTCAGCCGGCACGCTCCTCGGAAGCGGGGATGTCGCGGCTGACCCGGAACTGGCGGAGAGGTCGGTTGGTCAGCGCGACGAGGAGGATCCCGGCCACACAGGCCAGCCCGCCGGAGGCGGCGGCGAACGCGGCGCTCGTCGCCCCTGCCACCACACCGGCACGGAAGTTGCCCAGCTCCGGCCCGGCGATCCCGATGACGTGCTCCACGGACGTGACCCGTCCCCGGTGGGTGTCCGGGGTCACGAGCTGGACGGCCGCCCCGCGGGAGATGACAGAGACGGTGTCTGCCGCGCCGGCCACCGCGAGCGCGAGCAGCGCGAGCCACAGCGGCCCGGCGATCCCGACGAGGGCGAGCGCCGCGCCCCAGGCGCCGGCCGCCCCGAGCTGGACGGCGCCGGGACGGTCCGACCGGGTGACCGTCCCGGAGCCCAGCCCGGCGAGGAGCCCGCCGACGGCGATCGCACTGAGGAAGAGGCCGAGCGTCTCCGGGCTGCCGCCGAACCGCTCCTCGTTGACCATCGGGAAGAGCGCGACCGGCATGGCGAGCAGGGTCGCGACGAGGTCGGTGACGTACAGGCCGCTGAGCACCCGGGAGCCGACGATGTGGCGCAGCCCGTCGACGAAGGCACGTGGCCCGCGGGCGCTGTGCGGACCGGCGACGGGCATGGCCGGGAGCCGGATCACCGCGTAGAGCGCCGCGACGTGGGCGAGCGCCTGGACGAGGTAGGCGGGCGTGAGCCCGACGGCGCCCAGGACCACCCCGGCGAGAGCCGGCCCGATGAGCATCGCTGCCTGGAAGCTCAGGTGCTGCAGGGCGATCCCCGCACCGACGAGCTCGCGGCCCAGCAGCCGGACCGGGAAGGTGCGCAGGGCCGGCGCGCCGAGCGCGCCGGCGGCGGACTGCACGGCGACCAGCAGGAGGAGGACGGCCAGGGAACCGAGGTCGCTGACGGCCTGCGCGGCGAGCCCGAGCGCGGCGAGAACCTGGGCCGCAGTCGTCCAGCGCACGACGCAGCGGCGGTCGACCTGGTCGGCCAGCACCCCGCCGACCAGCCCGAACACGACGAGCGGTACCGCCCGGACGAGGCCGAGCGCGCCGGTCCACACCGGGCTGTGGGTCAGCTCCCACACCTGGTAGAGCACGGCGAGGGCAGCCACCTGTCCCCCGACCGCCGAGAGCGACGTCCCGCCCCAGAGCCGCAGGAAGGGTCGACTGTGCCGCAGCGGCCGGACGTCGAGGAGCCCGTGCCGTGCTCGGCGTGCGGCGGGGCGCCTGCGTGGGGTGGCGGTCACCGGGACAACCTAACGCCGCGCCGGGTGGCCCGGTTCGCCCCCGCGGCGCGCGCGCCCTACGCTCGGGCCGCATGAGGATCCGTCGTACCGCCGCCGCAGCACTCCTGGTCAGCACCCTGCTCGTGGGATGCGGCAGCACGGACGGCACGGGCGACGAGGCGACGGATCCACCGACCGGCGAACCGTCCACCGCCCCCACCTCGGCTGGGCCGACGCCCACCCCCGGCGAGCCCGGCGACAACGCCACGGACGAGCCCAGCCCCGGCCCCGGCGACCTACCCGGTGAACCGGTCGAGGGCGGCATCCCGCTCGAGGGGGCCGATCTCGGTGTCGTCGGCGTCGTCGCCGGGGACGTCCTCAACGTGCGCGAGGGCCCGGGGGTCGACTTCCGCTCCCTCGCCCGGCTCGAGCCGCTCGCCACCGGCTTGGTCGCCACCGGGCACAACCGCCGGCTGCCCGACGGCGGCCAGTGGGCGCAGGTGACCGTCGACGGCACGACCGGCTGGGTGAACGCCCGCTACGTCACCCACCCCGGCCAGGTCACCGACATCACCTCCGAGCTCGGGGAGCTGCCCAGCGCGCCCACCCTGGAGGAGGTCGCCACGCTGGTCGCCGAGCAGCGCGCCCTCGACGGACCACCACCGACCGTCACCGTCGCCGACGGCCCCAGCGAGGGTGATCTGGGCGAGATCGTCGTCGACGTCGTCGGGTACGCCGACGACGCCCTGGCGGGGGAACGGCTCCACGTCCTCGCGGTGCCCGGTGAGGCCGGCTGGACCGTCCGCACCGTCGAGGCGACCCTCCTGTGCGCGCGCGGGGTGAGCGAGGGGCTCTGCGTGTGACGACCCGGCGGGCCGAGCAGGTCACCGACGTCCTACCGCACCGCGCCGTTCACCGCGGCGGCAGCTCGGGCGGCAGCCCGAACCAGGCGAAGAGACCCGGGTCGAAAAAAGCGGTCACCCGGGCCACGCCGTCCTCGGTCACGGTGACGTGCTGGAGGTGGAAGGCGCGGTGCACCCCGTCTTCCTCCCGCATGTACAGCGCGAGCACCGGCTCACCGTTCGCCGAGGTGGGCAGCAGCCGCATGTCCCCGTCGCGCTGTGCGGGGCACCACGTGCTGATGAGCGTGCCGACCTGCTCCGCCCCGCGGTACCACTCCGGGTACGGCGGCATCTCCCACACGACGTCTGCCGCGAGGAGGTCGACGATCGCGGCGACGTCGTAGGCCTCGAAGGCGGCGATGTAGGCCCGCAGCAGGCGGCGGTGACGCTCGTCGTCGGGCAGCTGGGGCGGGACGTCCGGGTCCACCGCCGCGAGCCGGGCCCGGGCGCGCTGGAGGGTGGAGTTCACGCCGGCGACGGTGAGGTCGAGCGCCTCGGCCACCTCCCGGGCGCGCCAGGCGAGGACGTCGCGCAGCAGCAGCACCGCGCGCTGCTGGGCGGTGAGGTGCTGCAGTGCGGCGACGAAGGCCAGCCGCACGCTGTCGCGGCTCACGGCCTGCGCGGCGGGGTCGGGCAAGCCCTGCGACCAGAGCAGGTCGTCGGGGATCGGCTCCAGCCAGGAGACGCCGGTCTCGGGCCGCGGCTCCTCCCGCGGGTCGGCCGCCGGCGCCCCCAGGCCGGTGGGCAGCGGTCGGCGCTTGCGGCCCTCGAGGTGGGTCAGGCAGGCGTTGGTCGCGATCCGGAAGACCCAGGTGCGCAGCGACGACCGGTTCTCGAAGCCGTGGAAGGCGCGCCAGGCGCGCAGGTAGGTCTCCTGGACGAGGTCCTCGGCGTCGTGCACCGAGCCGGTCATCCGGTAGCAGTGGGCCAGGATCTCCCGGCGCAGGGGCTCGAGGAGCTCGGCGACGTCGCCCGCGGTGACCGGGGGCCGTTCGCCGACTGCGCGGGCGGCGTCGGGCGCCGTCGTCGTCGACTGCTCAGCGGACATGACCCGACCGTATGGTGCACGGTCGCGGCCTGCCACCCCCGTCCTCGATCTCCGACGGCTGGCGACGACGGTGCTCATGCGCCGTCCGCCGCGCGCTCGACGCCGGCGATGTCGATCTTGACCATCGTCAACATGGCCTCCATGCGCGCTTGGCGCGGCCCGGATCCGGGTCGCTGAGCAGCTCCTGCAGCCGCGTCGGCACGACCTGCCAGGACAGCCCGTACCGGTCGGTGAGCCAGCCGCACCTGGACTCCCGGCCGCCGCCCTCGAGCAGCCGCTCCCGGTAGTGGTCCACCTCGGCCTGGTCGGCGCAGTCGACCAGCAGCGAGACCGCCTCGGTGAACGGCCGGCCCGGCCCGCCGTTGAGGGCGACGAACTCCCGGCCGTCGAGCCGGAAGCTCACCGTGAGCGGCGTGCCCTCGAGCTCGGGGGCGGCCCCGCTCCAGCGCGACACCTCGACGATCTCGGAGCGCGGGAAGACGGAGACGTAGAACTCGGCCGCCTCCAGCCCCTCGCTGTCGAACCACAGGCAGGTCTGGATGGTGGGCATGGTGGGTCCTTCCTCCTCGGGCAGCTCCTCCTACCGACCGGCGCCGGCGGCGGAAGTCATCGCCGCCGTCCGCGATGACTTTGCGGCGTGCGCGGGGTCGGTCGGGTCAGGGGCGGAACGACCCGCCCCCCGGCCGTGAGAGAGGGACGTCCCATGGACCGCATGATCGTCGTCAACCTGCCCGTCCGTGACCTGGCCGCCACCCGGCGCTTCTACACGGGGGTCGGCTTCACCATCGACGAGACGTACTCCGACGAGCAGTGCCTGTGCATCGTCGTCTCGCCGACGATCTACGTCATGGCGCTGGACCACGAGCGCTTCGCCGACTTCGTCGCCACCCCGATCGCCGACCCGCGGCGCACCACCCAGGTGCTCAATTGCCTGTCGATGGCCTCCCGGGCGGACGTCGACGCGTTCGTCGCCGCGGCGCTGGCGAACGGGGGCTCCGAACACCCCTACCCGGCCGGGCTCGCCGACGGGACCGGGCCGGCGGGTGAGGACATGCACGGCGCCGCCGTCACCGACCCGGACGGCCACGTCTGGGAGGTGCTCTACATGGCGCCGGCGGCGTGAGACCGGGCGGTGCGTGCCGCGCGCAGGGCCGCGACGTCCTCGGGTGAGGAGACGACGGAGGCGACGGTGAGCGCCATCGCGGTCCCCGCGTCGAGCATCGCCGCGTAGGACTCCTCCCGGTCGGCGGCCGCCGCGAACTCGGCGGTGTGGATGGGGGCGTCGGTCGTGGGGATGCTGAACCAGGGGTGGATCGCGGGGACGACCCGCGAGATGTTGCCCATGTCGGTGGACCCGCCGTGCGGTGCCCCGCCGGGCGCGGTGTCGTAGCCGAGCGTGGCGAGGGCAGCCTCCCAGTGGCGGCACAGGACCTCGTCGTGCTCGAGGGGCTCGTAGACCGGCTCGGTCGGCTCGATCCGCAACGTCGCCCCGGTGGCGAGCGCACCGGCCTCGAAGCACCGGCGCACACGCTCGTAGAGGCGGTCGAACTCCGGCATGGTGAAGGCGCGGCACTCGAAGTCGACGATCGCGGTCTCCGGGATGATGTTGGTCGCGTCCCCGCCGTGCGCGACGACGGCCGAGACCCGGTGGTCCCCGGGCAGCTGCTGACGCAGCAGCCCGATGGCGACCTGCGCGACGACGGCGGCGTCCGCGGCGTTGACGCCCCGCTGGGGTGCCGCGGCGGCATGGGCGCCGCGGCCGCTGTAGGTGGCCCGGTAGCGCCCCACCGCCTGGGACGTGGTCCCCCGCGGGTTGAAGCCGTGGTCGCGCGGAAGGGGGTGGACCATGAGCGCGAGGTCGACGTCGTCGAACACCCCACGCTCCAGGAGCACCACCTTGCCGCCGCCGTGCTCCTCGGCCGGTGTCCCGACCACCGTGACCTGGATGCCGAGCGCGGCGGCGACCGGCTGCAGCCCGAGCGCGGCGGCCACCGCCGCACCGGCGATGAGGTTGTGGCCGCAGCCGTGGCCGATCGTCGGCAGGGCGTCGTACTCGGCGCAGATCGCCACCGTCACCGGCCCCTCGCCCACGGTCGCGGTGAACGCGGTGGGCAGGTCACCGGCGCCGGGCTCGACGGCGAAGCCGGCGCGGGCCAGCAGCTCGGTGAGCGCACGGGCCGCCCGGTGCTCGGTGAAGGCCAGCTCGGGCAGCCGGTGGATCGCCCGGGCCAGCTCGACGACGGCGTCCGAGTGCTCGGCCACCGCGCGGGCGATGGCGCCGGGGGTGCCCGACGTCTGCGCGAGCTCGGACCGGTCCATGGCGTCCTCCTCCTGACGTGGGCCCGGGCCTCATCGTCGCACGGCGGTGGGACGACCGGTGGGTCGCCCCGGCCCCGGGTCGCCCCGCGCAGCGGTCGCCGCGCGGGCGCCTATGGGTCAGGCCGTGGGCGCCGTCGTTCAGTGCCCGAAGGCCTCGGCCAGCCACCACGCCGGTTCGTCGGCGACGACCTTGGCGTCGACGAGCAGCGGCCGGTCCCGCGGCCCGTCGAGCCAGGCGGCCACGCCGGCGAGGTCGGCGACGGAGCGCACGGTGACCGCGTCGAACCCGTAGCCGGCCCCGACGGCGGCGATGTCGGTGGGTGGGAAGGTCACCGTGCGGTGGTCGGCACCGACGAAGTGGTGGACCTCGGCGCCGTAGGCGTCGTCGTTGTAGACGACCACGACCATCGGCAGCCCGAGGCGCCGCACCGTGTCGAGCTCGGCGGCGCCCATGAGCGCGCCGCCGTCGCCGAGCGCCGCGACGGGCAGCCGGTCGGGGCGGGCCAGGGCGGCGCCGATCGCGGTGGCCAGCCCAAGGCCCACCGCCTGGAACGCCTGGGTGAAGCAGAACCCCTGCTCGTCCGGGACGTCGAGGTACATGCTCGGGTAGCCCATGAAATTGCCGGAGTCGACGGCGAGGACCCGCTCGGCGGGGAGCAGGTCGTCCAGGGCGATGCTCAGCGTGCGGGGGTCGATCCGTCCGTCGCCGGAGCGGTCGGTGTAGGGCACGTCCCGCCACCGCACCCCACCCGCCAGCCGGGCGCGCAGCTCCTCGCTGCGGTAACCGGCGGCGGGCCGGTCGGCCAGACGGTGGGTGAGGGCGCGCGCCGTCGCCGCGACGTCGCCGAGGACACCGAAGGTGAGCTCGCGGTGCCGGCCCAGGGCCTCGGGGGTGTCGTCCACCTGGACCACGGTCGCGCCCGGGGCGATGAGCCGACCGTGGCGCATCGTCCACATGTTCAGCGCACAGCCCCAGCCGACGACGAGGTCCGCACCGGCGATGAGCTCGGCGGCCAGCGGGGAGGAGAAGCCGCCCGCGACGTCGAGCGACCACGGGTGGCCGCGGAACAGTCCCTTGGCCACCGCCGAGGTGGCGAGCAGCGCGCCGCACCGCTCGGCGAGCACGGCGAGCGCCTCGCGGGCGGCTGCCGAGCGCGCCCCGCGCCCGGCGACGAACACCGGCCGCCGGGCCGCCCGCAGCGCGGCGGCGAGCCGCTCGACGGCGTCCTCCGCGACCGGGCGGGGCGAGGCGGTGGACGGGGCCGGCACCCGGGCCGGGTCGGGGGCGGGTGCCCCCTGGACGTCGAGCGGGAGGTTGAGCACGACGGTGCGGCGCTCGTCCCGCGCCACGGCGAGCGCGGTGAGGGCGTCGGCGACGGCGGTGGCCGGGTCCGCGGCGCGCATCGGCACCGCACCGACGGCGCGGGCCAGCGCCTCCTGGTCGACGTGGAAGTTCGACGTCGGGCTCACCGCCTCCGGCGCCAGGACGAGCAGCGGCGTGCGCGACTTGGCCGCCTCGGCGATCCCCGTCGTCGCGTTGGTCAGGCCGCAGCCCTGGTGCACGGTGAGCACGGCGGGCCGGTCGGCGGTCCGGGCGTAGGCGTCGGCCATGGTGGCCGCCCCGCCCTCGTGCCGGGCGGCGACGAACCGGGCCCCGGCGTCGACCATCGCGGTGGTGACGTGGAAGTTTCCCGACCCCACGACGGCGAACACGTGGTCGACACCGGCGGCCACCAGCGCCCGGCCGACGGCGTCGGCCACCGTGTCGCCGGCGGGCGGCTGCCCGGTGTGGGGACGGGCCGCGGCGCCGGCGCTCATGACCGGTCGACGAGGGCCAGGACGCGCGTCGGCGAGCCCGAGCCGCTCTCGATCTTCAGCGGGGAGGCGATGACCACGGCCCCGGTGGGCGGGAGCCGGTCGAGGTTGCGCAGCTGGGACAGCCCGTACTTGCCGTTGCCCATGAGGTAGTGGTGGCAGGGGAAGACCGGGTCGAAGCCGCCGGCCGCCCCGGCGTCCGTGCCCACGGTCTCGACGCCGATGCCCTGGAGCGGGCTCTCCTCGGCGACCCACCGGGCCGCCTCGGCGGACAGGCCGGGGCTGTGCGGGCCGTCCTCGTCGCGGTTGATCATCTCCGACTGCGTGGTGCGCGCCGACCACCCGGTGCGGCACAGCAGCCACCCGCCCTCCGGCAGCGGGCCGTGCTCGGCGACGAACGCCTCGATGTGCTCCACCTCGATGAGGAAGTCCGGGTTCTGGGCCACCTGCTCGGTGACGTCGAGGACGACGGCGGGCGCCACCAGCGCTCCGACCGGCACCGAGGCGATGTCGGCGAGGTCCTTGCCGGTGACCCAGTGGTTGGGGGCGTCGAAGTGCGTGCCGGTGTGCTCGCCCGTGCGGAAGTTGTTCCAGTACCAGGCCGGTCCGCGGTCGTCGTAGCGGGAGATCTGCTCCAGCTCGAAGCGCGCCGTCTGGCCGAACTGCTCGGGCAGCTCGAGGATCGGCGTCTTGTCCGAGAGCGGTGCCGTGAGGTCGACGATCTCGACCGCGCCGCTGCGCAGGGCCGCCAGCAGGTCACTGAGCACAGGCATGGGTGTCTCCTTCGACAGGGGAGGACCGACAGGGGGTGTCGGCCGTGATCTTGGCACACCGGCGGTGCGCGGCGGGCGGTGTCTCGTCAGGCAGCCATTGACCGCGTGCGGGGAAAGGGGTTCCGTGGACGTTGCTGTTGCACCTGGGGCAGGGCGCGGCGGCCGCCGCCGAGCTGCGGCAGGCGGCCGGGCTCGCGCCGACCGAGCGCGAGCGCCGGGTGCTCCTCGACCGTGCCGAGCGGGCGAGCACACGATCGGGCACGCAGAACGGTCGGCTGCGTCCGGGCGCTCTGCGATGATCTGGACATGACGGAGCGCAACGTCCTGGGCGGGCCGCTCGAGGAGTGCGGCACCGACCCCGTCACGGGCTACTACCGCACCGGCAGCTGTGTCCCGAGTGCGGGTCACCCCGGTGGGCACAGCGTCTGCGTCGTCGTCACGGCCGAGTTCCTCGCCCACCAGCGGCAGATCGGCAACGACCTGTCCACCCCGCGCCCCGAGCTCGGCTTCCCGGGCCTGGAGCCGGGGATGCGCTGGTGTGTGCTGGCGCCGCGGTGGATGCAGTCCTACCGGGCCGGGGTCGCCGCCCCGGTGGTGCTCGCCGCGACCCACGAGCGGGCGCTGGAGGTGGTCGACCGGCTCGCCCTCCTGGAGCACGCCGTCGACGTCCCGGACGACCCGAGCTCGCTGACCTGACCGCCCCGCCGCCGGAGCCCACCGGCCCGAGCCCGCCGACCCGACCGCCGGGCCGGCACGCGGACCGACCGTTGTCGCGGAGCGCGTAGGGTCGTGCCACCGGTACGTCCAACTGGAGAACGACGATGAGTGAGCAGAGCCCAGCCGCCACCCCCGCGAACAGCACCGGCGTGCCCACGCCGAAGCGGGTGCGCGTCCACCACCTGACGCAGTGGAAGGAACGCTCCGAACCGATCACCATGCTCACCGCGTACGACGCCGTCACCGGGCGCATCTTCGACGAGGCCGGGATCGACATGCTCCTCGTCGGGGACTCCATCGGGAACACCATGCTCGGCTACAGCGGCACACTGCCGGTGACCGTGGACGAGATGATCCCGGCGGTGCGTGCGGTGGCCAGTGCCGCCCACCGGGCCATGGTCGTGGCGGACCTGCCCTTCGGCTCCTACGAGGGCTCCCCGGAGCAGGCGTTCGCGACGGCCGTCCGGATGGTCAAGGAGGGAGGGGCCCACGCGGTCAAGCTCGAGGGTGGGGAGCGGGTCGCCGCCCACGTGCGGCTGCTCAGCTCCTCCGGCATCCCGGTGGTCGGGCACCTCGGCTTCACGCCGCAGTCGGTCAACATCCTCGGCGGGAACCGCGTGCAGGGCCGCGGCGACCAGGCCGCCGAGCGGCTCGTCAACGACGCCGTGGCGCTGCAGGAGGCCGGGGCGGTCGCCGTCGTCCTGGAGATGGTCCCCGCCCCCGTGGCGGCGCGCGCGACCGAGATCCTCCACGTCCCGACGATCGGCATCGGGGCCGGGCCGGACTGCGACGGCCAGGTGCTCGTGTGGACCGACATGGCCGGTATGACGGCGTGGGCGCCGCGCTTCGCCAAGAAGTTCGGCGACGTCGGTGCGGCGCTGTACACCGCGACCCGCGCCTACGCCGAGGCGGTACGGGAGCGGACCTTCCCCGGGCCGGAGCACACCTTCACCGAGTAGCGGGGGCGCGGCCATCCGGTGGAGCGGGGACACGGTCCCCTCCGGTGCGGGTCGGTCGTCGCGGCCCCTCCGGTGCGGCTCAGTCGTCCTCGTCGCGCCAGGCGCGGTCCTCCTCCTCCCACGCCTCGTTGCGCTCCGCCGCGCGGGCGTAGGCCTCCGCGGCCGCCTCCGCCGTGGGGTAGGGCCCCATCCGGTGGACCGCGGCCGACTGCTTGCCCCGCTCGACCTGGCCGGTGCGGGTGTTGTAGTAGTACTCGCCGCGCTCGGTGGGCTCCATCTCCTCGACAGACTCCTCGGCGGGCTCGTGCTCGGTGACCATGGCAGCTCCTCCGTCGCGGCTTACGTAGACTCCTCCCATGCTTGCCGATCGCGCCCCGTTGGGCACCCTGACCCCTGGGACCATCTCTCCACGGCGGCCGGTCCCCACCTCCATCGAGTACCCCGAGTACGTCGACCAGCCCGCCCCGCAGCCCTTCACCGGCAGCGAGGTCAACGACCCGGAGACGATCGAACGCATCCGCCGCACCGCCCGTCTCGCCGCACAGGCCCTGGAGCACGTGGGCGCCGCGGTGCGACCGGGGATCACCACCGACGAGCTCGACCGCATCGGGCACGAGTTCGCCGTCGCCCACGGTGCCTACCCTTCCTCGCTCGGCTACCGCGGCTTCCCCAAGGCGCTGTGCACGTCGGTCAACGAGGTGGTCTGCCACGGCATCCCCGACAGCACGGTGCTGGAGGAGGGGGACATCGTCAACATCGACATCACCCTCTACCGGGAGGGCGTGCACGGCGACAACAGCGCGACGTTCCTCGTCGGGGAGGTCGACGAGGAGTCGCGGCTGCTCGTCGAGCGCACCAAGAAGGCGATGGAGCGCGGGATCCGCGCGGTCAAGCCCGGGCGCGAGGTCAACGTCATCGGCCGGGTCATCGAGGCCTACGCCAAGCGCTTCGACTACGGCGTGGTGCGGGAGTTCACCGGGCACGGCGTGGGCCGCGCCTTCCACTCCGGGCTCATCATCCCGCACTACGACGCCGCCCCCGAGCACGACGAGGTGATAGAGCCCGGCATGGTCTTCACCATCGAGCCGATGCTCACCCTGGGCAGCCCCGAGTGGGACCTGTGGGACGACGGCTGGACCGCCGTCACCCGTGACCGCGGCCGCACCGCGCAGTGGGAGCACATGGTCCTCGTCACCGAGGACGGCGCGGAGATCCTCACCCTCCCGTAGGTTCGGAGCGCCGAGGCGCGCCGCCCGGGACGCCTACCTGCGGCCGGCCCGGTAGTGGGACGGGGGCACCCCGACGACCTGCGTGAACGCGCGGGTGAGGTGGGCGTGGTCGGCGAACCCGAGCGAGGCGGCCAGCCCGGAGAGGTCCTCCCCCTCCCCCGCGTCGAGCGCGGCGACGGCGTCCTGCAGCCGGTGGCGGCGCAGCACCCACAGCGGGGAGGCGCCCACGTAGCGCGCGAAGAGCCGCTGCAGGGTCCGCTCCGAGACGTGCAGCGCGGCCGCCACCGGGCCGAGCGCGATGTGCTCCCGAGAACGCATGAGCTCCACCGCCCGGCGCACCGTGCGGTACCTCTCGTCCGCGCGCACGTCCGCCAGCCGCGGGGCGAGCAGCGCGCCCAGGACGTCGGCCATGGCGTCGCGGCGGGCCTCGTCGTCCTCCTCGGCCAGGACGCGCGAGGTGAGCGGGGCGACGTCGCGGCCGAGCACCGGCCCCGCGGGCACGACGACGTCGGTGAGCTCCCGCACGCCCCGGCCGAGCAGGGCCGCCAGCCCGCCGGGGTGGAAGGCGACGCCGGCCACCCGGCCCGCGACCGGCAGGTCGACGGTGAACACCCGGGTCACCAGGCCGTGGACGAGCGCCGCCGGGACGGGCAGCCCGAGCAGGACGCCGCCCTCGGCCGCCTCGACCGTGAGGTGGGTGACCGGGTGGCTGAGCACCTCCTGCCGGAAGGGGATGCGCTCGGCGCGGCGCCACGTCACCCACCAGTAGTAGGCCGCGACCTCGGTCAGCGGCTCGGGCAGCGGGAGACGCCCGGTGTCGAACACCTCCGTGCCGGCGGCCGGCCACAGCACCGCCCCCCGGGTGGCGGACGCGGCGTCGACCTGTCGCGGATCTTCAAGCCCCACGGACGCACTCTAGGCAGGCTGGAGGGCATGAGCACCACCCACATCCCCACGGGGTACACCTCCCTCAGCCCGCTCGTCGTCGCGTCCCCGGCGGCCGCGGCCGTCGACTTCTACCGTGAGGTCCTCGGTGCCCGGGTCGTCACCCGGATGGACGGACCCGACGGCTCCGTCTGGCACTGCGAGCTGGACCTCGGGCTCGGCCGGATGACGGTCATGGACCCGAACCCCCAGTTCCACACCGTCGCCAACGACCCGGGTTCGGACGACGTCACCTTCTCCCTCGCCGTCTACGTCCCCGACGTGGACGCCACGCTCGCCAGAGCGCGGGAGCGTGGCGCGCGGGTGCGGGAGGAGGCGACCGACTTCCCGGTCACCGGGGACCGCTACGCCTCGGTCCAGGACCCGTTCGGGGTGCGCTGGTCGATCATGACCCGGGTCGAGCACCGGACCGACGCCCAGGTCCAGGAGGGTCTGGACGCCTGGCGCGCCTCGCTGGAGCAGCCGGCCACCTGAGTGGCCCGTCGCCGCGGGCGATCTGCCGGTAGGCTCCCAGTCGGCCACCCACGACCGACGGAGCAGTATCGATGACCACCGCCAGCACGCCGCTCGCCTTCGGCATCGACATCGGTGGCTCCGGGATCAAGGGGGCACCGGTCGACCTGTCCACCGGCACCCTCGTCGCGGAGCGGGTGCGCATCCCCACCCCGAAGAAGTCCACCCCGAAAGCGGTCGCCGCGGTCGTCCAGGAGCTCACCGAGAGCTTCGACCTGGCCCCCGAGGTGCCGGTCGGGCTGACCTTCCCCGCCCCCATCAAGCACGGCGTCGTGCCGTTCATCGCCAACCTCCACAAGTCGTGGAAGGGCGTCAACGTGCCCGAGATCATGGGCACGGCGATCGGGCGCACCGTCATCGCCGTCAACGACGCCGACGCCGCCGGCTACGCGGAGGCCACCTACGGCGCCGCCAAGGGCGTGGAAGGGCTCGTCATCGTCGTCACGCTGGGCACCGGCATCGGCTCGGCGCTCATCATGAACGGCACGCTCGTGCCCAACACCGAGCTCGGTCACCTCGAGATCGACGGCCACGACGCCGAGAGCCGCGCCGCCGACTCCGCCCGGGAGCGGGAGCACCTGTCCTGGGAGACGTGGGCCGGGCGGCTGCAGCGCTACTTCGAGACGGTGGAGATGCTCTTCTCCCCCGACCTCATCGTCGTCGGCGGCGGGGTGAGCAAGAAGGCCCACAAGTTCCTCCCGCTCCTCGAGCTCCAGGCTCCCATCGTGCCCGCCGCGCTGCGGAACCAGGCGGGCATCGTCGGCGCCGCGGCCCTCGCCGCCGCGCACTACCGCTGACCGGCGGCGTAACCTGCACGCATGCTCGAGCGGGTCACCCGCCGGGTCTGGGTGACCACCTCACCCACCTGGCTCACGACGTCGACGCTGGTGGTCGCCGACGACGGCGCGTGCCTGCTCGTCGACCCGACGCTCACCCCCGCGGACCTCCGCGCCCTCGGACGCGAGGTCACGGCCCGCGGCTGGCACGTGACCGCCGCCTTCTCCACCCACCCCCACTGGGACCACGTGCTGTGGTCCGACGCGCTGCCCGACGTGCCCCGCTGGGCCACCCCGGCGGCCGCCTCGGCCGTCACCGAGGCCGAGCTCCTCGCCCAGGCGGTGGAGGACCTGCCGGGCCACCGGTGGGACGTCATCGGCGGGACCACGCCGCTGGCACCGGACACCACCGAGCTGGAGTGGCCCGGCCCGCGTGCCGTCGTCGTCCCCACGCCCGGCCACGCGCCCGGGCACGCCGGGCTCCACCTGCCCGAGGAGGGCGTCCTGGTCGCCGGTGACATGCTCTCCGACATCGAGGTGCCGCTCCTCGACGACGCTCCCGGCGCGGTCGCGGACTACCGACGGTCGCTGGAGCACCTGCAGGTCCTGGACGTCGCGCACGTCGTCCCCGGGCACGGGCGGGTGGCCACGGGGCCCGAGGTGCGGCGGCGGGTGGCCGCGGACCTGCGCTACCTCGACGACCTCACCCGGGCGGTGGAGCCGGACGACCCCCGGCTCGCCGCCCCGCGGGTGCGGCAGGAGCACGAGGCGCAGGTCGCCCGGTTCGCCGGGTGACGGTGTGAGGCGGGTCAGCCGGTCACGACGGCGAGCACGAACGCGGCGGTGAGCAGCGCGGTGTGGACCGCGCTGAGGAGCAGCCCGACGGTGACGAGCCAGCTCGCGGTGGACCGGCCGCGCCGCGCGTAGTAGCCCGCGACCAGCCCGAGCGGTCCCAGCCCGAAGATCCCGAGGAAGAGTGTGGCGAGGGCGAGCCCGGAGTGGCGGTCAGACATCGGTCACCTCCGTGGCCGTCACCAGCGCGCCCGACTCGTCCTCGACCCAGACGTCGTCGGCGAGCTCGTCGAGCAGGTCGAGCATGGCGACGGCGGCTCCCGGGTCGAGCGTGGCCATCGTCAGCAGGACGGTCACCCAGCCCAGCTCCCACCGGTAGACGACGGTGACGAGGAGGTCGTCCGTGTGCTCGTGCGCCCGACCGGCGACGATGGCCCGGGTGCCGCGGCCGAGGTGCTCGGCGTCGACGACGTCCTCGACGGGGTCGAGCGGGGAGACCGGCTCCACCGGCCCCAGCTCCTCGGTGGGCACCGCGCGGAGCCGCACCTTCTGCATCGGCGACCCGTCGTCGGGGAGGTAGAGGTACACGGTGCCGGCGT
>Ga0079225_10000759_pt1 | contig 17598 bp, 10 predicted proteins | sample Poulit2012_FD_76344 | JGI IMG/M metagenome (GOLD analysis project Ga0079225, IMG submission 76344) | Agricultural soil microbial communities from Georgia to study Nitrogen management - Poultry litter 2012 | ecosystem: Environmental > Terrestrial > Soil > Agricultural land | place: USA: Georgia... | reverse complement strand
TGCAAAGTAAAGATTAAGAAAAATGATGAAATATCAAAATAAAGTTATTAAATTTGAAAATCGAAACACGAAAAAAGTGTCAACCATTTTTAGGACGCGACATTGGTCACTACCAGTTTTTGAAGGAAATTTCTACTCTGATAAAAGAGGTTTTTGTGTGTCATTTTGAAAGTGATTTTTTTAAGACAGTATATTCGGGTATTCGTGGCGGAATTTATTTCTTGTTTTGAGAGCTTTTCTTTGGGGATGACTAATTAATTCAAAACATGAGTCCCCACCCCAACCCTCCCCGGAGGGAAGGGAGTTTGATTTTTTCTGGATTTTAGTTTATTGGTTCCGAAGAAATTTACTTCTGCAATCATGAACCTTCCCCAGCCCTTCCTAAAGGAAGGAAATTCAACAAACCCTTAATTACCAGCACAATACATCATTTCAAAAACCTTATTAGTTTATTTTTCACCACAACATTCATTCGTGCATTCGTGGCAAAAATACGAATGAGCCAAAAATCAATACTCTAATCTTTTCCAAAAGCATTTTCTTATTTTAGTTTTTTTCTGCACTTTGATATCGATACAAAAATTTAAATTTTGGCTAAGAAAAAGAACAACTTATTCAAACATATCCATCCCTATCCTCCTTTTATTCCGGAAGGATCTACAAAATTGATTGTCGGCACTTTACCTCCTCCTCGTTTTGCCTCGGGAAATCTCAAACCCAGTGACATCGATTTTAATTACGGTAGTCGTGATGGTCAGCTTTGGGTGATTTTAGATCGTATTTTTAAAATGAATTTTAGTTACGAAACGACTCCCGAAGCGATTAAAGAACGGCAAGAATTTTTAAAGATACACGGAATAGGAATCAGCGACATGGTGACTTGTGCTTACCGGGAAAAAATTGATGCTTCGGATATAGGAATTAAAGGATATGAGCTGCGCAATCAGATTGATATTTTGAGAAAGCACCCTTCTATCGACACCTTATTATTTACCGGAGGAAACAGCAAAAACGGTCCGGAATATTTTTTCAGGAAACACCTGAAAGAACAAGGAGATTTTAAGATGAAGCGTATCGGTACGACGACACCAAAAATTCATGAGTTCAAACTTGATGACAGAGTTATCAGAACCGTTTCGCTGACCGCTCCCTCCGGTGCTGCTAACCGTGCTGTGGGAAGCATGCCGCTTTATAAAAAATTAAAAAAGGAAGACCCGACCTTCACAGCGATCGATTTTCGGGTGATTCAATATGCTCCGTTTTTTAAATAATTATCCGAAAGTTTGGCCTCTTTTCACTGCTGGCGTTAAAGCCTTCTTAAGTATTTACCGACTTAGGCACAATAATCTTATTTTTAAATAAAAACAAATTATATGCTTACTTCTATAAATCCTTACACCGGTGAAAAAATCGCTGAATACAAAGAATTGTCAAAATCTAAAATCAAGAAAAAGCTCAAATCCGCTGACAAAACTTTTTCCGAATGGAGAATGAGCAAGTTTAGTCGTCGTCGGGAATTGCTTTTTAATTTGGCTGAAGTGTTGCGCAAGAACAAAACAAAATATGCCGAAATGATCACGGCGGAAATGGGAAAACCCATCACCCAATCGAAAGCAGAAATTGAGAAATGTGCTTGGTTGTGTGAATATTATGCTGAAGAGGCAGAAAATTTACTCAGCAAAAAAGTAATTGAAACCGATGCACATAAATCTTATGTCACTTACGAACCAATAGGAGTAGTATTAGCCGTAATGCCGTGGAATTATCCTTTTTGGCAAGCGTTTCGTTTTGCTGCTCCCGCAATGATGGCCGGTAATGTTGGGGTTTTAAAACATGCAAGTAATGTACAAGGATGCGCAGAATTAATTGAAGAAGCCTTTCTGGAAGCTAAATTTCCAAAAGGTTGTTTTCAAAATCTATGTATTTCCAGTAAAAAGGTCGAAAGGGTTATTCGAAGTAAATACGTAAAAGCGGTGACCTTAACAGGAAGTGGTCCGGCAGGAAGTTCAGTAGCTTCTATCGCTGGTCAAGAAATCAAGAAATCTGTTTTAGAGCTTGGCGGAAGCAATGCTTTGGTCGTTTTTGAAGATGCCGACTTAGATGAAACGGTTCAAACTTGTGTGCAAGCCAGATTTCAGAATACCGGACAGAGCTGTATTGCAGGAAAACGCTTGTTGATTCATGAAAGTATTTACGATGAATTTGTAGAAAAATTCTTGATGGAAGTTCGCGAATTAAAAAGTGGCGATCCGATGGATGAAGAAACCTTTATCGGTGTTTTGGCAAGAGAAGATTTAGCCGAAGACCTGGAAAAACAAATGAATAAATCGGTTAAGAAAGGGGCTAAAATAATATTAGGCGGAAATAGAGACCAAACTTATTTTGAACCGACCATACTCATCGATGTCAAGAAAAAGACACCGGCTTTTAAAGAGGAAACCTTTGGTCCGTTAATGGCGATTACTCCTTTTAAAACGGATGTAGAAGCTATCGATCTTGTCAATGCCAGCGATTATGGATTGGGAGTTTCTGTATTTACAAAAGACCTTGACCGCGCTGAAGCGATGATTCCTCATTTTGATGATGGTGCAGTTTTCATCAATGAATTGGTCAAATCTGATCCGCGTTTACCTTTTGGTGGAACTAAAGATTCAGGATATGGAAGAGAGCTTTCAGAAGATGGAATTAAAGAGTTTGTCAATCGGAAAACGGTTTATTTTAAGAAGATTGATGGTTGATTTTAGCCACGAGATACAATCTCGCGGCAGCAAAGCAATCTCGCGGCAGCATAGCAATCTCGCGGCAGCAAAGCAATCTCGCGGCAGCAAAGCAATCTCGCGGCAGCATAGCAATCTCGCGGTAGCATAAATAAGAAAAGCCACTCAAAAACGAGTGGCTTTTCATTTATTACAAAATCAATTGAATTACCTTACTTTTTGATAATTCTAAAGGATTTTTGCGTTCCATTTACGGTTACATTCATCAAGTAAACTCCTGCTGACAAGTGATTTACATCGACTTGGGTCTGCAAGGTATTTGGGTTTACATCGATTACTTTTTGACCTAAAAGGTTATGCACTGTTACACTTTCAATCTGCTCTCCAGCTTTTAGATTCAATTGATCTTGAACTGGGTTAGGGTAGAAAGTGAAGTTTTCAAATTGATAATCATCAACTGAAAGTTCATAGTCAACAATGAGGGTATAATCCTCTGCTTGACCAAAACTATATGACTGGCAAGGGTCTGTTGGAGATACATTAAAGTTTTTAACTATTCTCATCGTATAAGTTCCGTCATCAATGTCTTCAGGCAAAGTAATTTGTCCTGTAGCTTGCTGACCGTCTTCTCCATTTGAATCAGTAATCGATCCAATCTCATACATCTCATATTCTTGCCATTCTCCTTCAGCTTCAGGGTCAGTAAGATCTATAAAAACTGTAAAGAAATTCTCCCACGGACCTCCTGTGTTTCCTTCTAAGGCAATATCATAAGTCATTCCTTGACCAACAATAGCTTCGATATCAGTGAAGTCTTCCAATGGATCGGAACCATCAACTGTGGTATCGGATGAATTGTCAATCTGCTCTGCAAAAACGACTCTTGTAATAGGCTCTACTGATGCTGTAAAGTCAATTTCACAAGGAAGAACTGGTGGTTCAGGCGCTTCTATCTCATCACAATACAAGGTAAATACAGCTTGTAAACCATCTTCATTCGGCAACCAAGTTCCACCTTCTTCACGAGAGTGGATAGGTTCTCCGAGTTCTCCTTCTGAGGTTACTTCCCAGAAAACACCTCCAATTTCACCACCAGCGGCTAAACCTTGGGGTTGCATCCAATAAGAAGCTCCATCGTCTCCACCTTCAAACTCAAGATCAACATTTACATACACTTCGTAAACGTTAAAGCCATGAGCTTCTCCAATCAATACTTGATCTTCTTCACTTGGCGTAAGTCCAGCTTCAGTGATTATAATATCACCTGGGCCGCTGTCATCATCATAAAACATCAGGTCTAAAGATTCAATTGGTTCTGTAGCCATAATGTTCAATTTGATAGTTTGAATATTCAAAGTATTTCCAGGAGAGACAATAAAGTCATCGGCATTTTCAAATTCTGTTCCGGTTCCAATCTGAAGACCATTTTCAAAATTATTACTGATGTCACCTTGGTCACAATCAACATCATCTCCACCAGTATCACCTTCTTCTATATTCAGAGTGAAATCTAATGCTTGTCCAAATCCAGGTTGAGCACCCATTTCGAATGCATCCATTTCTATTGCACACGGATTTATAATTGCAGGAGATGGTGGCATTGGATCATCGCCTTCTTCATCAGTATAAGTTTTTGTAATTCTGATACGCGTTGTTCCCAGAACAGCATCCTCAGGTACAGTAATTTCTAAACTGACAGAATTTCCATCTTCTCCAGTAGAATTCTCTATAGTTCCGACTTCATAAACTTCACCATCATCATCTAATATGAAGTTTTGATTCCAATCGATAAATGCAACAACAGCATTTTCAAAATCTCCGTTGGTAAACCCTTCAACTTCGAGCGTATATGTTTCACCGAGCATAACATCTACAACAGTATCTGTTTTGTCGATCAACACATCCTCGGTATTGTCATTTTCAATGTTGGTATTACCAAAACCGACAGCAGTAATTTCTTCAATAGTTACTCCATCAGCGTCAACATCACAATAGGGGCTCGGGAAATCATCTCCATTCTCACCTTCAAGTATTTCTATGGTATAATCTTCGGCTTCCCCCCAAGTTTCTTCAGAGCATGGATCCAATTCATCAGAGCCTGTAGCACTATATGCCATTCTTACACGCATCCGATATTCACCTGGATCAACATCAAGAGGTATGGTAAATTCAAAAGAGACTGTCATACTGTCCATTCCATCTCCTTCTGTTGAGGCAATTTCTTCATCTTCCGAAAATATTCCGTCATCATTATAATCAATCCAAGCTTTTATTTCTTCATTTTCATAAATAAAATAATCTGTACTAACACTTAAAACATATGATTCTCCAGGCAATAAATCAGGAGCTGGTAAATCAGTAAAATCACCATAGGCATCTTCACTACATTCTGAATCATTATTTAATCCAATTGATTCTCCTTCTAAGGTCACATTAACTATTTGATCACCTGTATCACAACCACTTGAGTATTCTGGAGTACAATAACCATCTCCATTCTCACCTTCAAGTATTTCTATGGTATAATCTTCGGTTTCTCCCCAAGATTCACTGCTACATGGGTCAAAAGTCGGTGCAGAAGAACCGTAACCCAATCTTACTCGCATTCGGTAATTTCCGGCTTCAGTATCTTCAGGCACAGTAAATTCAAAATTTCCTGTTCCACCTGGTAAACCATCACCGTCGGAATTAGCGATTTCCTCATCTTCTGAAAAATCACTATCACCATTATAGTCAATCCAAGCACGGACTTGCTCAAAGGTAGGTGAGCTATAACCGGTAGAAACACTTAAGGTATAAGTTTCGCCGGGCATCAAATCTGCTGGAGTTAGTTCGGTATAATCTCCGAAAGCATTCTCACTACAACCTGAATCATTATCGATAGATTCAGATTCTCCTGTCAGACTAACATTGGTAATAGCATCATTTGAAGCACATCCTGTTGAATATGTCGGCAAACAATACCCACCTTCTATAGTTGTAGTAAATGAAAAAACAGCTGATAAACTACTTTCATCATCATCTTCACAAATTGCTTTTATATAAACTTCATAAGCAGTTGCTTCCTCTAAATTCTCGATGGTTATTTCCGGGTCGTTATTAACAGTTACCGATTCTCCTTCGCCACCATCAACATCAAAACCAGCTTCTCCATAAAAAACCTCCCACTCGTCTTGAACTTCATCGCCAGCAATTTCCCAACTTAAATCTGCGCTATTATGGGTTATGTTATCAGCTGTTATATTAGAAGGTACTGCACAAGTTTCTTCTGTTGTAAAAGATACCGGATCGCTCCAGTCACTTTCATCATCAGCTGCACAAATTGCTTTGAGATATACCTGGTAAGTAGTATCGCTTTCAAGTCCTTCAATAGTAGTTTCTGGGTCACCGTTTACGATAACCGATTCACCTTCATCCATATCAAAACCGGATTCGCCGTAAAGGATCTCCCATTCATCTTCATCATCCCCCGCTTGCCAACTCAAATCAGCACTCTCGGCAGTTATATTATCGACTTCTACATTTGTAGGAGTTGGACAGGTTAATTCGGTGATTTCAATGGTATAATTAGTACTTTGTGGGGCTGCCCATGTAGAAATCACAAAGTAATAAGTTTCTCCACCTGTCACCGGCAACTCCGGGATTTCTCGGGTGTCGCCACCTATTGACGTATGATACCCCACCGTTAAGTCAAAAGGACATCCGGTAAACGCCCAAAGGCCAATCCAGTCATCATCATTTGTGGTGGATACATTAATTACTTGATCGGAATCAGGCGTATAAGCATATACCACATCATCTCCGGTTATATAATAATTACTTCCCGTTCCATCGAACACTCCATTAGGGGCTTGCTCAGGAATATCTGCTTGCAGATAATTATTTCCATAATCAGCGGTATTTCCGGCATCGTTAAAAGGTAAGCTTGCAATAGTTATCGGATCGTCACAGGTTTCACCACTACCTTCATCGCCTCCATCATCGGCAGCTGCTGTCCAGATCACGTCATCGATACTGACTTGACCTCCATCAGGATTAAAAAATTTAAGGGTAAAATCTCCTTCGACATTCACATCAATATCATCTGTAGTGATGGCCTCATTCTGCTGATCATCAGAAGTAGCAGTATAAATCAAAACATCATTTACATATACTTCCAAATCAACATCGTTACTGAACGCCTGCATGTAAGTAAAGCTGAGCGTTCCAATCCCATTTTCAAGCGTGCCAGAAGTCAATTCTGCATCAGGATCTTGGTTTCTGCCCAACATCAAGGCTTGATTGCCGTCCTCAATTTCTGCCGCGGCATCTCCTCTGGCATTAACATAGTTCCAAGTAGAACCATCTTGTCCTGTAAATGAACCGGTCGCATAAGAACTTCCAGGTTCATCAAAATTCTCAAAAGTTTCGCTTCCTTGTGAATATCCTATCATGGTAAGGAATACTGCACAAAGAAAAAGAGTAAGTTTTCTCATAGTATTTATTTTTAGTTATTTTTTAATAAATCATCGTTCAGACAAATTTAAGAATTATTCCTTAAGTAACAAGAAAAATTAGGATTTCTTCTGTGATACATTCGTAGTTTCTACTAAAAAAAGAAAATATTTAGGAAAAATTAAAGATGTTAAGGATTGCTTTTATTTTTTCTTCGCAGGCAAAAAAAGTATTGCTTGGAACATATAAAAACCACGAGATGCAATGCCACGAGATGCAATCTCGCGGCAGCTTTTATTTTTGTATGTATAGCATTCTAAAACACGAGAGGGGCACGCTCCGGTTATTACAATTTTTTTTCTTTAAGTTGTTTCTTTACTCCATCCAGCATAATGCCAACAATATCTTCAAGATTGTATCGGAGTTTCCAACCCCAATCTTTTTGGGCTTGGATATCATCAATACTAGAAGGCCACGACTCTGCGATATCTTGACGAAAGTCTGGAGCGCAATCTAAGGTAAATCCCGGGATTTTTTCTTTGATTATTTCGGCCAAATCTTTTGGTGTAAAACTTACCCCCGCTAAATTATAAGATGAACGAACTTTAATGTTTTTTTCCGGGGCTTTCATTATTGCAATGGTTGCCCGAATGGCGTCGTCCATATACATCATGGGTAATCCGGTATTTTCACTTAAGAAAGAAGTGTATTTTTTTGCCTTTAGAGCTTCGTGAAAGATCTCAATGGCGTAATCGGTAGTTCCTCCGCCGGGAGGGGTTTTGTAACTAATCAGTCCTGGATATCTTATACTTCTTACATCCACCCCATATTTCTCGTGATAATATTCACACCACCGTTCTCCTGCCAATTTACTGATACCATAAACTGTTGTTGGATCCATCAGGGTTTTTTGTGGCGTATTTTCCGACGGTGTATTTGGGCCAAACACTGCAATACTCGAAGGCCAAAACACTTTTTCAATTTTTTTATCTTTTGCTAAATTCAGCACATTGAACAGTGCATTCATATTAAGATCCCAAGCCTGCATCGGGTATTTTTCCGCAGTCGCACTCAACATCGCTGCTAATAAATACACTTCTTTTATTTGGTATTTCTCAATAAGATTTTCGACGGCTGTGAAGTCTTTGGCATCTACGATCTCAAAAGGCCCTGAAGTAGTTAACTCTTCATCTCCTTTCCGAATATCACTGGCTATCACATTATCATTTCCGTGTTTCTCGCGCAGTGACATGGTGAGTTCTGTTCCAATTTGGCCGCAAGCTCCAATAATTAATGTTTTATTTGGCATTATTTAGTTTTTTACTTTTTCGGATTCGAAATTAATGATAATTGTGCTATTAAGGCCCCTTAATATCTCAATAAATTCCTTTAACTTCCCCTCAAGAAAATTATCATGCAAAACTTCCATAAAATATCATTGATTTTACTTATTACCGCTCTGTTTTCCGTAATAACAATCTCTTGTAAAGATGGAGAGGAAACCACTGAGCCACAGGTTTCTTACCTCGATAAAAACGCAGATGAACTTTCAAAAAAGATAGATTTGCAAGGGAGTCCTACCGTAGAGCTATCTGCTACCACCCAAGAGGCCATCTCCAACTGGAATGAATATTTATCTGCTCAATCAGAAATTGAAAAAATCAAGAATTCGAGTTTACAAAACTTTATCAACAACGCTGACATCATTGATGACGCGGTTGTAAAAATAATTGACAGCATACCCGAAACGTTTAATAATCGTGCAGTTAAAAGTCGATTAAATGTGCTGAACACTAAAATAAAAGTAATGAAACAGGATTTGGATCGACCAAATCTCAACAAAGAGATGATCAATAATGATGCGACAGCAGTTTATAATGCTTTCCAAGATTTTAAAATCCAATTAAACGAAGTTTTTTTACCCCAGGTTTCGGAGCTTAATTTTGATATAGATGCGCGACAAGACAGTATACAGAGGGAAAACGAACAAAAACTTCCCGATTCTATAGAGAGATAAAGACCATTAGCCAACTTGATTTTAGTGATTCGTTTTGGCAGTAACTTATAATCTCGTCTCTTTAGATAGACATTTAGCAAAAAGTTATTTAAATTTCACCCTTCAAACAAAAAGTTTATTTTATGAAAATCAGTTCTAAGTCAATTATCGCGCTTGCTGCGGCTACCGTATTGTTTTTTTCTTGTAAAGAATCAGACAAAAAGGAAACCGCTCAAGCCGAAGAAGAAAGTCACGGTATAGATATCCATTTTATGGATACCACTGTAAGTCCTAAACAAGATTTCTATACTTATGTCAATGGAACTTGGATGGAAGAAACCGAAATTCCGGAAGACAGAAAGTCTTGGGGAAGTTTTATAGAGTTGCGCAAAAAAACTGATGACAATGTTTTGCACCTTCTTAATGATGCCATTGACAACAATCATTTTGCAGCCGGTTCCGACCAAAGCAAAGCGATTTATTTATACGAATCCCAGCTGGACACTACTGCGCGAAATGAAACAGGATTAAGTCCGATTAAGCCAGTAATGGAAAAAATCGATGAGATTACCGATATCGAAAGTCTTCAAAAAATACTTTCCGACAATATTGGGGAAATCAGCAATCCTTTTTATGGGATTTATGCTTCCCCTAAACTTGAAGAAAGCTCGATGAATGGGGCTAATTTATCAGGAGGGAGTTTGGGGCTTCCCGATAGAGATTATTACACTAATGACAGTCGAGACGCTAAAAAAACACGTAAGCAGTATGTAGAACACATCACACGAATGTTTAAATATCTGGGAGATGAGGAGGATACCGCCAAGGATAAAGCCGAAATCGTTTTAGCTTTAGAAACCAAAATGGCGAAACCCCAATTGACCAAAGAAGAGAAGCGAGATGCGAACAATCGCAATAATCCAAGAACTATTAAGGAGCTATCTCAACTCAACTCAGCTATTGACTGGAGCCAAGTAATTACTGATCTTCCAGTTCAGAAAGAAATAGACACTATTAATATTCTTCAGTTGGATTACACCAAAGCTTTAGAAGATATTTTAGCTGAAACGGATATCGAGGATATAAAAACATTGATTAGCTGGCATACTTTAAATAATGCAGCTTCCCAATTAACCACGGAATTAGAACGCGCTAATTGGGAGTTTTATCAGAAAACCCTGAACGGAATTCCGGAGCAAAGACCACTGGAAGAAAGGGCTTTGACAAGAGTAAACAGAACTGTGGGAGAGGCTTTAGGGAAAATATATGTTGAAGAATATTTTCCTCCGGAGGCTAAAGAAACCGCGGAAACCATGGTTAATGATATAATGGAAATATATAAGGAACGCATTCACAACTTAGATTGGATGTCTGAAGACACCAAGAAAAAAGCTGTGGAGAAAGTCAATGCCATGAGTGTTAAAATTGGATATCCGGATGAGTGGAAAGATTACTCTGACATGGATATTAAAGAGGATAATTCTTTTTATGAAAACCTTCAAGCAGCCTCAAAATGGAGGTATTTAGATAATTTATCCAGAATCAATGAACCTGTAGATAAGAAGGAATGGTTTATGAGTCCGCAAACGGTAAATGCTTATTTCAGTCCTTCTCAAAATGAGATTGTTTTTCCCGCAGGAATTTTGCAGCCGCCATTCTTTGATTATAAAGCTGATGCTGCCGTGAATTATGGTGGGATTGGTGCGGTAATCGGACACGAAATCTCTCATGCTTTTGACGATAGCGGAGCGCGCTTTGATGCTGAAGGAAATCTGAACAATTGGTGGACTGATGAGGATTTAGAACACTTTAAAGAACGTACCGATCAGTTGATTGATTTTTATGATCAAGTTGAAGTAGAAGAAGGTTTGTTCTTAAATGGAACTTTTACCGCCGGTGAGAATGCTGCGGACTTAGGAGGGGTTACGGCTGCTTTCTACGGTTTGCAACGCTATTATGAAACTCACGATAAACCGGGGAAGATAGACGGACTCACACAAGAGCAACGATTCTTTATGTCCTGGGCAACTGTTTGGAGAAATAAAACACGTCCTGAAGCATTGCGCACGCAAATTAAAAATGACCCGCACTCTCCTGCTATTTATCGTGCATATTTACCTTTACAAAATGTTGATGCTTTCTATGATGCTTTCGATATTCAAGAAGGTGATGACATGTATATTGCACCGGAAGATCGCGTTAAAATATGGTAAATAAATTATCGTAAATATTTTCTATAAAAGCCGTTTCAATGTTGGAGCGGCTTTTTTTTTAATAGGCCACGAGATACAATCTCGCGGCAGCAAACCACAAGATACAATCTCGCGGCAGCAAACCACAAGATACAATCTCGCGGCAGCAAACCACAAGATACAATCTCGCGGCAGCAGTTCTATTACAAACAAATAATTTGCTTAGTAATAATTGCATCATTGAGTACAAATGGACGCGGGATCATATACTTTTCACGAGCAGGAACATTTAAGTAAGGGTTATGCAACAAGTCATTACTGATTCCATACACTTCCATTTCACTATTCAGATGTTTGGGCAAACTGAATTTAAGTTTCAACGTGTCTTGACCGGAGTTATAGTAAGTTAATATTCGAGAAGACTTAACAGTTGTTGATTTTGCCATTTTGGAAGTTTTGGGAATTAAACTCTCTACCGGAAGATTATTAATTTCCACATCAGAAAACTCTTCAATTTGATCACTAAATAAATTAATTCTACTCAGGTCTCTTTCAGGATTGATTTTTATCAGGAAGGTTGTTTTATCTCCTTGGTTCGATTTTTTTTCAACATCAATCTTAACCCCGGGAATATTTCTGATTGGGGCAGATTGAGTATAGGTGAAGTTTTCACCATATTTACTTCCTCCATCTTTTTGTTCACCTTTAGCACTTTTTCTTTCCGTAAAATAGGGTTGTGTCCATTGGTCAAAAATGTGATCATAGGTATTCCATTTCGCTTTATTTTGCTCTTTATCCAATGTATAAACTAAACTGTTAGGTTTTGGACGATCTTCAGAAAACTCGGATATCAAATGAGCTTTTACTAGAAAAAAAACGCCTAATCCCAAGACGAGGAATCCCAACCAGTTTTTTCTTTTGAAGTGTTCAAAGACAGCTAAAATCATCCAAAACTGGAGTAAGAATAACAGCATAGCTATAAAAATCATTTTTAATCCCAAGGCCACCGGAACAAAAAGCACCAAGGGTGAAAATATAAATATGCATGGAATAGAGAGCAGTAGAATAATCCATGGATTAAGATTATTTTTCCAAATCAGTAAGGCTAAAATAACTTCAAAAAGCAAAACCGGAATGATAAAGTAGGAGGCTCCTTTAAAAGTAAAACTCAGGATTGTACAAATAATTAGCCATAAGGTTAATGGTGCTACCAACAGCCCTTTGTTTCCCGATCTTTTTGAAAATGCATGATAGGTTAAAAACAACAATCCTCCACTGAGAGCGACAAAAGCTGCGATATAGAGATGGCCATTATAAGGAAATCCCTGTTGAATTTCCGCATATTGCGGATAAAACTGCAGGATTAATTTCCATCCCAAAAACCCTAATCCACCAACCAACACCAAACTGATTACTAACGCTTTAAAGCCTTGAAGGATATCGTTTTTATCGAAGTTTTGTCTTCTGAGTCCAATTCCCAAGAGCAGAAAGAACCCCAACCAACCGAGGATTACCAACGGAAAGATCCAGAAATAATCATAGGTTACAATTTTAAAAAACGGAAAATCAAAAAAGATGCGATTATCTCGTGTTTCTAAGGAGCTAAGGTCATTATTTCCAAAATAAGGAAGTAATGCAGTTAGGTAAGCCCCCTGATGTGCAAGTGAGTTTAAACTTAGATTTTCATAAGTATCTGTTGCCGCGTGATAATTGTAATGCTCATCTATAAAAGCAAAGAAGAAGCCTGGAATATTTTTTTCTTCTCTAAAAACCGTAGCATCCGTATCATTAGGCATGGTTTTATAAATATCATACATCAGAGATGAGGTTACAGGATATTGGACTTCGGCGTTAACAAAAGCTTCTACCAGTTTCTTGTTGCCATAATTGGTTTCCAAAATGGCATTGGAGGGTCCGCTGCTTCCTCTGGCTTCAAAATTCAATACCAAACCGATATTTTCTACCAAAGGATGTTCTTCTACAAACAGCTGAGCACCCAATAATCCAATTTCCTCGGCATCTGTAATTAAGAAGATGATATTGTTTTTCGGAGTTTCCTCTTTTTCCAGAAACACTCTTAAACTTTCTAAGATAGCCGCAACTCCGGAAGCATCATCAGCAGCCCCAAAGGAAGAATGTGGAGCACTATCATAATGGGCCATTACCAATAAATCACTTTTCGGCTTGGGATCGGAGCCTTCTAAGACAGCTATTATATTCTCCGGATTACTCATGATATTATAATCATTGATTATAAATCCATTTTGTGTATGCGCGTCGAGTCCAAGATTTTGAAATTGTTCTACGATATAATTTCTGACCCTACTTTGATTTTCGGAACCGGTATAATGTGGCTCTTTAGCAATTTCTTCTACATGGTTCAAGGCTCGCTTTACAGAGAATTCATTTTCTGTTTCTTCTAAAGATTTTACGATTGGCATTAAGGTAGTGAAACTGAGGAGTATGAGGAAAGTTAGTCCCAGTAGAATAAATAGTTGGAAAATAATTTTTTTCATATGTTTATCACTAATTACATTTCTCTTTTAACCAGCACATATTTGTCAACCTTCTTCAGAGGAAGATATCCTTGATCATAAACAAAATAATATACGGTACCTTTTTGTGTAGTATAAAGACTTGTAAAATAAGTAAAGCTAAACCCCAAACGCTGCAGGGTAGATTTTTGAACGGTAGTTTTTCCGGTTGGATTTAGTTTTTCAAGAATTCGATAGTTTTTGCGCAATCGATTGTGAACGTTGCGCATAAGATTTTTGCTGTCGCGATTCATTCGATTGTTATATGAATTACGACAATAGTCACTGCAAAACTTCTTATCGGTTCTGCCGGCTATTTTCACCCCACATTCTAAACAGGTTTTTCGCATTTTCAGAAGGATTAATTAACCCTGTTTTCAGCAGACTAATTTAACATTATTTTCACCTAATAGCAATATTTATATTGATTTTTATTCCTTCAAAAAACAAAAGCGCCGATAATTACTTATACAGCGCCAAAGTTAACTATAAAAATTATCAAGTTATTTTATCCGATTAACTTCATTCATCCAATCTTTTTCTCCATTTCTTAATGTTATCTTGTGTTAAGGTATAATCTTTTAGTTTCTTCCCTCGTAATCTTATAACTAGAAATAAAGGTACCACGATGAATACTGCGATCAAAACGGAAAATCCTACAAAGCGATTGCCCAACAATTCTTGTTCGGTAAATTGCAAGAAATAAAAGCCTATACCAAATCCTATTAATACAAGAATGAATAAAATTGAGGTGATTTTTTTTATTATCTTCATTGCTCTGGTCATCTTCTGAGCTTAACTTACAAAATTTATTTCTTTAATGAGTTCTTTTGGCTTTCCAAAAACTAAGATTTAGGTTCTGCTTTATCCGCAGTAATTTTCAAACCAAGCTCATTAAGTTGCTCTTGATCGATTTTTTCAGGAGCGTTTATCATAATATCTCTTCCGGCATTATTTTTTGGGAAAGCAATAAAATCGCGAATAGTTTCTTTTCCTGCTAATATAGCGACCAACCTATCTAAACCATAAGCTATTCCTCCGTGCGGTGGAGCACCATATTCAAAAGCTTTCATTAAAAACCCAAACTGTTTTTCAGCCTCTTCTTTAGTAAACCCTAAAACAGAAAACATTTTCTCCTGCAGTGCTTTATCAAAAATTCTAATTGAACCTCCTCCAATTTCATTTCCATTAAGCACTAAATCGTAGGCATTTGCCTTAACAGCAGTGGGATCTGAATCAAGCAAATCCAAGTCTTCAAGTTTAGGAGAAGTGAATGGGTGGTGCATTGCATGATAGGATTCCGATTCTTCATCCCATTCCAATAAAGGGAAATCCACGACCCATAACGGCGCAAATTCATTGGTTTTGCGCAATCCTAATCTCTCGGCCAATTCCATTCTTAAAGCACTGAGTTGTGTTCTGGTTTCATCAGTATTTCCTGACAAGACGCAAATCATATCTCCGGGTTTGGCTTTGGTGATTTCTGCCCATTTGGTGAAATCTTCACGATCATAAAATTTATCGACTGAGGATTTAAAACTACCGTCCTGATTATATTTTACATACACCATCCCTTTGGCTCCAATCTGCGGTCTTCTAACCCATTCTGTCAGTTTATCTATTTCTCTTCTACTATAACTTGCAGCACCCGGGACAGCAATCCCCACAACTAATTCTGCTTGATTAAAAATATTAAAATCTTTGTGTTGCGCTACTTCATTCAATTCACCGAATTCCATATCAAAACGGATATCGGGTTTATCACTTCCATAACGCCTCATCGCTTGATTATAAGTTAATCGTGGAAACTTATCAACTTCCACGTCGACAATGGTTTTCAGTAAATACTTAGTCAGCCCTTCAAAAGCATCGATAACATCTTCTTGGTTTACAAAGGCCATCTCGCAGTCAATCTGGGTGAATTCGGGTTGTCTGTCTGCTCTTAAATCTTCATCTCTAAAACATTTGACTATTTGAAAGTACTTATCGATTCCTCCCACCATCAAAAGCTGCTTAAAAGTTTGCGGTGATTGTGGAAGAGCATAAAATTCGCCTTTATGCATGCGACTGGGCACTACGAAATCTCTTGCCCCTTCAGGAGTAGATTTGATTAAATACGGTGTTTCAATTTCTAAAAACCCCTGTTCAGATAAATAGTTACGCACGCTCATTGAAACCTTATGTCTGAATATCAAACTTTGTTTAACGGGATTTCTTCTAATATCAAGATATCGGTATTTCATTCTCAGCTCATCCCCTCCATCAGTTTTATCTTCTATGGTAAAGGGGGGTAATAAGGAACTATTAAGAATCTCCAAATCGGTAACCAACAACTCTATGTCACCGGTAGCCATTTTCGGATTTTTCGATTCTCTTTCGATTACTTTTCCCTCTACTTTAATTACGAATTCTCTTCCCACAGATTGCGCTTTCTTCATGATTTCTTTTGGGGTTCTTTCTTCATCAAAAATCAACTGGGTTATCCCATAGCGATCTCTTAAATCTATCCAAATCATGAAACCCTTATTTCTGATTTTTTGCACCCATCCGGAAAGGGTAACTTCTTGTTCAACATTATTAATTCTCAGGTCACCATTAGAATGCGTTCTATACATAATTTTACAATTGAAAAATTTTTTGCGAATTTAAGAATAAGTCGCTGTATTCAACACAAAAGCCGAGCAAATCTGCTCGGCTTTATAAAAAACACTATCAGATTAATCGAAAATTAATTGATAGAAAACTTGAATTCATCACGACGGTTAATCGCTCTTTCTTCATCGGTACAGTCTGTACAATCAATCTTCGGGTCGGTTAATCCTTTTCCTGAAGTTTCTATACGAGACTCGTCGATTCCTTTCTCCATTAAGTACTTTGCCGCACTTTCAGCTCTTCTTTCAGAAAGCTTCTGGTTATATTCTGCAGAACCTATATTATCGGTGTGTCCAATAATTTCTAAATTCATTGCAGGATATTTTTTCAAGATATCATAAATCTTATCTAGTTCAAACGCAGCTTCTTTTTTGACATTATATTTATCAAAGTCGAAGTGAATTGTTTCAACTTCTATCTCTTCTTCTGCAATAACTACAGGCTTCAACGTTATATCCACGTCGATATTACCATCGAGTTGATGCGGAACCTCTTTTGCTGCCGGTTCATAATCAGCTGCAGATGCCTGAAGGTTGTACTTCTTATCTCCGCCTGGTAGCGTAAAGACAACCATGCCATCAGAATCTGAAGTTTTCTCGTCTACTTTTTCCCCAGCTTCATTATAAACTCCAACTGATGCATTATTAATAGGTTCACCGGTTTCTTCATCTGTAACCTTTGTATTCACAGCGATTTCTTGAATAATGATATCTTTTACCGCATAAATATTATCTATTGCTATCGCGTGATCTTCTGTCATTCCAGCTCGATTGGAGGCTACATAACCTCGCTTTTCTTCAGGGTAGTACACAAAAGAAAAATCATCCGCGCGAGAGTTGACGTCTTTGCCAACATTCTCCGGCTTTCCAAATCCATCTCCTCTGGATTCGGCCTTGAATACATCTAAACCTCCCATCCCTAAGTGGCCATCACTGGAAAAATAAAGCGTCCCTTCCGAATCGACAAAAGGGAAATCTTCATTGCCCGCAGTGTTGATCTCAGGACCCAAGTTTTCTGGCTCGCCAAACTCACCATCGCCTTCGATAGCTACTCGGTAAAGATCCGTCCCTCCC
>Ga0079225_10000758_pt1 | contig 17600 bp, 15 predicted proteins | sample Poulit2012_FD_76344 | JGI IMG/M metagenome (GOLD analysis project Ga0079225, IMG submission 76344) | Agricultural soil microbial communities from Georgia to study Nitrogen management - Poultry litter 2012 | ecosystem: Environmental > Terrestrial > Soil > Agricultural land | place: USA: Georgia... | reverse complement strand
CTCTGCGAGCTGGGTGTTGCGCATCGTCGACGCTCGTGCCTGGAGGGTGTCGTAGACCTGTGCAGAAGAATCGCCCGCTAGGCGGAGGATGTCACCGATCTCTGCCAGTGCAGGTACCTGCAGTCGTCGACCTTCGTCCTGCAGTGCGTCCCAGGCTTTGCGGCCCTCCCACTGGGCCTGGTTGATCAGGCGGGCGATGCGTCGGAAGTGTCGATGGCCGGAGATGGTGGCGGTATCGACCAACGCTTGGTGCGCACCAGCGCCACTGATGCGAGCGATGGCCATGAGTTCGAGGTAGGTGGCTGCCGTGCGGGTGTACTCCACGCGCTCGGCGCGGGCGTCGTTGCGAACACCCATCACCGGGACGAAGAAGCACAAGCAGCCCAGGGCGAGAGCGGCGATCACTGGACCGGCAAGTGGAGGGATCGGAAGAGCACCCTGACTGAGAATGAAGGCGAACAGTGCCCCGACGAGAGTGCCGAGAAGTCCGAGCATGATCTGCTGGCCGAGGATGCGCTGGTAGGGCTGACCGACGATGGCGAGATCGGCCCTTGAGGGGATGAGGATGCTGGTCCGCTCATCGTCGGGGTTGATGTAGCGCCCGAGTCGGGTTCCGATCTGAACGCTGCGAGCGTCAAACCAGCTGGAGCTGGTCGTAGTGGGTGGAAGCCGGTCGGTCGGGGTGCCGTCGATTCGGTCCAGCGCCGAGCTCAACCGCGGATGACCGATTAGTAGCTCGCGCAGGAGGAGCATGATCCCGCTGGCACCCAGGATGCTCAGCAGGGCGGAGAGCATCATGACGTCAGCTCCTCGTTAATGTTGAGGAACCTGGGAATTGGACGGCCGGCGCTGATCCGTCGCATCCAGAGCAGCGTGAGCATGAATGCCCCGACGAGGAGGACTAGGACGACCTGGCCCAAGGGGGTGGCGTACGGTGCCGCTGTGGCTGGGTTGAGCATCCCCAGCACGAGCATTCCTGTGCTGATGACGGCCACAACTCGCACTACCCATCGGGGCATGGCTCGTTCTGCCTCCACGTCCTCTCGGACCCGAACGTGGTCCTGGACAGAGTCGGCCAGTGAGGACAGTGACTTGGCGACCCCGCCCTGGCGTAGCCGGCTGCCCTGGATGATCGTGGCGGCGATGACGTCTGCGAGCCGGTCGTCGATCTCGTCGGCCCACAGTCGCATCGCCCGCTCCAGCGGCTGCTGGGCTTCGATGCGAGCGACGAGGCGACTGACTGACCCGCGCAGGGCTGGTGGTGCCGAGTCCAGTGATGCGGTGATGGCGTCGGTCAGGGTGAGGCCGCCGCCGACGGTGAGACCGACCAGGCTGCGTGTCCAGGTGTCGAGCGCGGTGAGGACCTCGAGGTCGATGCGAGGGGTGGATTCTCGGAAGAAAGCGACTAGGCCAACTGCGATGATTGGCCCTAGGACGATCATCATCACCCACTCGCTGATCAGCATGGCGCCGATTCCTAGGGCGAGCCCGAGTAGGGCCAGCTGGAGGCGGCGGGTTGATCCCATCAGGATGCGGATTCGCGACCAGGTGTTGCGGTGGGTTCGTGGCTTCGGTGCGGTGGGGGTGGCGCCAGCGATGATGAGCAGCACTGCGATGCTGATGCCGGCGGCCAGCCCGAGGACAGTCAAGGTGGTGGTCATGCCGTGCCCTCCCCCGCGCTGGGCCAGAGACCACCCGGGTGGTGGTTGAACAGTGACTGATCGAAGCCGGCAGCCACGAGGTCGTCGATGAAGGAGGGGGCGAGGTTGGGGACGGCCTTGCCGTCGGCGCCGGGGGTGAACACTGGGTGGCCGCTGGGGTGGTTGCTCTCCCCTGCTTGCACCTCGAGCACTTCGCTGATGTAGCGGTGCTTGCGGCCGTTGGCGTCGATATCGGTGCCGATGAAGACGACAAGGTGGAAGAGGCGGGAGACCAGGCGTGAGGCGTACTCGTAGGACCCGGTGTACTGGCCGACGAAGTCGACCAGGCGGTCGATGACGGTGCGCGCGTTGTCGGCATGGATGGTCGACATGCTCCCGCCGCCGTGCTGCATGACGTCGACCAGGGCGCCGACCTCGGCGGAGGAACGGGCCTCGCCCACGATGACCCGATCCGCGTTCTCCCGTAGTGATCCCCAGGCAAGATGCTCGGTGGTGACCTCACCACTGCGTTTGCCGTCCGGGGTGAATTCCCCGGTCCAGGGCTTGGCCTCGAGAGCCACGACCTCCGGGTGATCGACATCTTCGTGCAGATACAGCTCGTACTCAGTCTCGATCGTGACGATCTTCTCAGAGGGAGGAATCTCCCGAGCCAGCGCCCGCAGCAGAGTGGTGTTGTGGGTCGGTACGTACGCCCGAGTGACGAGGTAGAGAGAGGACGGCGAGTCCACTGTGATGCAGCGGACCGGAACGGGAGGAACGGGGCGAACACTCACGATGTGTCGAGTGTGAGGTCCCCCATGGTTGTTCTGTTGGCGCCGCACCTTACGGGGCAACCGGAACACCGGTGTAGCGGTTGTCCAGGTCACGGTCCAGCAATCGCCACAGTCTCGTCCTTCCAGCACGGCCGCCTTGCTCCGTGTGCTGGGTTTGAAGCCGAGGGACGCGGCGAGTTCGGAGGCTTGAGCTGCTAGACGTCGTTTGGTGGTGTAGAACTCTGCAGTACCTGACGGTGTGCAGTGCCCATCGGCGTCCATAAGGCCCTGTAGAAGCGCCAGGCGCTGCTGGGCTGAAGCGCACATGTAGATGTCTGGAATGTGCTTGTTTCGGACAAGCCCGAGGCCGCGTAGGTGAGTTATCAGTCCGTTGCTGATGCCGTAGTCAACCCCGTCACCAGCGATCTTCGCCCAGGTGTATCCGGCGTCGGTGAAGGCGTCGAGAACCTCAGGATCGGTGGTGGAGATTCGTGCCTGACCGGCCGCACCATCTCCTAGCCAGATCCCGAGAAGGTAGGGATCGAGCGGGAGGTGCCGGCGAGGGTACTGAACTGCATCGGCCACCTCGATCGCAAAATCGTGGGTCCGCCAATTTGCTTCGTCATGAGTCCACAGTGGGCTCTCAGACAGGGATCGTGTGGACAGCACCTCCGCCTCCGGCAAGGGGGTGCGCGTCCGGATAGCTGTGTCCCGGGTGAGTGCAAGCTGCTTGAGCAGCGTTTGTCGCGAGTACGTGTGAGCGTCCCGGGTCCCGGCGCGAACCTGACCTCCAGGAGCCAGGTGCCGCGCTACCTCATAGAGCATGTATCGGTGGAAGGGGCCGACGAGTTCGCACGCCTTGGCGATAGTGATCTGCTCGTCCGGTCTCAGGTCTGCCTGACGTGAGATCTCCCAGAGCCGTTCCCGTTCCGCGGAAGGAAGCGCATACCGTGGCTGCTTTCGCGCCTGGACTGACTTGCGATGAGCGCGTCGAGTCACGCGCCAGAGATGGTCGGCATCGGCAGTGACCGTCGTGCCATCGTCGAAGGTCATCTCGAAGCACTCCCGGCCGTGCTGGACATCGTGTGCGGCGAGCACAGTGCACGGCTTCCCTGTTTCATCGAAGACCTCGTCCCCAGCGCGCAGCGCGCCCATCGTTGTCCAGCCGGAGGGGGTCGGGACGGGAGTGTCTAAGGCGAGGGCCTTTCCAGATCCTTGCCGTTTACCGCTGACGACGATGCTTTTGCCGGCCTGTACCGCGGCGGCTAGGAACTCCTCGAGGATGACATCGAGTTCGCCGAGTTCGCGGAGCTTCGCCAGCGTCGCGTCGGCGAACCGGTGGATACGCAGGTTGACGATCGGTACGCCCTGGGTGATGTGCGGATGTGAGGCGTGCAGACGCACCTTGCCCGGGAGAGCGAGATCGAGGAACGGACTGCCCTGGGCGAAGGAACGGCCCTGTCGGTCGGCGAGCTGCTGGAGATTGGAGATGAGCTCCTTGTCAGAGATTGCCACCGGTGGACCTTGGACGCGATCGCCGTTGGCGAGTTTGAGGAGGACGTGGTCGTGACCGTAGACGGCGACATTCTCCACTTCGGGGTCATCTACCAGCGGCTGCAGCCTGCCCAGGCCGACGAGGTCGTCGAACAGGGCGGCTTTGATCTGGCGGGAGTAGTCCTCATCCCAAGGTTCCCCATCGCCTCGGATCAGGCCGGCGACGTGGTCTTTGACGATCTGCTCGATGATGGCCCGGACCTGTTCGGGTTCGCGTCGCTGTCCGTCGCTGACAGTATCTGCAAGCCTGGGTGAGGCGGCGGCTCGTAGTTGCGCCACGTGCTGCCAGAATCGGGAACTGTGAGCCTGGTGAGGCGCCCGCGTGGTCGGTTCCTGATTGCGGCGGTTCCGTCGGGTGGTAGCAGCTGGCGAGGTGGGATGCACCATCTCGCCTGGGGCCGGTGCAGTGCCCGGTGCGGGGTCCGTGCCCTGGTTGTGGGCGGTCGATTCCTCGAACAGTGGCAGGTTGGTGGGGTCGTCCATTTCCGAAGTCGTGCTCATCGGGCCAGTCCTCCCCGCAGCAGTTGCTCGTTAGATTCGATCTGGGTGCGGATCTGCACACCAGCGGCTTCGTAGGACCGCACGAGCGAGCTCGTGGCATGTTTGCGTCCTGGCTGCGCCCCGACGGAGTACACCTCAGCGTTCACCGGGTCCCACGGCACCTCGGCTATGGCAGATAGACCAGTCACCTTGCTGACCTCTCGGGTGGCGTAGGGCCGCCCGGGCCCGACGGGCAGCAGGGACATACCGGTCAGACCGGAGTCGGTGCCTGGCCCATGGGCGGTGAGTCGTCGGGCGTGGTGGCGGGCAGCGTAGATGTCGGGTAGACGGGTTCCTGTGACCAGGATGCTCAGGTCGGCGCCGTTGACCAGGCCGTCCCGGTCGTCGGGTTCGGGCGTGAGTCTGCCCAGGTCGACGATTGCGTCCACCCCGGACTCGTCAAGGCTCTTCAGCGCGGTGATGAGGACTGGCCATAGTGAGCGCACCGACTTCGCAGCCGAGGATGAGGGGATCCCTAGGAGTACCTCGGCGTGGCCGGTGAGTGGCACCGTGTGGTCACGAAGAGTCCACTGGTGTGGGGACTGGTACTGGGCGACGGTGAGGCTGGTGAGTCCTCGGGAGAGGTCCCACTCCCCTCTCTTGTACCCGGCCGGGATGGATGCGCCGGATAGGTCGGCCTCGACCAGGATGACCGGGCGGGGCCAGTACATCGTGAGTCCGAGGGCGCTGGTGGTGGTGCCTGGAGCTCCGGTGGCGTGGGTCAGTGTGATGACAGCCATCGTCAGTCCGCCTGCACGGTGTCGATGACGAGTGCGATCCGTCCGGTGGCAGCGCGCGCGGCGAGTGCTGGCGCGTCCTCTTCGGGTACCAGAAGGTCGATGATGACGGTGGGTGAACCGTCGGCGGCGGGGGTGGTGGACAGGACAGTTGCTGGCAGCGTGGTCGGAGTCTCACTCGGAGGGTCTCCTTGAGATGGCGGGGTGTCGACGATCCTGACGTGGTCGTTGGCAGCGAGATCTTGAGCAGGTAGCTGGGTTGTTGAGAGAGCGATACCGACCACGCTGTAGCCGGGCTCTGGAGCGAGTTCCATGGTCACGGCCGCGGTGGTGAGAGTGGATCCTGGCAGCAGATCAACGGCGGCGTATTGGCCGACCACATCCTCAAACTGGGAGGCCTCGAAGACGGCGAGTGTGGTGTCGGAGGGCACCTCGACGGTTGTGAGGTCGTCGGGCTCGATCTGCTCGCCGCGGCTGACGGTAGCGGCCAGGGCGAGAACCTGGGTGGATTGGCCGGAGGAGCTCAGTGCTGCCATGAATCCCAGGAAGAGGACGACGACGAGGACGACGCCGAGGGCAATGAACCCGGGGCGGCGTCGCTTGGGCACAGACGGGAGCTCGCGCCGGCCTTCTAGCGGTGGCGCCGGCTGAGTTTGCATGTCCTGTGTCATATCGGCCCCCGATGGCGGATTAGTTGAAGTAGGCGTGCAGAGCCCTGGAGACAAGGTCGGATCGGTTCTGTGCGCCGGTTTCCTCGACGAGGCTGTCCAGGATGTCCTCGTTGCGTTGCGTGAGCCGCAGCGTGAGCTGAATGCGATCGACCCCGTCCTGGCGACGTCCACGAGGTGTGCGCTCGAAGAGCGAGCTGCCAGTTGGTGCAGGCTCCTGGGTTGCCCTGAGAGCGTCGAGGTTCTGCTCGATAGCATCGAAGACGGTGGTGGTGTAATTGGTGCCTGGGTGCTTGTTGATGTGCTCACGCAAGCGGTCGCGCAGTTTGATATCGACGTAGACGGCCCGGTTGGCGGACCTACCGGTGGCAGCTGACGCCGGCGGCTTCGGCTGAGCCTTCGGTGCCGCCTTCCCCCGGGTCTGGGCCTTCTTCGCACCTGCCCTCGCCTTGGCTTTGGCAGGCGGCTCGGATGTCTTACCTTGCTCTTCGCTCGCCTCGGTCTCGGGCTTGGGCTCGGGCTCGGGTGTACTCATGCGTGGCAGGCGGTCGAGTCCTTCAACACGCTTTCCGAACGCACCGGCAAGATTCTGGCTGCCGATGCCGCGCTTCTCAGGGCTCATCGTCCACTCTCCTGCTGCTGTTGAGCGAGGGTCTGCTCGGCTTCTACGAGTCGGCCCAGGATTTCCTGCGTCAAGGACTGGTAGTCCTGAGCGAGCGAGCCTGCCGAGGCCGCCACGACAGGGGCAGTCGACTTGCTTCGTAGCCGCTTCCAAAATGGTTCGGCCTGCTCCACGAGCACCTCGAGCTCGTGCGGCGCCTTCCCGTACTCACGCACGTCGTGTGCTGCGGACTCGACATACCGGATGGTTGTATCGAACAGGGGCGCCTCTCCCCCGAAGTCCTCGTGCATGGCCTGGAATGCGCGACGACGAATTCTGGTGGACTGCTGCCCAATGCCAGTTAGGCAGATGCCCAGCAGCTCGAGGGTTGGATTCGCTTCCTGAGCCTCGCCGTATTGCTCCGCCATCGTGGACAGTCCCTTACGGCTCGAACTGTCAGAGCGGGCCGGGATGATCATGTATCGGGCCGCGACCAGAGCGAGGTCGACGAGCTCTGGGCTCTTGGGCGGAGTATCAATGAGGATGACGTCGTACCTCCCGGCCACGGGCTGCAGCGCCTCGGCGAGAGCCGCACGAGAGAGGTCGCCGCTAATGAGAGCCCGCTGGACCTCATAGGTCCTGCGCCCACCGCAGACAGCATCGAGATTGGTACGTACACCACTGAATGGGCGCAGCTCCTCGCCGTCGATAAGCGCTTCAGCCAGGGCGTCAGGGTTGACGCCGGATTGGGTGGTGTAGCCGAGATCCTCCCCCAGGTTGGCCTGCGGATCGAGGTCGATGAGTAAGACTCTGTGCTCGGCCTGGGCAAGCAGAGCGCCGATGGCCGCTACGAGCGAGGTCTTGAAGACGCCACCCTTGTCGTTGGCGAACGCAATAGTCCGCCGTAGGAGGAGTCGATCGATGTCGGCCATGTGCGATTCCCTTGAGGCTTTGGCTGCAACCTGACATTTCAGCTGCGACTGCAGGATGCGGGTGTATGTGCATCTGAGGGTAGTCAGTCCGACCGCGAGACGCAAGAGGCACGACAGATAGCAGACGTGAGGGTTGACTGCGAGGTGTTAGAGGTGCAACAGCGGATGAACAGCGAGCGACCCATCATAAGACGACGGTCAAACAGCAAGACACCCGCAGGAAGATACGCAGTAGACATGCAGGGCGCATGGGGTATACACGCGGGCCACCATATGGTGCGCAATAGAAACGCAATATTAGGTCATCGACCGCTGGGTGTGTTGGCGCGGTCCACGACCGCCAGGCGGAGCTTCCGGACTGCTCGCGAGCACCGTTGGTCCAGGGTGCCGCGCGTGATGCTCAACTCGGCGGCGATCGCCTCACGGGTCTCGTACCGATTGCCGGTGGTCGGGGTGTAGCAGCGTGCCAGCAGGGACGTTTCGGTAGAGCTAAGGATCTTATGGTCGCGTGCCCAGGCGAGCAGCTCGAGGACCTCGAGGTGCGGATCGGTTCGGTCGGCTTCTTGAGCGCGCTCGTCAAGGTGGTTGATAAGGGCGTCGTGGTTGACGTCTTCGGGTCGGCGGGGTCCCCCGTAGCGCTGCGAGCGTCCAGCGACCGCATTGAGGGCTCTGGTAGTCAGGTAACTGACGATGCGTACCTGACGGTCGCGGGGGAGTGCGGTAGCGGCTTCGATGATGGCGATGACGGTTGCTGCTTCGGCGTCTTCGAGGGTGTCGAACCGGTGCTGGCATCGCCTGGCTGTGGCACGGGTCCAGTTGTACAGCGCGCGTAGAACGACCAGTGTCGCGAGCGTGTCCCCGTTCTGGTGTTCGCGGGTGAGGGCGAGGTATGTCTCATCGGGGCGGTGGTCGCGTGCGGCGTCGACGACGTCGTCGAGGTTGCGGCATTCCCTGAGGCACTTGTGCCTGGATGTCCAGGCCTTGAGGCTGGCTCCGGCGCTGGGCGCATCGACTTCGGTGGCCCATTGGTGCCGGAGTGCGGCAAATGGTGAGGCTGTCGTGGCGGACATCGAACTCCCCTTTCGTCGGTCCGCTCTTGACGCTCCTCGCGGCGGCTTGCGCGCAGGGGCTTGCGCAATCGCAACAGTCGATGTGATATAGATCACAGCGACTGTCCGATGTGTGTTTGTGCAGGTCAGGGGCTCGCGCGTGACGCGTAAGGAACTCGTTCTCTTTGCTGGCAGGTGTCAGATCCAGCGCTGTGACTGCACGTAAGGAGGGGTATGAGTGTTACGCCCCTGGATACCGACCTGGAGGATCTGGCTCTGATCCATGCCCTCGAAACGGAGATTCGAGCTCTGCTCCTTGAGGTCGAATTTGACCCGCTCGCCGGTGAGATTCAGGCCGTGCAGTTGTGCCAGTTGCTGCAGAGCAGCAGAGCGGTACGGGCCAGGAGCATTTACCGGCAGATGAGGACGCTCATCGAGTCCGACCACGGGGGAGGAGCTTGATGTTGGGCGTGTTGAAGCGGCCCGCAAAGTCCCCCGACGGGAAGACCTCTGGGGGGAGGCAGGGGCAGGACGAGCAGATGCAGTGGACGCGAGGTCCAGATCTGGCTGCCACATTGATGAAGATCGGCTTCTGGGTACTCCTCGTCCTTGGAGGTATCGGCGGGCTGGGCACGCTGACCTCCACTTCGGGGGCTGGACAGTCTGCATCCGACGGTGGTTCGGGTGACCGTGGGCAGGAACGACAGCTCGCGCAGGGGCATGCACTGCAGGTGGCGCGAGCATGGGCGAGCGCTACGCAGGAAGACCCGGGTCAGGTCACTGAGCTGCTGCCACAGCTGTCGGTGAGCGACTTGCCTGCCGCTGTTGACCCGGTGATTGATGTCGTGGTCCAGAACGCTGAGCCAGTTGATGAGTTGACCTGGGCGGTGACGGTAGCGGTGACTAGCCGAGCTCCCGGAAGTGAAGATGAGCAGGCGCCGCCGCCGACCACGCAGTATCTACGCATTGCCATCGCTGTCGACGGACACTCGGCCCAAGTACTGACGCTACCGGCGATCGTGGCGGGACCCGCGCCGATGATGCCACCGGAGCTCGCCTACCCCAGAGAACTGCCTTCGCGCTCGGAGGTCGCAGGTTCCATTGGCGGCTTTATGTCGGCGTTGCTGACCGGTGAGGGCGACGTGGCGCGTTACAGCACCCCTGGCGCTGAGACGAGTCCCGTAACGCCGGCCCCCTACGCGGAGGTTCAAGTCACCGAGGTCCGAACGATGCAGACCGACAACGACCCGATCGCATCTCCTACCGGCGGACAGGTGCTGGAGGTGTTGGTGAGCGTCACGGCCTCAACGGAGGACCGCACAGATCGGCTGCAGTATCCGCTGCAGCTCACTGCCCGAGACGGCAGGTGGGAAGTTACGCAAGTGCGCTCTGGTCCGTTGGTGAGCGATGACATGCCAGACGAAGACCACAACTAGAGGAGAGCGGGAATCATGGAGAACGGACTCATTGGCTGGCTGCACAGCATGATCACCGACGTGCAGTTGTTGTTCAGCGCAGTCGCTGTTGCGGGCGCGCTCGGAATCATCATCTGGACTGTCGTTACGAAGAGGACTCTGGCGGCCACGCTTGGTTCAGCCATCGTGGCAGCATTCTTGGTCTGGCTCGTGGACAGCATGGGTATCACCGACATCGCAGGTCTGTTTGAAGGCACGTTTACCCAATGAGCGATCCGCAGCACGTCGAGGTCGGTCGGTTCTACACGCTGGCCCGCCGCTTTCCGATCTTGATCGGCAAGCTGGATGCGGGGACGCGGTTGCCCTTCGGCCCCTACACCGTTGCCCAGGTCCTCGGCCTGGTTCTGGTGGTTTACGTGCTGCAGAGGACCTACACCTGGTGGTTGGCGCTGCCTCTTCCTTGGCCGCTGTTCATCGCGATCGGTGTGCCGGTTGGAACTGCAATTGGCCTGCGCAAGTTGCCGATCACCGGTAGAGGGCTGATATCGACGTTGGAGTCGCTGGTGAATCTGCTCACCTCGCCCTCTGGGGGGCGGATCAACCAGCGGACACCCGTTCTCCGGAGGCCCTATCGCGTGGCTGGGCCGACGTTCGCCCTGGCTGCACGGCATGAGGTGCCAAAGACGCGGACAATCCCACCACCACCCGCACCAGCGCGACAGCCATCACCATCACCGCTCGCACCACTGCCTGTACCAGCCGCTGTTCGTACTGAGAGTCGCGGATCGGCGCTGGCGGTGACCGGGGTGTCCCGACTGCTGGCTAGTGCCGTCAGCCGAGCAGATGATGCGCAGGAGGCTCGACGATGAAGCATCCCATCAGCACCCTTATCGACAATCTCCTCTTCACCACCCGGGGCGCGGTCTGGGCTGGGTGGCGCATCACACCGGCCCAGTACCCCCTGTCATCGCAGGAGGTGAAGCAGGGCGTCCTAGGCATGCACATGGGCCTGCTGCGCGCCCTGCGTGGGGAGTTCCTGCTGCTGGGTCTGTGCGCAGAGACCGACCCCACAGCGGTGGTCAGGGGCATGATCACAGGCATACCTCTGGAGGAACGCCCCGGATGGATCTCGGAGTGTGAGGCAACGCTAGACACGCTCGAGACGATCCAGCTCGGCGCGCGAGCGTTCTGGCTGTTCGTCCCACTGGCGAACTCCGGGCGGGAGCGGTTCGCTGAACCTCTGCGAGCAGCGCAAGAGAAGATCTTCGATAATGCGGGCCTGCCCCGTCGCGTGCCGGCTGCCCAGCGGGTCGAAACTCGACTGGCGCAAGCCGAGCGATTGCGTAGTCAGCTCCCAGATGCCTTCAATCTGCGCCCCACAACAGTTGCGGAGGTCGCCTGGATCTATGAACACGCAGCGCGCCGCGGCCTCAGCATCGACATGGCGGTTCCGAACGCGGACGCAACCGAGGAGGCCCTGTGGAGGCCGACCTCACCAGCCGCGCTCTGCCGCCCGGCGCTAGATGAAGGGGGCCAGTCCGACCGGCACAGTAAGGCGCGGGGGGCCATCGAGCTCCTCAAGCACCGGTACGTCAAGGTAGTCGACCCCACCTTGGAGACATCCTCCTACCAGGCGACGATCACGGTGGCCGACACCCCCAGCCAGGGCATCGCTTTCCCGGGGGGAGAGTGGCTGGGCAGTATCGATTCCTGCGGCCAAATCGTGGACTGGGCCCTGCGCGGGGTAGTCCGGTCGCGCGAAGAGGTCACTGCGCTGAATCGGAAGGCGATCCGCAATATCGCCGATCAGATGGACCAGCGCGAGGATGAGACCCGCGCCGGCGGCAGCAGCGACCTAGATCGTGCGGCTGCTGGCCTGACTCGCTATCAGCAGATCCTCGATCAGAACGACCTGGAAGTGGAGGTCGCGGCAACTACGTTGCTGACGGTGGCAGCTGAAACCGCTGAGGAGTGCCGCGCAGCCGCGGTCGATGTCATGAAGTTCCTCAACAATACAGACTTCAAGGCCACCCTCGAGATCGGAGCCCAGGAAGAGTTCTGGTGGGCCGCGCTGCCAGGCATGCCAACTACCCGAGCTGTGCGGGATATGCAACAGATCACCACCAGCAAGGACTGGTCCATGGCGATGCCGCTGATCTCCAGCGAACTTGGAGACCCCAACGGAACCCTGCGCGCGTGGTTAACCACCGGTGGGCGATTACAACCAGTTCTGCTGGACCTCCCCGGTGGGTCCAAGAGGCTGAACAAGTCCATGGCTGTCGGTGTGGTCGGTGAGCTCGGTGGGGGGAAGAGCTACACGATGAAAACGCTGGTGCTCGACGAGATCACCCGCAATGCGGCCCGAGTAGTAGCGCTAGATCGGGACGCGAAAGGGGAGTGGGAGACATTCGCCGGCGTCGTGCCTGGAGCCGAGGTAGCCCACATCTCCAGTGAGGCGACCTTGAGCATCGACCCACTACGAGTATTCCCACCCGAGACGGCCTCCCGGGTAGCTCACTCGTTCCTGACGACGCTGCTCAACCTTGATCAAACCTCTGCGATCGGGCAGGCGCTGAGCGAGGTCCTGGACCCTGAATACCTCACCGAGCACCAGATTGCCAGCATGGGTGGCCTTGTTGAGCACCTGAAAGACAGCCACGTCGAGGACGCCTCGAGACTGCGCCGCTCCCTGCGAGTATTCGCCACCCAGGACCTCGGACGGGCTGTGTTCGACGACTCGCTACCGGTGCTGCGTCTGGACGCTCCGTTGATCGTGTTCCGGACGCACCTGCTGGAACTGCCCACCAGCGATGAGACTATCCACGAGCACCTGTTCAAGCAGCTGCCCCTGCCGAAGATCTTCGGCCGCGCTGTTCACGCACTGTTGACTGCTATGACCCGCCGCATCGCCTTCGCGGATCAGTCTGAGGAGGTGCTGTTCGTCGTCGATGAAGCACACGCGGTCACCTCCTCCCCGCAAGGCCACGAGGAGGTCAAACTCTTCGTGCGGGAAGGTCGCAAGCACCTCGCTGCCTTGATCATCGGCTCCCATGACCCGAGCGACTTCGGCGACAAGGTCCTGCGCGGGTTGATCTCGGTGCGCATCGTCATGCGCCAGACCGATAGGGCCCTGGCAGAGGACGCGGTCCGCTGGCTGACGGGAGCCACTGAAGACGAAGCGGTCGATGAGGAGCTGGTCCGGACTGTGGTCGAAGATCTGTCGCCGATCCCGCCGGGCGCCGAGAAACCGCCGAAGGAGCGGATGGGGGAGGGATTGATGCGCGACTTTGCTGCTCGCCTCGGCCAGGTTAAGTTCGTCGAGCCGGCCGACCCCGCCCGGCGCGCCGCGATCGACACCACTCCGGCTGAGCGGGAGCGTGCCTCGTGATCCGGCGACTGACCGGCGTAGTGGTAGCCACCGGCGTGAGCCTGGTGCTCTTCGCACTGCCCGCTGCGGCCGACTCTGGCGATGGCAGCTCGTGGCTCGAACTGGGCCTGCAGGACTCCCACGGGACCCCCTGGCACGCCTTCTCCCTGGATGTGTACGCCGGCTCCATCCGGGAAGCCGCCAAGGGGCAGCAGGTATGGGCACTGCTGATGAACTTCCTCTGGGGTGCCTACCACTTCCTGATCGGGATGTTCATCTACCTGTCGGACTGGGTCATGAGCCTGGTGTGGGCGACATGGCTCGCCACACCCCTGACCGAGGTCGGCTACGTGATTCAAGGACAGTTTGACCAGCTCGACATCCGCATCGTGGTGCTGAGTCTGCTTGGACTCCTGGTGGGGCTGTGGATGTTCCGTGGCAAGGTCGGCACCGGGCTGGGAAACCTCGCCTTCGGTCTGCTGATCCTGGCCATGGTGGGCGGCTTCCTCGCCAATCCGATCTCCCTGGTCACAGACCCCGAAGACGGACTCATCTACAACGCCCGCGACGCGGGGTATGAGATCGCAGCCACCGTCTCTGGCCAAGCCCCAGTCACCGAGGACGCATTGACCCCCGAGCAGTGGGAAGAACAGCAACGCCACCAGCGCCCGTATGAGGACGTGGTCGCAGAGTACCGATCGGATCTGACCGCATCAATGGTCGACGTGCTGATCCGACTGCCCCATCAGGTCATCAACTATGGCCAAGTCATCGACGGCACTTCCTGTGAACCCGTCTACGACCAGGCCATCGTCAATGCCGAGCGCCGCCCTCACGATGTCATCCACGACGCCAACGAATGCCCAGACGCTCTCTTCGAGTACGCCCACAATCCCGATGTCATGTCGGTGATGATGGCGTGGTCAATCATGCCGGCCGCCACTCTCTTCCTCGTCGCCACTCTAGGCCTGATGCTGCTGCTCTTCGCCGCCGTGGTTGGAACGATCTGGTCCGGAATCCAGATCATCTGGAATGGCGTCTTGGCTGCCCTGCCCGGCGAATCGCGAGCGGGCCTGACCAAGAACCTCGCTGGCCTAGTCGGAGGCTTCGTGGTGATCACTGGCACCATCGCAGGCTGGATCGCCTGGCTCAGCGTGATCCGCTCGATCATGTCCATGGACGAAGACCGGTTCCCGTTCGTGGTGCGCATCTGGGTCTTCAACAGCCTCATCCTGCTTGGCGGAATCTTTCTGTTCCTCTTCCGGACGCGTGTGAAGAAGCGGCTCAGGAAAATGGCCGAACGACTGGCCAGACTCGGCACTACGGGGTCCAACGATGCTGGCGCGCGAACACCAGCAACGGTCCAGAAGGTCAAGTCAGCCGCGACGCGAGCGGCCACCGACCACATCTCACGCACGGTAGCGGGCCGAACTCAGCCGGCCTCTACGGTTCGACGACCCAGATCGGCCCCCACCACGGAGTCGGCTACGGCGGGGGAGACCCTAGAAGCGACCCCACAGCCACAGCACACCCCTGCAAGGCCCGAAACCTCACCAAGTGCTGAGTCCCGCGAGCACGCGGATAAGGACGCAGAAACTACGCCCGTGTCGGTCGAAAACTCGAACGCTCGAGCAGAGAAGATCAAGGCTCGCGTGAAGACCGGAGGCAAGATCGGCTTCCACGTCGCCCTCGCCACGATGAGCGGAGGCGCCTCCCTGGTCGCCAAGGGCGCTCGACTGGGCCTCAGGGCCAAGCGCACCCACGACAGGGCCAGGGCGCTCCGAAAGCATCTCGCTGACATGAGAGAGGCAAGCAGGCCTCCCGAACCCGCACATACCTCGCCCACGCCCGCGCCACCATCGCCCAGAGGAGAGATCGAGCCGAAGCCGAGCCTGCCGCCTGCCCCTGTGACCGAAGCCGACCCCGCGTCGCCGCCGGCATCGGCACCGAAGTCACGACCGGCCCCGGAGATCCCACCAGACAACGTGATGGATGACTTCACTGACCGCAACTCAGGCGACTACTTCGACAACTTCCTCGACGGGTCCGATCATCGGGTCGCCCGCTGGTTGCGCACCCGAGTTCGGAGTAAGTGATGAGAACTCGTCTGATCGCACTTGTCGTCTTCGTCGCCGTCCTAGCGGTAGGTGCCTGGGTCTTGACCAGCAGAGGAGGCGAGATGACGAACACCCCCGACGATGCGCAAGCCAGCCAGCCACCATCGCCGGACCCAATAGAGACACTGCCGGCCTCACCCACCTCGGAGCCAACTGCGCAGCAGCAGTCCGCCGAGCCCTCCCCAGCCACCAGTGAAGGACGCACCGCAGCAGTCGCCTCCGCAGTGGAGTTCGTGACCGCGTGGCTCGACCAGGATGCCGAAGACTGGTGGCAGCGCCTGGAGCCGCTGATGACTACCGCGGCCAGCGAGGTATACGCAAGCGTGGATCCCGATGCGATCCCACCCGGCCACACCGTCCGCTCCGGTCAGGCGCGCTACCTCGACGGCTCAACCCGCTCCTGCCGCATCGAGGTCGCAACCACCGAAGGAACCTACATTGTCACTCTGCTGCGCGCAGCCGATGACACACCATGGCGGGTGGAGCGGCTCGATCAACCAGCGTTCTGATGCGCCGACTCCTATTCCTGGTCGCCCTGGTGCTCGCCGCACCAGTCCTCCTCTTCGGTGCAGTGATCGGCCTGATACTGATGACGATGGCGGGAGACCTGGGCCAGGGAGAACCAGGGCCCGACTGTGAGGCACCCGCGCTCAGCCCAACTAGCGTCACCGGTGACATCACCATCGCCGGCTACGGGCCAGAGCAGCTCACCAACGCATCCGAGATCATGCGTGCTGGGGCTGACCTGGGGATCTCCGCATACGGGCAGACCGTCGGTGTCATGACCGCGATGGGTGAGTCCAACCTGCAGGTCCTCGACCGCGGTGATGCAGCCGGGCCAGACTCGCGTGGACTATTTCAGCAGCGTGACAACGGAGCATGGGGGACATACCAGGATCGGATGGACCCCTATACCTCCGCCACCAACTTCTTCGAGGCGTTGCAGCAGGTGCCCGGATGGGAGGAGCTCGAGCCCACAATCGCCGCGCACCGGACACAGCGAAACCGCGACCCTTACCACTACAGCGACTACTGGCCAGAAGCGGTACAGATCGTGGAAGCGCTCAGCGCAAACGGTACCCCCAGCTCGATCGGACCCTCACCATGTGCGCCGCTCTACTCCGGCGTTGCCACCGACTCCGGATGGGCCCACCCAGTGCCCGGGTTCACCACCTACTGGGGCAACTACGGCACAGCACGAGAGGGCTACACCCACGCCGGAGAAGACCTGGCCGCGCCCGCTGGTCAGCCAATCCTGGCAGTAGCCGCCGGAACGGTCTCACACGCATCCTGCCAACCCTGGCAGGGGCGCTCGGCGTGCAACGTGTTGATCGACCACGGCGTGGACGAGCAGGGCCGTGAGATCCAGTCCTTGTACGTGCACATGTACCCCGAGGGAGTCGACGTCATCGAGGGGCAGGCGGTGACAGCCGGCGAAGAGATCGGCGCCGTCGGCAACAACGGCCAATCCACGGGCTACCATCTGCACTTCGAGATCTGGATCGACGGCGAACCTGTCGACCCCGAGCCGTTCATGGCCTCGATGCACATCGATCTGACCGACCCCAGTGCCACCGAAGTGGTCAATGCCCTGCCAGAGGACACCCTCGAATTCATTCCCGAGGACGGCAACTAGGCCACCGGGCGACATGCATTGCGCAATATGACGCACTGCGCAGGGTGCGGGAGGAACGCTCGCTCCTTTGGACTCCGTCGTCGTCGGCGAGCGTACCTCCGCGACCAAGCAGCAGACAAGGGGGCTCTCAGAACGCCTGTCCGTGTCTCATCTACTTGTCTACCGCGTGCCTATCTCAGGCTGGCCAGCATCAAGCAATATGCCCGATTGCAATCTATCCACCGATCCCCAGAGGACCCAGGGGGACATACCACCGCGGCGCCAGGGGTGCGGGTGGCCGTCCGATTCTGTAGAGCGGATGCCGAACGCACTCCCCTCGGAAGACGGTCCCTGCTCTGTCCGGTCGATGCCATTGGTCTGATCGAACACTTTGCCTCGGCCGTCCGATTCTTCATGACCGGGCAGAGCGCGGTTCGCGGTGCCAATCGAGCAATGTCACCCGGGTCGCGATTGTGGAGCAGTCGGGTCGCCGGTGTCAGATCCGGTGCTGTGTCTGCACGTAAGGAGGGACATAGGAAGGGAGTTGGGTTGATGCCCACCAGCACTCAGCAACGGTCGCCGGCCACCGAGG
>Ga0079225_10000757_pt1 | contig 17637 bp, 10 predicted proteins | sample Poulit2012_FD_76344 | JGI IMG/M metagenome (GOLD analysis project Ga0079225, IMG submission 76344) | Agricultural soil microbial communities from Georgia to study Nitrogen management - Poultry litter 2012 | ecosystem: Environmental > Terrestrial > Soil > Agricultural land | place: USA: Georgia... | reverse complement strand
GGGGCAGAAGTCCCAAACCCGATCACCAGCATACCTACCAGTAGTGGGGATACGCCCAAGCGACGCGAGGTTGACGCTGCACCATCGACAAAACGATCGGCACTCCACACCAGCAAGGCAAGGCCGCCCGCCACAGCAATGAAAGGAAGAATCAAGGTCGTCTCCTGACCATCTTCGGGGAAATGTGAGCGAGTCTGCTTGTGAAACCGCTCGCATGCAAGCAAGCTCTGCTACTGCAACAGCCTCGTATCTATGGCATACTGCGACCCGCGGCGTCTTTCGGTCCCTCCTGCCGCGATTCGAACCGAATTTCACACGTCCTGACCGGGACTGATCGTCTGCCCATCGCAGATGGCTGGCCGGGATGTATCTGCGGAGAACGCATGACCCTTTTTTCCGAACTCGGCCTGCGGGTCGAACTGCTGCGTGCTATCGAAGCCCAGGGCTACACCACCCCCACACCGATCCAGCTCCAGGCCATTCCCGCCGTGCTTGAAGGTGGCGATCTGCTGGCCAGCGCTCAAACCGGCACCGGCAAGACCGCCGGTTTTACCCTGCCGATGCTGCAACGTCTGGCCGATGGCCCACGCCCGGGCAAGCGCCAGATTCGCGCGCTGGTTCTCACGCCAACGCGCGAGCTTGCCGCACAGGTAGGCGAGAGTGTGGCCGATTACGGTCGTCACCTGACCTTGACCAGCCACGTCATATTCGGCGGCGTGGGCCAGCAGCCTCAGGTGGACGCCATCCGTCCCGGCCTTGATGTGTTGACCGCTACCCCCGGGCGTCTGCTCGACCTGCACCAACAAAAGCACATCGACCTGTCAAAGGTTGAAATTCTGGTGCTCGACGAAGCTGACCGCATGCTCGACATGGGCTTCATTCACGACATCCGCAAGGTGCTACGGCTACTCCCGGAAAAGCGCCAGAACCTCCTTTTTTCAGCCACCTTCTCGAATGAAATTCAAGCGCTTGCCGACAAGCTTCTTGATAAGCCCAAATTCATCGAAGTGGCCCGCCGCAACACGACAGCCGAGACGGTGGATCAAGCCATCTACCGTGTTGACCGTGATAAGAAACGCGACCTGCTCGCCCACTTGATCTTGCGTCACGGCTGGCATCAGGTACTGGTCTTCACCCGCACCAAGCACGGTGCCAACCGCCTGGCCGAACAGCTGTCCAAGCAAGATATTCCGGCCATGGCCATTCACGGCAACAAGAGCCAGTCAGCACGCACCCGAGCACTCGGCGCCTTCAAGAGTGGTGAGCTACAGGTGCTGGTGGCGACTGATATCGCCGCTCGTGGCCTCGATATCAATGAGCTGCCCTATGTGGTCAACTTCGAACTGCCCAACGTAGCCGAAGATTATGTGCACCGTATCGGACGCACCGGTCGTGCCGGCAGTGAAGGCCAGGCCGTATCATTGGTATGCGTTGATGAGCACGGTTTGCTCAAGGGGATTGAGCGATTGATCAAGCGCGACCTCGACAAGCATATCGAACCCGGCTTCGAGCCTGACCCAAACGCCAAGCCCGAGCCGATAGAGAACGGCCGCAATCGACGTGGCGGACGCCACGGACAACCACGCCAGAACTCTGGAACCGAGCGGCGGACTCGCTCCGCCACTGATGCCAAAGGGACTGATGCACGCCCCTCGCGGCGCCGTCGCAGCCGCGCTCAAGGCTCGCAACGTGCCTGATCGGTAACGCCCATGATACAAGTGGGCTATGCTCTGCGCTTTGCTATTTAACAGGGGTAGACAAGGAGACGCGCGTATGGCGCAAACAAAGCGCATCGCCCTGTTTTTGCTACTGATGGTGGTGGTCGGGCTCAACCTGAGGCCGGCTCTCTCCTCGCTCGCTCCGTTACTGAGTCGCATCACACAGGAAACCGGCCTGTCGCCCCTTGCCATCGGTGCCCTGACGACCTTGCCGGTTCTTTGTCTTGGCATCTTTGCACCGCTGGCCCCCTGGCTTGCCAGGCGCATGGGCGCCGAGAAAGCCCTGGCCCTGGCCCTGGGCATTCTGATCCTCGGCCTCTCGATGCGAGGCTTTCCAGCGCTGCCGCTACTCTACGCCGGTACCCTGCTGGCAGGAGCCGCTATCGGGATTGGCGGCACGCTGCTGCCAGCATTGGTCAAACGCGAACTGCCAGGCAGCGCCGACCTGATGACAGGGGTTTATACCACGGCGCTATGTCTGGGTGGTGCGCTTGGCGCCGGCCTCAGCATACCGCTTACCAATCTGCTGGGTAGTTGGCGCCTCAGTCTGGCCAGCTGGAGCCTGCTCGGCATGCTGGCCCTGGCGCTCTGGTGGTGGCATATGCCACGCACACCGCGCCAGCTGATCGCGACATCCCACGGCAGCATGCGCCAGCTGATGGCCCAACCGCTGGCCTGGCAAGTCATGCTGCTGATGGGTACTCAGTCGTCGTTGGCCTATGTCGTTTTTGGCTGGCTGCCGGCTCTGCTGCAAGTACGGGGCTACACGGACGCGGAGGCGGGCTGGCTGATGGCCGCCTCGGTCATGGTACAGCTGGTCTCGGCGCTCGGGTCCCCCTGGCTTGCCCGCTTCAGTCGTGACCAGCGCCCTGTCCTGCTGCTGGTATTGGGATGCATCGCGGCCGGCTTATGGCTCTTGCTGCAAGCGGACTTCCGCTGGCGCTGGCTTGGTGTCGTGCTGTTGGGGCTGGGCCAGGGCGGCAGTTTCAGCCTGACCCTTACCTTGATCGTACTGCGCACCGCCAACTCACGCCTGGCCGGCCAGCTCTCCGGAATGGTTCAAGGCGGCGGCTACACCCTTGCCGCTCTGGGCCCCCTGGCGGTGGGCGTTCTGCTGCAGTTTGATGTCGGCTTGCTTAGCGTTACCCTCATGCTACTGACAGTCAATGCCGCCGCCGCCTGCTTCGCGCTGCTGGCCGGGCGCAACCGGCGTCTTGATGTGGATACTGCCGGCCATCTCTGTGTGCGTTGATCAGGAGAACAACGAAAGATGAAGGGTGGAGTGTTGGTACTTTACACTGGCGGCACGCTGGGCATGCTGCCCAGCGCTGCGGGTCTGGTACCCGGCGGTGACATCGAAGCACGCTTGCGGCGCGCCCTGAAGAGTCTACCTGCCACTCGCCAACAACGACTGCCCAGGTTCACACTGCTCACCGTAACCAAGCCAATTGATTCCAGCTCCGCAACCCCCCGTGACTGGCAACTGCTGGCCGATCTTGTTGCTCAACATATCAGCCACTACGCCGGAATTGTGATCCTGCATGGCACGGATACCCTGGCCTGGACTGCCTCAAGTCTCGCCTATCAACTCCAGGGACTGGACCGGCCAGTCATTGTCACCGGCGCCATGCTGCCATTGGAAGCCGAGGACAGCGACGCCCTGGATAACGTTGAACTCGCACTGCGCTGCGCCGCCATGCCCCAATTGCGTGAAGTCGCCGTAGCCTTCTGCGGGCAGCTACTACGCGGCGTGCGTACATGCAAGTTGCACAGCGAGGCTGACAATGCTTTCACCAGTCCCAACTACCCACGACTGGGTCAACGCAGCGGCGACGACATCGCCCTTTTTTCCGATCATCTCCTCTGCCCACCAGAAGGCATCAACCCTCATTTTGAGATAGCTGACTACTCTACATCCGGTAATGTGGTCCGGCTTACACTCTGGCCAGGCATCCAGGCCTGGCAGCTTGATGCCTGGCTTAATGATCCTCGCGTACGTGGCGCTCTGCTCGAAGTATGGGGAGCCGGCAACCTTCCTGCAGATCCTGCTCTACTGGAGATATTGAGCAAAGCTAGCAGGCAGGGCAAGCTACTGGCTGCCGTCAGCCAGTGTCCAGCAGGCGGCATCGTACCGGGACAGTATGCTGCCAGCCAAGGGCTTGCCCAGGCCGGCGTGCTCTCTGGTGCGGACATGACGCCGGCTGCAGCCTTGGCCAAACTCATCCACGTATTGGCCTTGCCACTGGAACAGGAAGAACGGAGGCGCCGTTTCGTCACTCCCCTGGTCGGCGAATGCACCATTACATCGCCCCTGGCTCACTGAAGAGGTATAACAAGCTTTGAGAAGCTAGTATTATAAGCACTCTCCTCAAACATTCGTATTAATTCGTACCGTCTCAGAGAATCGAGCTGTTGTGCTTCCGGTGCTGTATGCGAGCACGCAATACTTCGACGACGCCAAGCAGGCGTAACAGCCACTTTCCGTCGTGTTCATTGATCTTGATCACTTCAAACAGATCAATGATCGTTTCGGACATCGCTTTGGTGACAAGGTACTGGTCCAGTTTGCCGCGACACTCAAGCATATGATTCGCGAAAATGACCTTGCGGGGCGCTACGGGGGCGAACGGAAAGCCCCTCTACATTACAGCCTCCATCGGCATAGTCGACTCGACAGAGGGTACTTTCAGCTGCGCCGCTGCCCTGGTCGACGCCGCTGACCAGGCGATGTACCGCATCAAGCATGCGGGTCGCGATGGAGTCGCACACTACGAAGAGTCGGGCCCCAGCCGCTGACCACCAAACCAAACGGGGCCTGAGCCCCGAACGGTGCCATCAGACGGCGGCGCTCAACCGTGCAGATCGCGCATGATGAGGGCAAACTCGATACGCTCGGGCGCTATCGCCTCCCCCGGTACGGGAATACGTACCACATGACCGGAACCCGGTGCGGCCTGAACCGCCTCACCCTGCCTGTTTTCGATAGCATCAAGCGTGAAGCGACGGTTGCCGCCGGGCAGCATCAATTCCATACCGTCACCCACCTCGAAACGATTCTTGACTTCGATTTCCAGCATGCTGCGATCCGGGTCATAGCCGATCACTTCGCCAACGAACTGCTGGTGTACACCAATCGAGCTGCCACGCTCGTAGTTCTGGTATTCGTCATGGACGTGACGGCGATAAAAACCTTCGGTATAGCCCCGGTTGGCCAGATTCTCGAGTTCATCCATCAAGCGCATGTCGAACGGACGCCCGGCAACGGCATCATCAATGGCACGTCGATAAACCTGTGCGGTACGCGCCACATAGTAGTGAGATTTGGTACGTCCTTCGATCTTCAGCGAAGCGACCCCCATCTCGGTGAGTCGCGGCACATGCTGCACGGCACGCAGATCTTTAGAGTTCATGATGTAAGTGCCGTGCTCATCCTCGGAAATCGGCATCAGCTCACCCGGGCGAGTGGCATCCTCAATCAATGCTGCAAGCTCATCCTGGCCTTCCCTGCCACCGGCTGTCGCCGTACTGGCAAAACGGGTGCTGCCGCCTCCCGCCGCGATCAAGCCGCTCTGTCCGCCTGACTCCGGCGTCCAGACGCCACTCGCTGCATGCGCTGCCGCCGAATTGACAGGTACCAGATCGCCACTTTCGTCCTGGGTGGCCGCCACGGTGTTGTACTGCCAGCGACAAGCGTTGGTGCAGGTGCCCTGGTTTGGGTCACGGTGATTGAAATAACCGGACAGCAGGCAGCGCCCTGAATAGGCGATACACAGCGCACCGTGAACAAAGGTCTCGATCTCCAGACCCGGACATTCAGCACGAATCTCGGCAATCTCTTCCAGCGACAGCTCACGCGACAGAATGATGCGACTCACACCCTGCTGGTGCCAAAACTTCGCTGCAGCCCAGTTAACCACATTGGCCTGTACCGAGAGATGGATCACCTGGTCGGGCCAGCGCTCGCGTACCAGCATGATCAGGCCGGGATCAGACATGATCAATGCATCCGGACCCGCCTCGATGACCGGCTCCATATCACGCAAGTAGGTTTTGAGCTTGCTGTTGTGCGGAGCAATATTCGAGGCGACATAAAATTGTTTGCCGCGCTCATGGGCATAAGCAATGCCGCGGTGCAGGTTATCAAGCTTGAAGTCATTGTTACGCACGCGCAACGAATAGCGTGGCTGACCGGCATAAACCGCATCAGCGCCATAAGCAAAGGCATAACGCATATTCTTGAACGTCCCCGCCGGGGAGAGCAGTTCGGGAGCTTTCATGTGGGTTCACCGTTTACAGGACGATGCAGCACCGCACGAACGGAAAAGGACTCGGCGGCATGAGGGGCGCTGAGTTTAACAACTCGCGCAAAAACTGGCTAGGCAATGGCGACGCCACTAAACTTGCATCCCTTGCAAACTTAAGGGCCGGCCATGAAAGTCATTTCAAACCTACCCAAACCTGGCGAGAAGGGACCAACCCCCGACACGTTGGCAAGCTGCCGCCCGGGCTGCGGTGCCTGCTGCATTGCACCTTCGATCACATCACCAATACCGGGCATGCCCAACGGCAAGCCGGCGGGTGTACGCTGCGTACAGCTCGATGAATCCTACTTGTGCCGTCTTTTCGGTGACCCCCGCCGCCCCTCCGTGTGCGCACAGTTCCATTTTGACCGTGAACTCTGTGGCAGCAACCGCAGCCAGGCGCTGGAGCGCATCGCCTCGCTCGAATGTGGTACTTCTGCAGGGTGAACTCAGCCGCTACCCAAAACCGCCCGTTTCACACTGTCTCCCGGCTGGGCGGGTTGACGGTCAAGCAGGCTACGCCAGCGAATCAGCACGGGGGCATCGCCGTGGCTTACGCTACCGAGCACGCTGCGGAACTGTTCACGCATACTCACATCATGAGGATCGACCAGATTCAGCCATGCTTCCATGACGGATAGCAACTGATGACGATTTTCATGCAGACGTGCACACTCCAGCGCCTGCTCAAGCAATAACTGAAGTTCTTCCCGCGGGCGACCCAGACTCTGGCGGACGCGTGCCAACTGAATGGCCAGCTCCGGCAAGAACAGTGTATTTCGCTCCCGGGCAATCAGCATGCACTGATCCAGATAATCCTCGGCACGTCCCGGCTCATTGAGCGCCAGGCAAGCGTCGGCGTACCACATGCTGGGACGATGCAACCTGTCGCGACCGGTACTCTCGGTCAGCTCCTCCAGCGCAAGCTCCAGCACCGCCAGGCCATCACGGTCACCGGAAAGTGCCCGCCGCCAGCCAAGAATGCCCTGGGCCGAGAGCTGCCATAAATGCAAGTCTGGCGTCTCGGTCAGTGCTACGGCCCGCTCAGCTCGCTGTGCTGCCAAGTGTATGTGGCCCAATTGACGATACAGGGAAGCAGCGAACAGTAGCGCCATGGCCAGTGAGCCAGGATGCCCGATACGCTCTGCCAAACGTATCGCCGCCTCTACCTGTTGCTCGGCACGCTGATAGTCGCCGCGCAAGCACATTGCCCAGCCCTGGAAACAGGCGGCTGCCACCTGGGGGTGCTCCGAAAACGGCAGCCATTCAATTATCATCGGCTGTTCCAGCGGCACGATCTCATCGAGATGCTCGTATGCTTGGCGAATGCGCCCGGCCCAGTATTCACAATTGGCCCGGGCATAGTCGGCCAAGCGCTGATAACGAGGATCCTCAAGACGCCCGGCAATGGTCGCCAAACTGGCGGCCAGCGAGAAGGCGTCGGCATGCGCATGGCGTTGACTCCACCCTACCCAGAGCCCCCATTTGACCAGGAAGGCTTGCTCCAGGTCTTCGGCATCTTCCGCATTACATCCTTCGCTTTGCACCAATAGCTCCCGGGCACGCACAAAGCTCTCATGCGCAGTAGGCGAAGCATGGCCCTCAAGGGCAAAAGCCGCCTGCCCTCGCACGGTTAATAGGCTGATCTCGCGTTCTACCTGCCCCTCGACATGACGCAGACTCGCCAAGCCAAAGTCGGCCATTTTCAACGCCGTACGGTTGGCACTCAGTTTGAGTGCCTCACGGGCGGCCAGCTCAAAATAGCGGGCCCCACGAGCGTAGTGACCACTGCGTCGCAGGTGAGTGGCAAAGTCACCCGGATGCCGGCCAATCCACATCGGGAAACGCTCTTCTATCAGGGTCACGACTTGGCGGTGTATACGCACCCGCACATCCCGCGGGCAGGAAAGATAGGCCGCTTCCTGAAGCAGCTGATGTGTAAACTGGTACTCACGACAACCGCTCTCACCTTCGACCGGCTCGATAATTTCGAGCCGCCGCATTTGCTCCAGCGCACGGTTGAGCTGGGGCATTTCAAATGTGCTGCATTCGGCGAGAAAATCGAGACGAAAACGCCGCCCCAGCACTGCCGCCACGTGGGCTACCTCACGGTCACTATCGAGCTGATCGATACGCCCCGCCAGCAGGCCGAGCAGCCCCTTGGGCAGCTCATCGAACTGCACGCTACGCCCTTCGCGGCGGTCCATTTCCAGGCGTCGACAAATCTCCTGCATATAGAGCGGCACCCCGTCACAGCGCTCGATGATCTGGCCGCGCAGGCGGGGGCTGAGATGGAGTCGATAACGCCTGGCCAGCTGCGAAAGCAATCTTGACGATTGCATGGCGTCCAGATGCCCCAGCATTACCTGCTGATCCCAGTGGAGCCGGGCAGGCAACGCTTCCCGACCATGGTGACTGGCGACCAGGAGGAACGCACAATTGATCGGCAGGCGTGCCTGCAAGCCCGCCAACACCCGAAATGAAGGCTCGTCAAGCCACTGCAGGTCGTCGATCATCACGATCTGGACACGCTCACTTGCCGCCCGTTCGATGACGTGGCAAAGCAGAGCAACCACTAGCTCCGCCGCTTCCCCGCTCTTGACCAGGCGCGCCGCCTCGGCTGTCTCCCTGACGCCCAGCGCCTCTTCGAGCAGTGCTTGCTGGTCCACTGACAGGCTGAGCCCATGCTGTGTGATCAACGTCTTAAGCGCCGCCGCGTCAAGCGACTGATCCAAACGCCATTGCAACAGCGTACGTGCCACCCCGTAGGGCTGCAAGACCGATAGGCGCGTTGTGGGTAGCCAACAGATGTCCGCATCACGACTCAGCTCCAGTTGACGGAAACCAACCATCAAGGCTGACTTGCCCATCCCTGACGCACCGCGTACCAGTACGCTCTGGCGCAACCCGATACCGGCCCGGGCCAGGGCGTCACGAAGTACACGCAGCGCTGCTTCACGCCCAATCAGACTCGGCGGCAGAGCATCACGCCCACCCTCGTTATAGCCTAGTACCAGGGCCCGCAAGCGAACCCGCCCGTCGCTGGCCATTAACCGCGAAGAGAGGCGTGGCTGAAGGTCCAGTGCCGGCGGCATGTGCTGGCTGGCCTCCAGCGAAATGACCAGCTCACTGCCTTCGGCGGCACTCATCAAATCAACCGCGCCCTGACTAACCTGCCCCAGCGGATCTACCAGCTGACGCTCGGGAAGGTAAATCACTCGCCCGCTGTTGAGACCCGCGGCAAGCTCAATACCCGGCGGCTCGAATTCACTCTCCCAGTGACGCGCCACCTCGTCAGGCAGTGCTTTGCGGCAGTGCTCGTACAACGCCACCAACTCGGCCAGCTGATGTGCCGGACCATGTGTTCCGAAGCAAGCCAGACCCAGCCCACCGGTCGCACCGGGTAGCCAGAACCCGCCCAGGTGGTGGCACTGCTGCTCCAGCCAGCGCATCAGCTCTATCTGCAACACCAGGCAGGCGCGTGTTTCGTCCCGCGCCGAGAAATCTCCTTGCACACACAACCGGATCGCCATGACCGAAAGCTGACGCTGCTCAATCTCATCTTCACTCAGCGGTGCGTTGCCAGATGCCATGGCTCGGGCAAAAGCGCCCTGCAGGGGATAGCCTTTATGCTCGACACTACCATCCGACCAGAAGCGTGCCAGTTGCAGAAAACTGGGCTCCGGTTGTTGGCCGGACAGGGCGAGGAGTTGCAAGTAAGCATTATGTTGTTCATGCGCCGCAGCGAATTGACCCTGCTCTGCAAGCTGGCGCACCAGCCGCTCGTGAAAGGGGCCATAGCCGGAAAAACGATTGACCAGCGCTTGCAGCACGGAGTCCGGTATATCGTCTTGCGCCTCGAGAACGCTCTCGGCAAAGCGAATCACCCGCTGACGCCATTCGTTGCGCAACTTAACCAGCCAGCGCTGAAACTCGGTACAAGCCGGCAGTTGCAACTCTTCCACCAGGTCACCGCGATAATACTCAAGGAGCTCTTCCAGCGTCGCTACGTCCTGCTCCCCCTCCAGCAGCTGCTGCAGCTCATGCAGGTCGAAATGCCAGCTATCGGGACGGCAAAAGGCAATGGTCTGCCGCGACACCACCAACACTTGCTCAGCCACCTCACCCAGCGACTGTCGCAAGCAATGCAGCGCGTGACGCAGGTTGGTACGTCCCGACGAAAGCCCCTGATCGGGCCATAACAACTCCGCCAGGCTGGCTCGATTGACCGGCTGTTGGTGCAAGAGCAGAAAGACCAGCAGCGCCTTGACCTTGTCATAACTGAATTGGGTCAGCTCATCGTCATCCACCACCAGCGAGAACTGGCCAAATAGCGCCAAGCGCTCACCCGCATCGCCCCGCTCGTTAACTGTCGCGTCCAGCATGGTAAAACCTGCATGGCAAAGTGGCGCCTTCAGGTTGACACGCCACTATGGAAACGAAACGTCGTACCCGACGTGACTTTACTATTGGTTGTGTCTCGCATTCGGCAAAGAAATGGACCCACTTGTCAATGGGAAGCGACGAAAGATAAGTACGCGGCGACCAAAGTCTAGCCTGCTCTACAACGGGTCAACTTAACATTGTCGACAGTTTCACGTAGAATATCGCCATCCAAGGTTATGGTTGTTTCACCAACCAAAGCGGCTGTTTCGTCGATATGCATCGCTCGTTGATTCCGCTTTGGCAATCCACCATATGAGGGCCCCCACGTGCTTGAAGCCTATCGCCAACATGTCGAAGAACGCGCCACCGAGGGCGTCCCGCCGAAACCTCTGACTGCCGAACAAGTCGCTGCGCTGGTTGAGCTGCTGAAATCACCACCGGCAGGCGAAGAGGAGTTTATCCTCGACCTGATCACTAACCGTGTTCCGCCCGGCGTCGATGAAGCGGCCTACGTGAAAGCCGGCTTCCTCACCGCCATTGCCAAGGGCGAAGCTGCATCACCGCTGATCGACAAGTTGCATGCTGTCAAGCTGCTGGGCACCATGCAGGGCGGCTATAACATCGCCACCCTGGTCGAGCAGCTCGACAACCCGGAGTTGGCTCGCGAGGCTGGCGAGCAGCTCAAGCATACGCTGCTGATGTTCGACGCTTTCCATGACGTGGAAGAGCGCGCCAAGGCCGGTAACGCCGTGGCCAAGGACGTGATTCAATCCTGGGCCGACGCCGAGTGGTTCCTTTCCAAACCCGCCCTGGAAGAGAAGATCACCCTCACCGTCTTCAAGGTGCCGGGCGAAACCAACACCGATGACCTCTCTCCTGCCCCGGATGCCTGGTCGCGCCCCGACATTCCATTGCACGCCAATGCCATGCTCAAGAACGAGCGCGACGGCATTACTCCCGACGTGCCCGGCACCACCGGCCCGCTCAAGCAGATCAAGGAAGTAAAAGCCAAGGGTTTCCCGGTCGCCTACGTAGGCGATGTGGTCGGCACCGGCTCCTCGCGCAAGTCCGCGACCAACTCGGTGCTGTGGTTCTTCGGCGACGACATTCCCAACGTGCCCAACAAGCGTGCCGGCGGCTTCTGCTTCGGCGGCAAAATTGCTCCGATCTTCTTCAACACCATGGAAGATGCCGGCGCCCTGCCCGTCGAGATGGACGTCTCCAAGCTTGAAACCGGCGACGTGATCGATATCTACCCCTATGCGGGCAAGGTGTGCAAGCATGGCACCGATGATGTCGTGTCCACTTTCGAGCTCAAGACTCCGGTTATCCTCGACGAAGTGCGTGCCGGCGGACGTATCCCGCTGATCATCGGCCGTGGCCTCACCAGCAAGGCACGTCAATCACTGGGCTTGCCCGATTCTGATGTGTTCCGCCTGCCCGAGCAGCCCAAGGACACCGGCAAGGGCTTCACCCTGGCCCAGAAAATGGTCGGCAAGGCCTGTGGCATGGAAGGCGTGCGTCCGGGCATGTACTGTGAGCCGAAGATGACCACCGTAGGCTCCCAGGACACCACCGGGCCCATGACCCGTGATGAGCTCAAGGATCTCGCCTGTCTCGGTTTCCAGGCCGACCTGGTCATGCAGTCCTTCTGTCACACCGCTGCTTATCCGAAGCCGGTTGACGTGGAAACCCACCACACCCTGCCCGACTTCATCATGAACCGTGGCGGTGTTTCGCTGCGCCCCGGCGACGGTATCATTCACAGCTGGCTCAACCGCATGCTGCTACCTGATACCGTGGGTACCGGTGGTGACTCGCATACCCGTTTCCCGCTGGGCATCTCCTTCCCGGCCGGCTCTGGCTTGGTCGCCTTTGCCGCCGCCACTGGTGTCATGCCGCTGGACATGCCGGAATCGGTACTGGTGCGCTTCAAGGGCAAGCGTCAGCCCGGTGTCACGCTGCGTGACCTGGTCCACGCCATCCCCTACTACGCTATCCAGAAAGGACTGCTGACGGTCGAAAAGTCGGGCAAGAAAAACATCTTCTCCGGTCGCGTACTGGAAATCGAAGGCCTTGAAGACCTCACCGTCGAGCAGGCTTTCGAACTTTCCGACGCCTCCGCCGAGCGTTCTGCTGCCGGCTGTACCATCACGCTGTCCGAAGAGAGCGTGACCGAGTACCTGAAGTCCAACATCACCCTGCTCAAGTGGATGATCGCCAACGGCTACGGTGACGAGCGCACCATCAGTCGTCGCATCCTGGGCATGGAAGAGTGGCTGGCCAACCCGAGCCTGATGCGCGCCGATGCCGATGCCGAGTACGCTGAAATCATCGAGATCGACCTGGCCGACCTCAAGGAGCCGGTGCTGTGCGCTCCGAACGATCCTGACGACGCCCGCCTGCTCTCTGAAGTGGCCGGCGAGAAGATCGACGAAGTATTCATCGGCTCGTGCATGACCAACATCGGTCACTTCCGCGCTGCAGGCAAGCTGCTCGAAAAGCAGCCGGCCGGCAGCCTGAAGACTCGCCTGTGGCTGGCCCCGCCCACCAAGATGGACCAGCACCAACTCACCGAAGAGGGCTATTACGGGATCTACGGTCGTGCGGGTGCACGCATGGAGATGCCGGGCTGCTCCCTGTGCATGGGTAACCAGGCGCGTGTCGCAGCGAAGAGTACCGTGGTCTCCACATCCACACGTAACTTCCCCAACCGTCTGGGCGATGGCGCCAACGTCTACCTTGCTTCTGCTGAACTGGCGGCGGTAGCAGCGGTGGAAGGTCGTCTGCCCAGCGTCGAAGAGTACCAGCGTTACATGGGCGAATTCGACGCCATGGCCGGGGAGATCTATCGTTACATGAACTTCCATGAAATCGAGGAGTACCAGAACGTCGCGTCCAACGTGATTCCGGTGGCTCAGGAAGCTTGATTCACGGCATTCTGTTATCCTCAGGTTCGACTCCGATGCTCGCAACATCGTATGGTTGCCCTTGCGGCGACCGGAGCCGATGAACGAAGCGCCCTCCTCGGAGGGCGCTTTTTTGTTGTATGACGAATCGATACGTCATGCGCTAGCATGGCATCATATTTCCACTTACCTGCCACACCACCAGTTCACGGCAAGGAGCCCACATCATGAGCGCCATCATCACACCTGATATTTGTGACGCTTACCCGGACGTTGAAATTCTCGACCCGATTTTTGTCAACTTTGGCGGTCTTGAAGCTTTTTGCGGGCCGATCCGTACCGTCAAGTGCTTCGAAGACAACTCGCTGGTAAAACAAGCCGTAAATGAGCCCGGTGAAGGCGCTGTGCTAGTGGTTGATGCGGGAGGTTCCCAACGCTGTGCCATGCTCGGCGACATGCTGGCCGAAATGGCGCTCGACAACGGCTGGGCGGGTGTCGTGATGTATGGCTGTGTGCGCGATGTCGATGTGCTGGCTGAAACCGAACTAGGTATCCAGGCACTGGGGGCGCATCCGCGCAGAAGCGAGAAGCGTGGCGAAGGCGTGCGTGATATCCCGGTTACATTTGCCGGCGTCACACTGCGTCCCGGCCAATGGCTGTATGCCGATAATAACGGCATCGTGATTGCCAACGAGCGCCTTTCGCTCGAATCATGAGCCCTGCGTGCAGGCCACCCGCTCGCAGTGGGTGGCCTTGCACTGCCTGCTGATGCCGTCATGCTGACGACCCGTCTGAGTATTACCACCCTTGGCATGGATGCCCTGCGCAGTCTGCGCGAACACCTGCGTCCGCTTATTGCCTACCACCTCTTTTTTACGTTGCTCGCTTCGAGTTTGCTGTTGCCGCTCGGCGCCTGGACATTGACTAGCCTGCTCGGCCACTTCGACCGCCCCGTCATCACCAATGCCGGCCTCCTCGATCTGCTCCTTAGCCCCTCCGGCACTCTCTGGCTGCTCGTCGCGCTGGGGATGTCTTTCTTGCTGCTCTATCTTCAGCAGGCCGGCATGATCCTGGTCGCCGTGGGACGACGCCAGAGCCATATGCGTCTGGCTTTCATTGCGCTGTGGCAATCGTTTCGCAGACTACCCGCCCTGGCCTGCCTGGTAGTGCTGCAAGTGGGCAGCCACCTACTGCTCGCCATACCTGTGGCTCTGCTCCTGGCGGCACTCTACGACTGGATACTGGGTGGGCTCGATCCGTATTTCGTGCTGCGCATGCGGCCTCCGGCATTCTGGCTCATGCTCGCCCCGGGCATACCGGTTGTCATCGCTTGGGCACTTCTGGCCGCCTGGCTCTATGTGGGCTGGATTCTGGCGCTGCCACTGGCCACGCTGGAACCCCTCTCTGCGCGAGCAGCGCTCAAGCGCAGCTGGACACTCACCCGCGGACAACGCGGGCGAATTGCATTACTGGTGATTACGGTGCTGTTGACCATCGTGGCGCTGCCTTTCCTGGTCACGGTGTCCTATGACCAGTTGGTGACACCGCTGCTGTGGTGGCTGCCGGAACGCAACTCCGTGCTGATACCCGCCATGCTGACCTATGTATCCGGCTACGTGCTGCTGACATTGGCCATCACCTTCTTCGGTATCGCCGTGAATGCCCTGCTTTCGGCCTGCCTTTACCTGCGCCTGGTGCACAGTGAGCCACGGCCTCCGTCGCCCCCGGTGCAGGCATATCCTGGCCGGCTGGCCTGGATGGTGGAGCTTGGGGTACTGCTGTTTGCCATACTCCAGGCCTGGTGGATCGTCAATAGTTTCGAACTGCAGGACAAGGTCGCTATTATTGCCCATCGTGGCAGTTCGATTGCCGCTCCGGAAAATACCTTGGCCGCCGTAGAGCGCGCTGTCGGCGAAGGTGCCGACTACATTGAGATCGACGTCCGGCTAAGTGCCGATGGCGAAGTGGTCCTTTTCCACGACCGTTCGTTGCGCCGCCTGACTGGTGATAGCCGTAACGTTCAAGATCTCTCGTTGGCCGAACTCAAGACCATTGACGTCGGCAGCTGGTTTGGCGACACCTTTGCCGGTGAAACCATTCCGACACTGGATGAAACGCTCACCCTGGTACGTGGGCGCAGTGGCTTGATGATTGATATGAAACCCGATCCCGGGCAAGAGCAGGCATTGACCCTAGCGGTACTCGACGCTCTGGACAGGGAGTCCGCGGCACGACAGGCCTGCCGCAGCGCCACTCTGGCCTCCGAGCGCTCCCGCTGTGGTAATCCCGCCGTCTATGCAGAGGCCCGGTTGGCGGCCATGTCGGTGAACATCATGGAAACGATCAAGCAGCATAAACCAGAGGCACGCGTCACACTACTGGCACAGTTGATCATGCCAGGCACCCTGGATCGGCGCCGCTTTGACGCCCTGGGGCTACGACATAACCGCATCACCGCCAACGAGATCCGCCTGGCCAACGAGCTGGGCTATGAAGCTCACGCCTGGACAGTCAATGACCGGGCGCGCATGTCCCAACTGATCGACCTCGGCGTTGATGCCATCATTACTGATCGCCCGGCGCGCCTCGCTGAACTCCTCGACGAGCGTCGCGAGCTCAGCGATGGCGCTATTCTGCTGGTGAAGCTGCGTAACTGGCTCAGGAGATGATCCGTTCCTGCTACTCTCCCATCACCACACCTTCACGGCGCGGATCAGCACCGCCAAAGAATCCCTCTTCGGTGCGCTGAATCGCCTGCAACCCGCTTACCAACTCGCGCTCGCTGGCTTCATGCCCCAGCGCATTGAGTGCTTCGATAACTTCCGCTCCAAAGCGCCCCTCTTCCAGAAACGCGGGGCCACCCAGTGTAATCGCATGCGGCAAGTCCAGGGCCTCCTGGGCGTCCAGCCCCCACTCCAGCATGGCGATCAGGGTCTTGGCCGTGTAGTGAATAATGGCCGCACCACCCGGTGAGCCCAGAGTAGCGATCAGTTCATCACTCTCCCGATCGAAAACCAGTGTCGGACTCATGCTGGAACGTGGCCGCTTGCCCGCCTCGACACGGTTAGCGATCGGCGTACCGGCAGCATCCAGGGGCCGGAACGAGAAGTCCGTCAGCTCGTTGTTGAGTAGATAACCACCCGCCAGACCGGTACCGCCATCGGCAAGAATACGTGAGCCAAAGGCAGATTCGATCGTGGTAGTCATGGCCACTGCCGTGCCTTCTTCATCGATGATACTGATATGACTGGTGCCATACTCGGGCTGATCGGGTTGAACTGCCCATGCCGTCTCCATCTTGCCGGGATTCCCCGGCGCCGCCCCATCCGGCCCCATGCTCTGTTTGCCAATCAGCTCAGCGCGTTCTGCCAGATACCCTTCGCCAAGCATGACATTCCAGTCACCGTCGGGTGGGTTAACGAAATCGGGATCGGCAATATATTTGGCCCGATCCGCAAACGCCAGACGTGAAGCTTCCAGGAAACGGTGCAGCCACTCGCTACTGGGCAGTCCCTCTTCCAGTGGCTCATCAAGCGCCGGCAAATGCTCCAACATGCCCAGAATCTGCATGATGGTTATATGCCCCGACGAAGGCGGCGGGAAACCGCATATCCGATAGGCCTGCCAGTCGTTGCACAGCGGATCACGTTCCTTGGCAACGTATGTCGCCAGGTCTTCAAGACTGATCGCACCGGGACGCTCGGCATGATTTTGCACCCGATGCACCAAGTCTTCAGCAATGGCTCCTGTATGCAACGCCTTGCTGCCATGTTCGGCAATTTCACCCAGGATCGCGGCTAGAGCCGGGTTTTTGAGGCGATGCCCTGCAGGAAGCGGTTCGCCCTCCTCGGTATAGTAGAAGCGACTGGCCAAGAGGTCATCGCGTAAACGCTGCTCTTCAGCCAGGCTGGTATGCAGCCGTGGACTAATCTCAAAGCCCTCTTCGGCCAGCGCGATGGCCGGCGCAAACAGCTCCGCCCAGGGCAAGCTGCCGTGCTCCTTGTGCGCCAGTTCAAGCATGCGCACGGTGCCGGGAACGCCGACGGAAAGCCCGCTCGCCACTGCATCCATGAACTCAAGGGGTTCCTCACCGCCGTTGAAGAACAATGATTCACTGGCGGCCCGTGGAGCTGTCTCGCGTCCGTCATAGGCTCTTACGGTGCTACCATCATAGTGCATCAGGAAGGCACCCCCGCCGATACCGCTGGATTGTGGTTCCACCAGTGTCAGCACCATTTGTACCGCGATAGCGGCATCAATGGCGGAGCCCCCCGCCTGGAGCACCTGGTAACCGGCATCGGTGGCCAGGGGGTTAGCCGCCGC
>Ga0079225_10000756_pt1 | contig 17638 bp, 16 predicted proteins | sample Poulit2012_FD_76344 | JGI IMG/M metagenome (GOLD analysis project Ga0079225, IMG submission 76344) | Agricultural soil microbial communities from Georgia to study Nitrogen management - Poultry litter 2012 | ecosystem: Environmental > Terrestrial > Soil > Agricultural land | place: USA: Georgia... | reverse complement strand
GCACTTCCTGGTAATGGAACAATCCTTGCAACGAGCGATAAGCGTATAGAATTAGTCCGTGAAGCTGCAAAACATTTAGTTCGCATGATTAAAGAAGACGTAAAGCCACGTGATATTATCACGAAAAAGGCGATTGATGATGCATTTGCACTTGATATGGCAATGGGTGGATCTACAAATACAGTACTTCACACATTGGCGATTGCAAATGAAGCGGGAATTGAATACGACTTAGCAGATATTAATAAAATTGCAGCTAAAACTCCATATTTAGCAAAAATTATGCCAGCATCTGATATCTCAATGGACGATATTAATAAAGCTGGTGGAGTACAAGCAATCATTAATGAACTAACGAAAATTCCCGGGGCAATTCATCCAGAACGAATGACAATTACAGGTAAAACGATGGGTGAACTTGTCGAAGCAAATAAAATTACGAATACTGAAGTGATTCGTACAAAAGACAATCCTTATAGTCCAGTTGGTGGGTTATCTGTATTGTACGGAAACATCGCTCCAGAAGGTTCTGTCATTAAAGTAGGTGCAGTTGATCCATCTATTAAAACATTTACAGGTGAAGGAATTGTCTTTGAATCTCAAGATGAAGCACAAGAAGCAATCGATGATGGAACAGTACAAGCAGGTCACGTTGTAGTTATTCGCTATGAAGGGCCGAAAGGTGGGCCTGGTATGCCAGAAATGCTTGCGCCAACGTCTTCTATCATGGGGCGTGGACTTGGAACGAAAGTAGCCCTTATAACAGATGGACGCTTTAGCGGTGCATCTCGTGGTATTTCAATCGGTCATATTTCACCAGAAGCTGCTGAAGGCGGCCCAATTGCTTTAGTTGAAAATGGGGATATCATTGAAATTGATTTACCTAATCGAACAATGCATGTAAAAGTTTCAGATGAAGAATTAGCGGAACGACGTAAAAATTTAAAGCCATTCGAACCTAAAATTAAAACAGGATGGTTAGCAAGATACTCTAAACTTGTTACAAATGCTTCTAAAGGTGGCATTATGAGTATATAAATGTTTTATGCAATAAATGACTTTAATAGATTCATATAGTTTTTCATTAAGTATCTTTTACTAAGGAATGAAACTTTTGGTTTAAAAAGGGCCAAATGTTTCATTTTTTATTTTCTTATTTCCATATTGGTCTGATAAAGTTTATTCAATTAAATGGCCGGATTGCTGTACAAGCCTGTTTAGTTTTCAAGTTTTTCTACCTCACTCAAATATTAACAGAAAAGTTTCTGTATTGATACTGCACAGCAAGTATACAACAACCTTGCATGATTCAAAAATACTTACTATACAAGTCATGTCTTAACTTTCCACTTAAATGAGCATAAATTCTTGTTGTTTCACTTTTTTCATGACCTAGAAGACTTTGAATCACTTCAAGGGGTGCGCCGTTATCTACCATATGTGTCGCATAACTATGCCGCAATTGATGGGGGTGTATCGGTTTTTTTATTCCAGCACGGTTTGAAATGCGTTTAACAATGTATCTCAGGGTATCTATGCTCATACGCCTCTTAGGTCTACGCTCTGTTACAAACAAGCCCTGCTTGTCATCATCACGCTCCTCTAAGTACCTTTCCAACCAAATCGCACAACGGATATTAAAATAAACTTCTCTTTCCTTATCACCTTTACCAAGCACAATTACCGAGTTTTCCATGAAATTAATGTCATCCCTGTTTAATTTCGCAACTTCCCCAATACGACAGCCTGTCGAATAAAAAAATTCAAATAAGGCTTTTTCCATCGATGTATGACATCCTTCTCGTAAGTGCTCGATTTCATGTTTTGAAAGAAACTTTGGAATCCGCTTGCCTAACTTGGGCTCTTTTAATTTTGCGGCTGGATTTTTTAGGATAATACCTTCCTCATGTGTCCATTTAAGCAACGACTTAATGAATCGTATCCGATTCCCCAAACTAGAAGGCTTCAAATGTCCGCAAGATTCGCCAAGGTATTGTTTTAAATTTTCCGTCGTAAGCTCACTCATCTCGATATTACCGAAATAACGCTTTAAAAGATTACATTGAAATCCATACATTTTCAGTGTAAGAGGGGAATAACCTTCAATTCTTTTATCGGACTGATACTTTGTCCATGCTACCGTTAATAACATATTATTACACTCCTATACTATTAATCAATTAAATTAATCTTAGTATGGATTTTTTGGACAACTTTTATTCAACAATAGAAAAAATTGAATAATATATAGAGATATTAAGGTTCGTAAAAGTACACTTTTACGAACTCATTGAAAGGTGTCACCTTTGGAGTTATTTTGCATCTGTTTTAAGGGCTATTTTGCACTATGAATAAATATAAAAAGTCCAATTTTTCAACATTAAAATTAAGAAATTGGACCAGTAGCTTACTTCACAAACGGGCCATATTCTTGAATAATTACTACAATCAATTCGTTATATTAATAGACTATCCTGTTATATGGCTGTTTAAACAACTAAACGTTGCGTTTAATCGAAGATATAGGTACATAAAAGCTATATAGAAGGAAGGTAAAACAGCTAGGAAATAAAGGAAAGCATTACAAAGGATAAGATAATAGCCACTTCATGGAAGTTACTTCAACAAGAAGGGTTGGAGTTATTCTCCATGAGGAAGCTATCAAAAAGCTCAATTTAACCGTTTCGTCCATTTACTGGCACTTTAATAGCAAGGAAGCTATATTTCAAGAACAAATTAATCAAGTAATTGGAGAAATTGAAATTTCATTAACTAAAAATACATGGCAAGAACAATTATTGGAATATGGATATGCGATTTCCGAAGCGCGGTGGAAATCGCTCACAGATGTGGCAGATCTGTACAGCTCGACAATCGTTTCTTTAAATTCTTGGAACTGATGTATTGTATCAATTACAACTAAATTTTTAATTAAAGGATTTAAAGAAACATAATCAGTATAAAGAAAAAGGAACTGTAATCACAGTTCCTTAACATACTAAAGCTACATTTCATTTATATAAAAAATCTAATATATCCGGTGAAGGGATTCGCTAACAATCATTTGTTACAATATCTGACGACTATCTTTAAGTAGAACATCGTGTGCACTACCCTCAACAATACTTGTAGAAGAAACTAAGGTTATCTTAGCCCTTTTTTGTAGTTCAGGAATTGTCAGGTAACCACAATTACACATTGTTGAACGTACTTTGCTTAAAGAAAGTCCAACATTGTCTTCTAAACTTCCTGCATATGGTACAAACGAATCAACTCCTTCTTCAAAAGAAAGTTTTTCGTCACCGCCTAAGTCATATCTCTGCCAATTTTTTGCCCTTGTACTTCCTTCTCCCCAATACTCCTTCATATAATTACCGTTTATATTCACTTTTTTAGTGGGGCTTTCATCAAATCGGGCAAAATATCTTCCTAACATTAGAAAATCTGCTCCCATAGCTAGTGCCAATGTAATGTGATAATCGTGTACAATACCTCCATCAGAACAAATTGGTACATAGATTCCTGTCTCATTAAAATATTCATCACGAGCCTTCGCTACCTCAATTAATGCGGTTGCTTGACCTCTCCCTATGCCTTTTTGTTCTCGTGTAATACAAATTGCACCACCGCCAATTCCTACTTTTACAAAATCGGCACCAGCTTCGGCAAGGAAACGGAAACCTTCTTTATCAACTATATTTCCTGCCCCAACTTTTACGGTATCACCATAATTCTCCCGGATGTATTCGAGAACAATCTTTTGCCATTCTGTAAATCCTTCGGAACTGTCAATACAAAGAACATCTACTCCAGCTTGAATTAATGCTGGAATTCGTTCAGCATAATCTCTAGTATTAATACCTGCACCAACCATATATCTTTTTGATTCATCAATCAACTCATTCTCATTTTTCTTATTAGTATTGTAATCTTTTCGAAATACCATAGAAATCAATCTTTGTTCACCATCAATGATTGGAAGGCAATTTAATTTGTGTTCCCATATAATATTATTCGCTTCTTTTAATGTGGTATCTTTATTACCACAGATTAAGTCTTCGAATGGTGTCATAAAATCTTTAACTTTAGTGTCTAAAGTCATCCGACTAACTCGATAATCTCTGCTAGTTACAATGCCTACTAATTTACCTCTAGAACTTCCATCAATTGTTACTGCTACAGTCGAATGATTTGTCTTTTTCTTTAACATTAACAGTTCGTCTAAAGTACCTTCAGGAGATATATTAGAATCACTAACAACAAAACCAGCTCTATAACTTTTAACACGAGCAACCATTTGTGCCTGACTTTCAATAGATTGTGCTCCGTAAATAAAAGAAAGTCCACCTTCTTTTGCTAAAGATATTGCCATTGTATCATCAGAAACAGACTGCATAATTGCTGATGTCATAGGAATATTCAAAGACATAGAAGGTTTATTTCCTTTTTTAAATTTCACTAAGGGTGTTTGTAAACTAACATTTTCTGGTATACACTCTACAGATGAGTAACCTGGTATTAGTAAATACTCACCAAAGGTGCGCGATACTTCATTCATATAAACTGCCATATTATTTTCCCCCTTGTTCTTGAGCTGTTTTTTCCATTAGTTTATATAGACCTTGATACAATCCCATAAGCATTTCATCATCAAAGTCAGCAAATAACTCCTCCAAATACTGTTCTTCCTTCTTACCTCTTTCCAAGTAATGCTCTTTACCCTTAGTTGTTAAAGCAACACGCAAACTCCTTCTGTCAGTTTCATCTTTTCCTGCTTTTACAAAACCTTTTTTCTCAAGAATATTTATGATTTTTTTCACATTCTGACTCGAAGTACCGACAAATTGAGCAATATCTTTTAGGTTAAGAAAGTAATCATCAAAAAGAGAAATATTCCACAACACAAAAGCTTGTTTTAATGAAAGCTCCTTATATCTTCTATCGCCTAAAAGTTGCAAACGGTTAGACAATGAGAAAATTGATCCATAAATATATGCTTTAGGTGTGACTTTTTTTCGATTGGAAATTTCATTTCCCCCCCTATAAAGGATAACTGGTTATGTATTAAAATACCTAACTAGTTACCTTTTGTCAAGTAATTAAGAGGAAACAAACGAAAGATTTAATAAAGAAAGTGGATTTTTAAGGGGTGCCTACGTCACTACATTAACTTGTAATGATAGGGAATGAAGATATAATTTCATTGCTTGAAAGTGTTAAATGGTTTGGTAAAATTGTTCATTATGGGGTAGCGACAGGAAAATGCGGATTTACAACGTTAAGGAAATTACCATATTAAAAAGCCTAATTTCTCAATTAAAACCGAAGAAATTAGGCTTGTTTCATTGCTCCATATAAGCACCCGTTTGTTGAAGAGTGCTCCATTAATTTTTGACATCATAGCGTAATTCAACGAATTGATTGAAGTTCCTTGTTCCTTTCAATAAAAGGTCCAATTGAAAATCACCCTCTTTAAATAATGGAATTCCTTTACCAAGTATTGTTGGAGCAACCGTTAAAATTATTTCATCAATCAATTTTTCTTTTATAAATGACTGTAACAATTCTCCTCCACCAACAATCCATATGTTCTTTCCTTCTTTTTGTTTCAATTTATGAACAAAATTAGGTATGTCATCATTAACAAACCTTACATTTTCTGTATCTTCAACAACCAATCTTGTAAACACATAACATTCTTTGTTTTTATATGGAAACTCCTTTATATCTTGCCCCATTACCCAGTCGTAAGTTCTTTTGCCCATTAAAACAGTATCAACTGTTTCATAAAACTCTGCAAATCCGTTATCTCCTTCACCTTCAACCTTAAATAACCATTCAAGAGAGTCGTCTTTTGTAGCAATATATCCATCCAAACTTGAAGCAATAAATAATACTACATCACGTTTTTTTCTCATAATTTTCCCCTTTCCTTTATTCCATTAATTGGCCCCACAATGTTGTATTGAACTCCTTGTTATTCTTTTCCACTAAACTCTAAAATGTTTAAACCTTCGGATGCTTCTGGTACTTCAAAAAAATTAGTAACTTGGGTAAACACCGCTTCCGTATCAAAATCTGCTCTTTCGGGTTGTTCGTTACGCCTTTGTGCAATTTGACGTAAGCATTGCTCATTATTTAGATTAAGAAAAATTAGTTGATGGCTTGCATTGATATCTAACACCATATCCAAAAACCACTTACGCTGCTTTTGAGTGTTAGCTGGAAAATCCATCACTACATCTGTACCGACACTTAATATATTTTGGACATGCTTTCTCACCAACGGCTTGATCTGCGCCGAATATTTTAGATAATCCTCAAATGATTCGATTTGATTGGGATAAAGAGAGGAAAGCCATTCATCCTCAGATAATAGTACTGCATGTTTATCTATTGCCATTTGTTTTGATTTAGTTGATTTTCCTGCGCCCATTTTCCCACAGAAAAAGTATAGCGTCCCCAATTGTTTCATGTTTTTTAAACCTCCAAATTTATTTTAGTGGTTGTTGCTCCACCTTGTAAAACATGTTTTTCAACAAACGCACCGTTAATGTAATAAGTAAATTATTTAAAATACCATTGATATGCATTCGTATAACAAATTTTATGGGCAGCTTGTTCATCAAATAGTTGTTGTATCAATTCAATATCTCCGTATTCAAAAGGTCTTTTCGCTCTTGTAGATGGTAAATCTGTTCCAAACATAAGAGAATTTGGGTTAACATCATAAATTGATTTTAAGGCATTCTGGACATTCAATTCTACACGACCAAAGCCAGTAGCTTTAACCCTAATCCCTTTATCCACTAGTTTTAATAAATGTGACAACCCTTCTTCCGATAGTCCTAAGTGGTCAATCGATATAGCAGGTAGGCTTTCAATTGTTGACACGATATTTGGTAATTCTTTTGCATCAATGTAAAGTTCACTATGCCATCCGACCAAATCATAAACCCTTCTAGCAAAGTAATCGAGCTTCGATAAATCCTCCGATCCACCTCTTTTAATATTAAACCGTAATGCCCTTATCCCTTCGTTATGTAACTTCAGGATTTCATCATCTGTAACAGTAAACGGTAATTGCGTAACACCGCAAAATGTTGGACCCATTTGTTTAAGTGCCTTCAACAAGTAGTCTTGATCAAATCCTTGGAAAGAACCAGATACAATTGCTCCACCCTGTACATTCCAATCTCTGGTTTCCTTTTGATAATCTGACGTAACATAGCTCGGTGGTATATATCCTTGATTTTCTATAATTGGAAAATCAAAATCAATAATATGAAAATGTGAATCAAAAATTTTCATGCTTAAATCCCCTTTGCAGTATGTAATTTTAGAAATGCCTATGGCACAATCTGGCCCTTATATGTAGTATACCAGAGCGTAGTATTTAACGTTAATAACGTTAAATACTACGCTCTTTTTGTTTCTTTATTTACAACATATATATAGTAGATAAATGTAGTAAACATAGTTTTCATAGAAAGAATAACAAAAATACATCACTATTGTATTTGGAGGTGATGTTAATGAAAGTGCAAGAGTTCAATACGGCGATTTTCTCAACTAAGTGGCAGAGCTAGCTGAACAAGAACATATGGTAAAATAGTAGCGATGATTATACTTAGGATATAAATAAGCTATTTGTGGGGGAACAAAATATGAAAGAGAACCTTTATTAAATAATGAACAAACTTTTTTATAAAACCGAAACCTAAATATGTTAAGGGTTAGGGAAGAATCCATTTTGATCAAACTTTTTCAAATTGGATTCTTTTTATTTACCATAAAATACGGGTTTGTCTTGTGGATTCTTGTGATACAGCCGATTTAATGGGGTCATCTGCTGAAAGATGTATTATTTTAATAACTCAATCCTTTTTTTCATTTTCAGTCGTTAAATCAGATAATTGCTCCTTAATGATTGATTGTTATAAAAGATTTAGGTATAAAACTGGCACCCAAAAAAGAAGCACAAACGGTCGTTATCGATGCAATGAAGTTAAAACCGTTAGCAAATTTAGCCATAAACCCAAATTGGTTGGAAACAGAACTAGATAAATTGCATGTCAGTATAGAAAATGCCTTTTTGGGTTAATCTGATAGTGACGGTCAATTAACTGTTGACTTTTATGATGATAAAATTGCTGTTCCAAACCGAGCAGAAAATTTCTTGCTTTTGGCTACAATGAAAAAGTGCCAAGTAGTTTGGATTTTTTTACTTTGGCAACTGAAAAAGAGCAATCCAAACAACTGTATCAAAAAAATAACCGGAAAATACAAGAGGTAATTAATATTATTTCCCCGTTTTTAGGATAGTACCTATTTAAGCGTTACTATTTTTCTTTATATCACTACATAATTTTACCTTATCGTGGAAACTAAAAGAAATAAGCCTATCGGAGTTGGATTGTATGTTAAAGAAGATATTAAGTAAATTAAACGCAAAAAGTGAAAAAAAGTCTTATATAGCACAATCCTCGGCGGATAGAATAAAACTAAAGGAAAAGAATATCCAATCAAGTTTAGATAAGACATTAGCAGCGTTTAAATCGCTTTATAATTATCCTACCAATAGGGATGTTACCATTCGCAATCTAAAGATTGGCGGATTGAACAAAAAAGCCGCCCTCTTTTTTATTGATACGATAACAAACACACAAGTAATCGAGGATCACGTTATCCGTCCCTTATTACAAAATAATGACGATTCCAAGCAGTTGGAAGACATTATCTCCATTCAATCCATAACTACGAAACAACAAATTGGCGACATACTAACAGAAATAAATAACGGGAATGCTGTATTATTTATTGATGGTCAAACGGATGCCTACATCATCAGTGCAGCTGATTTCAAAGAAAAGAATATTGAAAAGGCTGAAAATGAAATCGTCATAAAAGGGCCAGGTGAAGCTTTTAGTGAGGGAGCACAAACAAACATATCTTTAATCCGAAAGAAAATTAGAAATGAGAACTTAGTTTTTGAATCCGTCATCATTTCCGAGCGTTCAAATAACGGGGTCTTAATTGTTTATATTAAAGATTTAGCAAATGAGCAATTAGTAGCGAATATCAGAAATCGACTTAATAAATTAGATACAGATTCTATCCAAAACCTTGCATTATTAGAACAACATATTGAGGAACGACAAATGTCCATTTTCCCCTCGATTTTATATACAGAAAGACCTGACAGGGCAACTTCTTTTATAGAGGATGGCTTTATCGCACTAATTATGGAAAGCTCGCCTGCTGCTCTCGTTCTTCCCGCAAATTTCTGGTCTATTTTTCATTCATCAGAAGATCGATATTTACGATTCTTAGACGGTAATTTTACAAGACTACTACGAATGATTGCTCTATTTATTACATTGTTTACATCAGCACTTTATATAGCTATATCGGACTTTCATCCAGAGTTGGTTCCACCTGATTTATTACTGGCGATGATTGCTACGAGAGAAAAGGTTCCCTTCCCGCCATTTATTGAAGTACTTTTAATGGAAATGTCATTTGAACTAATTAGGGAGGCAGGTTTAAGGGTCCCGGCTCCAATTGGTCCGACAATTGGAATTGTTGGTGCCTTAATTCTCGGACAAGCGGCCGTTGAGGCAAATCTAGTAAGTCCGCTCGTCGTTATTTCTGTCGCTTTAGGGGGATTAAGTTCCTTTGCCATTGGCGATATGAGTCTAAATTTCGCTGTCCGTATTATCCGGTTCTTCATCATATCAGCTGCCGCTTTGTTTGGTATTTATGGAATGGTGGCTTTGCTAACATTGGGAATGTTTTATTTAGTTTCGTTAAAATCATTTGGCGTTCCTTATTTTGCCCCTTCCACACCAAAATACGTATCATCTAAAGATACGATCTTTAGAAGATTTTTGACAAACCAGTTGTTTCGACCCGGTTATTTGAAGCCGAAGGACATAACGAAGAAATAGGGAGATTATTTATGGAGCAAGCAAAAATGGGAATAAGGGAATATGTGGCAATTGCTGTTTTCGTCATTAGTATGAAATTAACAGATGATGTACCGTCTATATTATATCAAAATCTCTTAAACGCCGCCTGGATGGCCCCGATTATAATGGGAATTATTGCCGTAATCCCTATTTATCTTTCAATAAAAGTCATCTTGTTGTATGAAGGTAAAAGTCTATTGGATATTATTGTTCATTTATTTGGAAAATATATCGGTTTTGTTGTTCTGTTCCTTTTATTCATCATCTTGTCACTTAGCATCATTGTTCAGTCCGCAATCTATACTGATATTGTCAAGACAATGTATTTTACCCAAACACCGTCACTCGCTATTTATGCTATTCTCATGGGTGTAAGTGCGTATGGGGCTAGCAAGGGCCCGATGCAAATCGGTTCCGTAGCTTGGTTGTTCTTGCCATATGTAAAGATTTCTTTGTTTTTATGCCTTTTCTTATCAATTGGATACGGGCATATAGATTTCCTTTTTCCTATCATGGGTCCTGGCTTATGGGAAATTATCAAGGAAAGTTCTATCCATCTGTCTATTTATATGGATTTCTTTTACTTATGTATGTTAATTCCTCATATAAGAAATGTTAAAGTCCTTAAAAAAGGAACTTGGGTTGCGTTAATTATTTTGGTCATTGAAATGGTTATTGCGATTGCTGCCTATATTGTCTTGTTTGATTTTACAATAATAAAGTTAATAAATTACCCACTTCATGAAGCAATTCACTTTCTTCCCATTGGTTTTCTTAAAAATATTGAAATGTTCTTCTTCCCATTTTGGTTGATTGCTACATTTGTCCGCTTTGCTGTTTATCTTTATTTGAATGCCGTTCTGTTTGGAAAGGTTTTTAAAATAAATCGATTTGAATTCATTATACCAACAGTTGCGACCTTAATCATATTTATCGGACTAATACCAGATAGTCCTTCATATAACCTGTTGGGTCTAAGAGCAAAGCTAATCCATTATTCAACACCAGTATTTTTTATTCTACCTTTTATCTTATGGATACTAGCTAAATTCAGAGGAGATTTTAACAATGAAAAAACAAAATAGAACTAAAGTGATTTGTTTACTTATCATGCTCATTTTATTGACAGGCTGTTGGGATAAAAGAGCAATAGATAGAAAGGCGCATATAACTGTGCTTGGACTAGATAAATCCGAAGAGGAGAACCGTATTGTCGTTACGTACCTTATTACCAATCCTGAGTTTGGTACGCGTGAGGGTGGCGCAACAAACGAACCGGTGCGTGAGGTGATTTCTTTTACGGTGGATGATTTCATTTCAGCTAAAGATATAGCGAATACAATACTATCGAGGGAAGTCACATACGACATTTTAAGTGCAATAGTTGTATCTGAAGACTTTGCCAAAGATGAAAACTTTATTAGGCTGATATACGATACTGTAAAGGAAGCGGAAATTAGAGGAAATACTCCCCTAATCGTTTCAAAGGAGGCGGCTAGCAAATTCCTTACAGATACCAGACCTTTAGTTGAAACGAGGGAACATAGATACTTTGATTTGATTATCGACCTTGGAAAGCAATCCGATATTATACCGAATGATTCGATATTACTTGACTTTTTTCGAACAGTAGATTCAAATGCAGGTCTTTTTTTAGCTACATTCGGTACGACCGAATTAAAGACTGGTGATGAACAAAACCCAAATGGTGCCGATTTTATAGCCGGTGATTTTCACGTTGAAGGAGAAATCAATCGCACGCAATTCGCGGGTGCAGCTGTATTTAAAGAAGGAAAAATGATTGGTGAACTAACAGGAAGAGAAACACGTGTTGCAACTTTTTTGAACAATGGGGCAGAAACGTCGAATTTATATACAACTTTTCGCGATCCTTTTAATAAGGAATATAAAATTGCTACAAGACTGACGAGAAAAAGGGATAATCAGATAAAGATGGATCTTAAAAGTAACCCACCAACAATTAAACTGAAAGTCTTTCCAATTATTGATGTCTTGACTAACCATAGTATGGTTGATTATTACCATGACAAAGAAAAAAGAGAGGTCTTAAAAAAGTCGATTGTGGATGAGGAAACGAAAAGATTAAAAAGGGTGGTTAAAAAGACACAAGAGGAATTTAAAGGTGACCCATTTGGTTGGTCCCTTATTGCGAGAAGGCATTTTCGAACGATTTCAGAATATGAAGCATTTGATTGGATGAAAACCTATCCAAATATGAAGGTGGATATAACAGTTGATGTTGAGTTCGGCGAATTTGGAAGGCAAAGCAAGTTACCAAGGCTCAAGGAAGTGAGGGATTAGTTTGCTTATACCTGGCTGGATCATATGGATTGTTATCATCATTGTCTTTTTCTATACAGTTGGCTTTTCGGTTACACTTTGGCGGGAAAGAAATAAGATTGGGTCTTTCGCTGTTTTCCTGTTGGCTATCGCAATCGTTGTTGCCCCCTTTTTCTCCGTGTTGAAATAAAGAACCAAATCGGAAGCCCCTTTTAGATTGCGAAACGTTAAAAAATCGGCGCAGTTGGTTTGTTATGGGACTCGGAAAAATGAGTGATATCATTGTCGCATTGAAGGATGACTATAACTTAATACAAGTGTTGGGTTTTCCCGCTACGTAATCTTGCACCCACAAATACTTGACACGATCTGGAAACCCGGCTTGCTTGTGACAAATATAGATTTACGATATAATTTAATTATCCTCAAAAAAAGGAATCAGACAGTTTTGTACCTTAGTATTCAACCACCTCCTAAGAGGGAAGGAAGTGAGTGAATAAGTAGGTATAAAATCTACTTATTCTTTATATATGATCCAATATAAAAGATGTAGCGAGGTAGAAATAGATTTGGTGTACGAGGCTTTTCAAGTTGGCTATGCCGATTATATGATCAAATTTGATATTTCAAAAGGGGATTTTATAAAAAGATTTTTTGGTCTGGAAGGGAATAGCTTAGAACATTCTTTTATAGCGATGAGCAATCATGAACCCTTCGGAATCATTCTTGGCGGTGCTAAAAATTATGAAGGAATCCAAACAATGCGTTGCGGAACGTTAGCAATACATCCTGAATTTAGAGGCATGGGGATTAGCCATAAACTCTTTGAACTACATAAGGAAGAAGCAATACTAAACGGATGCCAACAACTATTTCTTGAAGTAATTGTTGGAAACGACAGGGCCATTCAATTTTATAAAAAGTTAGGCTATGAAAAAGTATATGATTTATCTTACTATAAATTGAAGGATGTATCACAATTAAAAATAAATAGCGATGAAGATATAGAAATTAGGCAAATCCAGTTTAATGAATTTCGACAAGAAACAAACAAGTGGCTGTATTTCCATATGAATTGGCAAAATGGTATCGATTATATGGAAAAAATAGTAAGTAATACGTATTATAGTGCGTATTTCAACACTGAATTAGTGGGTTGTCTTTGTATTGATGCAAGTGGAGAAATAAGCTTTTTATTTGTGGACAAGGAATTTAGAGGAAAAGGGATTGCTTCTTTACTGATTCAGACAGCAGTTAAAAAACTACAACTTCTAGATCTTTCCATTGGATTTCCTAATAACAGTTTGTTAGAAGGGTTTTTAAAGAAACTGCATTTTGAAAAAGATCTATTGACACAATATGAAATGTATCTGGTTTTATAAAGCTAATCTTCAATTAGTGGGGGGGTTTTTCATTCCCTACTTACTCTCCTTGTTTCCTCAAATAATTGAAGTGCTGTTTGTACATCGGTACCATCAATAATCTTTACTAATTCCTTACCGTCTTCTGTTGTAAAATCAACATCTATTGATAACCCTCTTAAGAAGAATCTTTTCTCTGTTTTAGCGTGTAATTCGAGTTGCATTGTATCAGGCATCTCGATAAAAAGTCTGTCTAGAAAACTTTTCTCACCTATCCTGTTATCCAACCATTTAGCCAAATAAAACTTTACCTTTAAAGGGTTATTCAAGAATATGACCTTATTGTTGAACGTGCGAAAGTCCTTGTTCCAGAATTAAGCGCCTATTTGCGGAACTCTTTAGGCGACTGGGGTACCATCTTTCACAGGTTGGTCTGGTTTTAAAAGTACCACATCATCTTCTCCTGGTACACCACCAATTACTAATACTTCAGATTTAAAACCCGCTATCCGTCTGGGGGGAAAGTTTACTATCGCAACCACTTGACTTCCAATAAGTTGCTCCGTCCTGTATCTCCGTGTAATTTGGGCTGAAGAATGTTTAATACCAATATCACCAAAATCAATTTCTAATTTTATCGCGGGTTTTCGTGCTTCTGGAAAAGGCTCTGCCTTAATCACAGTGCCAACACGAATATCTAATTCTAAAAAATCCTCAATCGTTGCCATTAAATACACCTCATTATTTTAGTCATCTAAATTTCGCAATACTTTAGTACTGCTTTTAAGATATGTTTCCATTTGGGCCGATTCTGCAATACAGATCGTAGAACTTGCTCTTAAAGTAAGCCCTTTAACGGTATAAACAGCTCTATCAGTTCGTTAATATCACTTTGCCTTGATTTCCTTCCGGGGTTTCAACAATCCGAACGGTTCCTCATATTTCCGTGAAGCTGTAAAATGATTCAGGTCTCATAAGCCTTAACTCTTTATCTGGGACCGATCTGTACACTACTGTGCCGCAGTCCCGACCATTTGAATAAGATTACTGTTCCCTAACAGCAATCCAAATATCAATATTTCCGTTTGGATCATATTTTTCAAGATCATAAGTATATGCCCTTTTTATGCCCCTCATCTTCTTTTTTCCATATTTCATTCCATGTATTGAAAATGCCTTGATCATCATTAGTGTTGACTTTAAAAATTTCATATTTTGTATTTTCAGAAATGACTATTGAAGGTTCATCTTTTCCTTCAACAGCAACACAGAGCGTATAATCCCCTTTATAATTAGATTCATATTCATAATACAAACCATATACATTGTCATCTTTGTTTAATAAAGCAGCTGATGCATTTTTCCACATGTCCGTAATCTTTTGCATGACATGCTCGTCATTAAAGTTATTTGTCCTAATCTTTTCAATGATTACTAGCTCCATATAAATCCCGCCCTTAATTTTTTATATAAGATCTTATTAAACAATTTGGACCGATTACGGCACATGATTATTTAGTTATTGGATTAGATTGTGGAATTATAAAAATCAGCCTTCCAAAGCATAAGAAAGTGCCATTAGTATATAAGCACAAATTAAAAGAAAAAACGGACGAAAGAGACCTTCTTTATGTCTCATATCATAAGATTCATCTGGTTTAAACAAAAATTGTAGCAACTAACACACATAAAATAGAAATTATAGTTAAAGAAGTTACTAAATACTTCATTAAACACCCGATTCTCAATAATATAATTACGGCCAAAATTATTCCGTATAATGGTCCGTTTGAGGCTATATTTCTCCAACTACCGCGCCCTTTTACTTAACTTCTAAAACAAAAGCATAAAAGGCATCACCGTGAGATAAATTTTCATTTTCTTCATCCATCCACCATACTCCATAGTCGTAAATATAAGTGCCCTTTTCATTGGGAGCCGTAAACTGATTATTATTCACTTCAATTTCCGTTCCATCATCATTCTTTATTTGTGAAAGATGAATTTCATTAGGCTTTGGTGTGTAATCCATTATCAATGTGACTTTCTCACCAGCCAGTACTTGTATAGGCTCTTCATCTTCCAGTAGCATTACTGGTCCGGCAGTATCAACACATTCTGCTTTTCCATTAGAATTAGGCCCCCAACAATATGAACCCAGTTTAGTTTCATATTTTTCACCTTCAATTTCGATATTTACATTTGGAGGGTTGTCGTCTCCTGATAAACTTTCATTTACATCTGTATTTTTGGTAAGTATTCCATTACAACCACTTAATATAAAAACAAACAATAAAACAGCTACGACAGCAAACTTCTTCATTGATTTCCCTCCCTTTATAAAAGGTATTCTACGATAAACTGACCCTGTTGTTGAACGGCGCAAATCCTAGTTCCAGAATTACGCCCAGATTGCTGAACAAATGACTCTGAAAATTAACCCCTAATTTTCTTGAAATAATTAAAAACATATATAAGTGGGTAGGCCGCGATTATTTAAATTTAATCTAATAAAAAAACAGTCAACTGCTTCTTAATTTTAGACTTTTTGATTTTATCTTAGCTTATAAACAATCAACTTAAAATCATCATGATGACCACAATAAACAAAAGAATTAAGTACACTTTTGAAAAGACTATGTCAGATAATTTTTGGGCCCAAGACCTTCCAATAGGCACACCAATAAATCCTCCGATTGTAAACCCAATAAGCGCAGGTAAATATATAAATCCTAGAGTTGACGATGGCATCCCTTCTATCTGCATTCCCATAATTAAATAAGTAATAGCCCCCACAATAGCAATTGGCAGACCTAATGGAGTAGCTAGAGCTACAGCATGAATCATACGCATCCCCCTATTTCTAAGGTAAGGAATTGTCATTACACTTCCACCAATACCTAGCAAAGTTGAGATAAATCCAATGCCCATTCCGATAAAGGAAGCCAATCTTTGTTTAGGCAGACTAAATGTTTGTTCTTCAACTTCTTTTGTGAATGATTTCTTAAATAAGTTCATAATCAAGACATAAATTAATAACCCAATAAATGCAAACCTAAGAAAATCACTTTCAATGTAGACTGCAAGCACCCCACCTAATAAAGATCCTATGGCAATATATCCTACTAATAATTTAAAGACTGACCAGATCACATTGCCTTTTTTGGCATGATTATAAGTTGAATTGAATGAATTTATGATCATAACTGCTAATGATGTACCTATAGCAGTATGCATTAAGTATTCGTTAGGAATGGAATCTGGTAAAAATGCAAATAAGATAGGAACTACTACAAATCCACCTCCAAAACCAAACATGCTCGATAGAATACCAATAATAATTCCAATTAACGAATACATTAATATTGAAAACCCCATTAAAAATCATCTCTCTTTTTACTAATTTGATTAGGAATTGTTCCCCTGTTATGTAGGTTAATATTATGGGGCCATAGCGTTGTTTAATAATTCATCCCGCACTGGATTAATGTGAATTATTATTATTGTAATCAAATGCATAACAGCAAGCTAGCCATAATTATCAGCAAGCTTACTAAGATAGTTCGCCGACATTCACTGTCAAACCCAACGTAATTCAAACCACTTCGTGTGAATTTATAATAAGTCATAAGAGAAAATCCATCGACTGAAAAACTGTTTGATTCTCTCTTTATTAGTTGGGTCATATTTAAGCAAAATTCAGATAGGACGTTTTCTTTTATCCACTCTAAATTGAAAAATCTGTTCCTCATTTTTTTACAACTATCTCCACATCGCCAGATTCATTTATTCCACCTTCGTACTTTGCATAAAAAGTACGTTTTCTATAAAGAATAACTCCCATTTTATTCAACAATGCCCCGATTCTGGAAAACCACTATGCATACGAATAGGTAAAGGTTTGAGGTTATCGCTCCTTTTTCCCCTCGTTCACACCGTACGTGAAACTTTCATCTCATACGGCGTTCCAACTAATCCAGTTCATTCAAATCAATATGAATAATG
>Ga0079225_10000755_pt1 | contig 17641 bp, 25 predicted proteins | sample Poulit2012_FD_76344 | JGI IMG/M metagenome (GOLD analysis project Ga0079225, IMG submission 76344) | Agricultural soil microbial communities from Georgia to study Nitrogen management - Poultry litter 2012 | ecosystem: Environmental > Terrestrial > Soil > Agricultural land | place: USA: Georgia... | reverse complement strand
GATCAGTGGGCGACCGAGACGGGCGGGGACAACCGCTATTTCCCCCAGTCGAATAATCTGAGCGAAGGCAATGCAGTAGCGATGCGGGTCAATCTGGGGCTGACCGATGGTAGTGCGGATCTGACTCTCCGTGATGTGACCGGGCGGCTTGTCCGAGGTGAGACGCTACGCACCGATTCAGGCAAGATCCTGGCTCCGGCTGATGTACAGGTCCGCAATGTGGGTGATACGGCATTCCGGAAGATCTCGATCGCGCAAGCTACCGGCGTGGATCATGCGGTCGCTGCGGGGCGGGCGGTTATAGCGGGACCGGGAATGACCGGTGGCGGGGATCTTACAGCGGATCGGACGCTCTCGATCGGCACGCCTTCTACTATTACAGTATCAGGCAGCAATTCAGTCTCTGGCAGTACGCACCGTCACGCTCTGGATCTGTCCGGGCGGAGCATTAACAGCGGCCCCGGCCTATCCGGCGGCGGCCATCTCGGGCAAGATCGAACGTTATCTGTAAATACTATTTATCCGGTGTTTGTTAACCAGGATAATGAGGTTACGCTAAGTTATAGCAATCCGCTTCGGGTCGAAAATAACGCACTTAATATTTTCGATCACGGAGAGAATCAACGGGGCGTTTTAAGTACCGGTACGCAATCCATATACGGCATAAAGTCGTTTATCAACGACACAAATTTCCAGAAAAACGTCACGTTTCATGATACACTGCAAAGTGTCGGGGCTGTCTCAAGATCAAAGGGATGGCAGGGTAACGAAGACGGTCACTGGGATTTCCGATCTGTATTCTCGGATTCTATAGTAGCAAAGGCATTTACAGCCGATGTTTCACAAGTGTTCCGGGGCAGCCGGTTCTTGTCAAAAAGCTTTGCTACTATAGCACAGACCTTCGAGATTCCGGCAGTCGGAAATAGTGGAACACTTGTAGTAAAGGACATAGAAGGCTTCCCGGGTCTGGATGTTTTTGAACAAAATGATTTTGTTCTTCTCAATATCATTAACCAGGATGAGGGTCTGATAGTCGGAGAGGCTTGGATAGAGATTACTTCTAACATCTCGAATATCGGAAACGGCAGGCAGTCTTTTACTGCAACAACCCGTCACCTTTCCGTTCCAGAGCTTGCAGGCTTAACAGCAAACGAAGGTTCAGAAGCTATATCATTCGGTAGCGCAGCGAATCCCGTTCCGTTTACAATAGAGACCGTACTGGATTCACTCGGTTCTCCGTACCGTCAAGATGTTACGTGGACGGTTAATCCGTGGAACCGAAATAACTGGCAGGTCAGAACACGGCTCGGAAACCTTGCCGGTATCTCAAATGCACACGGCTGGGGTTTATACGCTTCGCACTCGTTTTTGACTCGGTACACGCTGATCGGAGATATTACAAAACAGACAAGCTATCTCGAATACGAGAACGGCGTAATGACTTTAGTAGGTGTACTTCGTCAGCGTACCCCGCAATCCGAACCGGCACCCGAACCCCTTTATCAAGGCACGTGGAATTCAACGGCAGAATATTACAAAGGTGACGTAGTCGGTTTTACGGCACCTGGTGACAAGCCTCGGCAATACATCTGGCTCGGAGATGATCCGACTATAAACGACAGACCGGATCAAACGGCAGATTGGGTTATCTGGGTAGAATCCGGTGAAGACGGACAAGACGGTGAACAAGGGCCGCAGGGCCCGAAGGGTGACAAAGGAGATACAGGTCCGCAAGGTCCGCAAGGTGTACCGGGACCGAAAGGAGACGATGGACAACCTACGTACACGTGGATACGTTATGCGGATGATGCGCAGGGCAACGGCATATCAAACGATCCTACCGGTAAAAGTTATATAGGTTTTGCGTATAACAAAACATCTCCGAATGAAACTAATGTACCCGGTGACTACACGTGGAGCAAGATTGAAGGTGACAAAGGAGATACCGGTGTACAAGGTCCGCCCGGAGATGATGGAGAATCGTTGTACACCTGGGTTAAGTACTCGGATAATGCAGATGGCTCTGGAATGTATGATACACCCAAGGCCTCGACTGAATATATCGGTATAGCAGTCAACAAAACTACGCCGAACGAGGGTACTAATCCCAGTCAATACACGTGGAGCAAGTTTAAAGGCGATCAAGGTCCGAAAGGTGACAAGGGAGATAAAGGTGATACCGGAGCGCAAGGGCCCAAAGGAGATCAAGGGCCTCTTGGACCGGAAGGACCCACAGGACCGAAAGGAGATACAGGAGCTCAAGGTCCGCAAGGTCCGCAAGGACCGAAAGGCAGTACTGGTCCGCAGGGTCCGAAAGGTGATCCCGGTGAAGACGGTGATCCGGGGCCGCAGGGACCTCAAGGACCGAAAGGCGACAAAGGAGATACCGGCGCACAAGGGCCCAAAGGTGACAAAGGTAACAAAGGAGACACAGGTCCGCAGGGACCTCAAGGCCCGAAAGGAGATGACGGAGAACAAGGTCCCGGTATCGTGTTTAGAGGCGCTTATGATCCCAATCAAACGTATTACGGTTTTGAACAACGTGCGGATATTGTTTATCACAATAATGAATACTGGATCATAGATCGGTATACCGGCACAAGCGGTTCAACGGTTGGGGCTCCTGGTGGTTCGGATTGGAGGGTGTTCGGTGCAGTCTTTGAATCTATCGCCACTAATCTGCTTCTTGCAGGTGACGTGAATGTTACTCGGACAATCACACTCGGTACAGCTTCCTATAACCCAGACGGTGGGGCACTCGGTATACTGCAGAGTGCAAACTACAGCGCAGGTGTATCAGGATTCAGACTTTCGGGTGACGGCAATTTCCAGCTCGGTGGCGGGCATGGTATATTGTACGGAATAAACAGTTACAACGGTGTTGATGTTTCCGGCAAAGTTGTAATAGGTTCTAACACTGCTATATTTGGAGACGTTGATATTCATGTTCAGAACTTCCCGAGGCTGAATGATGAGGGGTTGCTCGTCTATTTTCCTTTGGATTCAGAGGACAGAATTATTGACGTGACGGGGAATATAAACCCACGATCTCTGAGAGGTTCGATAGTAACGGGGATGGCGGGATGGGCCAATCGGACGAGTAATGCTTATGCAAATATACCTTTCCCCGATACACTCACCCAGAATGATGAGTTCTCTTTTCACATTATTATTAGGCAGAACGCAGTTACTGGGATGGACTACGGTACTATATTATACGTGGGCCGGTATAATAATTCAGTAGGCTTATCTGTCAGCAGCGCCGGCACGATCCGTTTTAGCATCCGTGGCGATTCAACAAATACCAATCTCACAGTTGATATATCTGATGAGCGATCGCATGCTATTACAGCAACGTACAAAGATGGTACAATGCGAATGTACGATAATGGTGTTGAGGTTGGGAGTGCTGAAATAAACTACAGCTTCGACACATCGCAATCTACAAGCGCGGCCAATAGGCTTAACATGGGACCAGGTGTTGTCGCGCAGGGCAATCAAGGTTCAAACGGTAGTTACGAAATCTCTCAAGCTCGAATTTATAAGAAGTGTTTGTCACCCACAGAGGTCCAAGCCCTTTTTACCAACCCGGCCGGAAACCCCGGAGGTCGGTTGACTGCCGGACAAATTGTTTCCGGTCTTCTACAGTCTGCAAATTATTCAGGAGGAGGAGACGGTAGTTTTACAGACACAGGAATGGTTATCAGTTTATCAAACGGCTGGTTATCTGCCCCTGAATTTTATATTGACTCAAACGGTAACGCAAAATACCGAGGCGCTATTGACGCATCCTCCGGGCATATTGCCGGATGGTTAATTGAGCCTACACAGATTTCATCTGGAGAATCTTCGGGGCACGTAGGACTTGCATCAAACGGAGATGTCAGAATGTGGGCTGGTGCTTGGCAGCGGGCTTCTGCTCCTTTCCGTGTTCATCAAAGTGGTTTTATTCACGCTGAACAAGGCATTTCTATCGGTACCGGAGGATATATACAATTACCAGCGGGGTGGAACTCTGTAGGGGGGAGGATTGATAGTTCCGGTATTCATATGATTTATCAAGGAAGCAGTTCCCAAACTATCCGATGGGGCGGTTCCTTGGGTTCTATTGCTGGTGAAATTAAAGCAACCAGTTCTGCTTTTTCTATTCAGAGCGACCTCAGAATGGATATAGGAACAGATACCTTATCGGGTGCTGTTACTATAGGTCGCAGTGGGAATATAGTTAATATAAACGGGTTGTATGCTCGACAAATCTTTACAATGCACCTTAGAGCATCTTCAACCTCCTCTTCTGGGAGTGTGAGTGCAAGTGTTGATAGACCGGTATTAGCTTTGACTACAAGTACTAATCCAGTCTATGTTCACATAAATTATCCAAATTCTCAAAACGGAACAGTATTTGTATTCCTGAACAGAGGAACCAGTAGTTTTAGAGTAGGGCAGCAATCAGGTTATAATATTAGAACCCAGAATGGTAAGACAATCACAGTGTATCCAGGCAGTTTCGTTTCACTTATCCGATACGGGTCGCTTTGGTTTACGCAAGTGGATCATGGGCAGTAGTATTCTACAGGGCTATAGTAAGCCTTATCGAATCAACACCAGGATTGAAATCGGTCACAATACCAAAACCGTTACTAATATGGTGATAAGACACCCGGAAACGTTTGATATTAAATCCTACGTCAACAAAAAAGTTGACACGTTGACCCATATACGTGATAGGAAACTTTTTTGCGAATACATATGCCCCGGCATTCACTATACCAAGTATCTGTATAGGGCTATAACTAAGAGCAATATTTGGATGAGTCCTCGGAAGTACCGGAGCACCATGTTCTATATCTCCGGTATAATAGTATACCGTATACGGATGAAAATAATGAGCTCCGAATCTATTATATTCAATAGACAGATGAGACATACCGGGCGTTTTACCCCAAAAAGTAAACGTGGTTGGAGCAACGGAAATATCTATCGTCTGCCCATAAGCAACTGAAGTTGTTAGCGTTATAAAGAGTAGTATTGTTTTCATGTTCCTTTATTTTTTAGATATTGAACTATAGCGGTTCTGATTATTTGTGCTATCGAGGCCCCGGATTCTTTAGCACGTGCTTCAAGTTGTTGTTTCAGGTGGTCTGGTAGCGTAAACGGGAATTGTTTAGACATACAACTCAGATTATAGTTTTTAAGGATTAATAGTAAAGTAATATTAATAAAACAGGAAGTCAAATGGTTATCAGAATCAGCAAGAGATTGGAGGTGCTTGAGGATAGCATAATTATTGATCCTGATAGATCTGGTAAAGAGATCAAAGGTACTGTTGTAGAGCGGAGTGATAGTGAAACGTGCTATGATGCCGCTGTTAATATTGCTATGCAGCAGATTGCAGATGATTTTGAGAGGTTCAAACAGATTCTATTTTCTGAGGACACAGAACCTGAGGAAACAGAAGAACCAAACGATCCGGGTGATCCGGGGTTTCTTTGAATAACCAGTAAAATTAAATCAAACAGAACAGATGGAAAAAGTGAAGATTACATACAACCAAGCGATTGAAGCGATAATTGCGATCAATCCACCGAAAATTGAAAACGGTGTTCAGGTACGAGGGCAGAGCGAACTTTCAAAAGCAAAGGGAGAGGTAGCTCGACAGATCCATTTTCTTAAAAGAGATATAAAAACAACATTTAAGCCGTACGATGATCGGTTTAAAGAACTACAGGAACAGGAAACTGTGTTACTGGACGAGCAAAAAAGGGCCAAGACGCTTGTTGAACGGGATAGGATCTCTAAACAGTTGGCTGAATTAACGGACGAATACGAGGACCTTTATACAAGTTCAGAAGAAATTGAACTTCGTAAAGGTAAACTGTTGTACGATGATATTGAGCACCTCTGTGATAGTGATATGCTTGATGCCTTGTTTCATTTTATTCAATGGGACGAGTCCGAGGAAAAGGAAGAGGAGTTTGCAGAAGCGGATATAATTGAAGAGGATCCGAAAACTCTGAAGGCAAAAACAAAAAGTCTAAAAAGAAAAAAGTAAATGCCAACTGAACAAGAGATCCGGGAGTATAAAGCAGAACGAATAGCCGCTATAGAAGTGTCCTTAGAGAAGGTGCGTCCTCGTGATGCTGCTCCCGGAAATCTGTCTATGTATGAACACCTGTGCCAGTTAAAGGAAGAATACGAGACGACTGATAGGGCAGAGCAGGAACTCATCTTTGCTAAAGAGAATAATGACGTAATGGACAGCATCACAGCTATGTTCCAAAGACCTGAGGAAGAGAATGGCGATTGAGATTTCTAATCTTACGGAACTTATCGCTATAGAGAATGATCCTTCAGCAGACTATATCCTCGTCAATGATATAGACGGGGGCGGACAGTCGATAGATCCTTTGTGTCCTATAGTCAGTTCTCCTTTAGATTTATTTACCGGCACTTTAGACGGTCAAGGACATACGTTAAAGAACGTCAATATTGACGCTGTAACAACCCCTGTTGCACCACAGCCAATATCGGCACTGTTCTATATGTTAATGGCAGGAGAGATTCGTAATATTGTACTTGAAAATATTCATGTTAATCATGAGGAGGTCAGTGGCGCAATAGCCTCTATTATTTCGAGTAGTATTTCTACTGACTTAGGTGATGTGACTCTTGAAAATATACGCATAGTAAACTGCTCTGCTATAGGAGATGATCAGACAGCCCCCATAGCTGGTTCTTCGATTGCGAATCTTGGATCGACAACCTTCAGGAATATTGGAGTAGAATCCACAGAATTAATCTCTTCTGATAGGACAGCGGGGTTCATAGTGACACTTAGTACGGTAAGTCCAGGAACAATTGTAATAGAAGATTGTTACACTGCGGCTACTCCAGACCCAAATTTAAGTATATCCAGAAAACATGCTTTTATCAGATGGCATACAGGTACTGGTACTCTATCATTAACTAATTGTTTTTACGACTGGACTATTTTTGGGCAGATGGCACCTATAAGTGGGGTAACTGCCGCTACCACCACGCAAATGCAAACTATCCAGACTTTTTCGGATAAAGGTTGGGATATTGCTCCGGTTTCTACTTGGAGCGGAGAGACGTGGGCAATAGAAGAAGGTAATTATCCTATACTCGGTTTCGAGATAGACGGAGATGATCCAGACCCGCCACCGGCTGGAGTTGAGATAGAGGTACCGTTGTCTGAAACCGTATCCTTGTCCTTCGCTCCGGTTATACAGGCCTCGGTTCCGGTTAACATCTCGGTACCTGTTTCTTATTCATCATCTGTATCATTTGAACCGGAAATAATTGCAGAGGTCGTAACGGAGGTTAACGTACCGTATACAGAAACACAGTCTGTATCTTTCACACCTACGGTTGAGGCCGTTCCCACGGCTAACATCTCGGTTCCTGTTTCTGAAACACAGTCTGTATCTTTTGCTCCGGTTGTACAAGCTGTTCCAACAGCTAACATCTCGGTTGGATACAACACAACTGTATCTGTGTCATTTGTGCCGGAGGTACAAGCTGTTCCGACAGCCCAGGTTCATGTTCCGTACAGCACAACTGTATCAGCGTCTTTTGATCCACACGTTACAACCGGCGTTTCTGTTCAGGTGCCGTACGCAGAAACTTCGTCTGAAAGTCTTACGCCTAAGGTTGCTACAGGTTCTTCGGTACCGGTTTTAACTACAGAAACTTCATCTGTATCCTTTGCACCTGAAGTACACACAACAAGGGTTGCAAATATTCATGTTCCGCTGTCCGAAACCTCCTCTTTTTCACTTGCTCCAAGTGTACATACAGGGGTTTCCGTTGTTATTGACAGCGGATCTACTCTTAGTTATAGTCTAACCCCGACTATCTCAACTGCCGCCGTTATTTTCGCTCAAAACAGCGAAACAGTATCAGAGAGTTTTGCACCTCAGATAGGTGCTGGTACGTTGGTTCAGGTTGATGCAAGTGAAACTATATCCGAAAGCTTTGTACCTGATATACGGACCTCCGCTATTATCCGTGTTCCCGTTTCTACAACGGTATCAGAAAGCTTTCCGGTTGAGGCCGGGTTCCTGGGTGCAGAGATCTTTGTCCCTGTATCTCAAACGGAATCCGAAAGCTTTGCGCCCGTTGTTAACACGGCTGCCGTTATACGTGTAGCTTCTGGCACTACAGTATCAGAAAGCTTTGATCCTGTTGTTAAACTCGGAACACGTGTGCAGGTTGATACAAGTGAAACTATATCTGAAAGCTTTGCACCTCGGATAGCAGTGGGTGCCTCCGTTAGACCGGTTTCAAGTACTACAGAATCTGTATCATTTGCACCAGTCGTAACAACCGGCGCAACCGTGAAACCTGTCGGATCGCTTACTGTGTCGCAAAGTTTCCGACCCGTTATCTCCACGGTACCGTACTTCAAGGGTACTATAACTTCATACACAGAAAATCTATATATTACAAAAACGCAGGTCCACACGTTGTATAGCACACGTTCAAAAACCAATCCTTAAATCCATATCAAGATGGCAACTATTCAAGATTACAACCACACACGTAAGTTGTTCGCAAACGGTGAAGTAAACCTGGCGAACTTGAAAGTTATGTTGAGAACCGGATCTACGTTCTCGGCAGCACACACGGAAATATCTGATTTAGCAGGATCAGAAGTTTCCGGTAACGGATGGCCTGCTGGCGGTGCCGCTATCACAGGGGCTTCCGTTACTGTAACCGGAACAAACGGTGCAACGCTGGACGGTGACGATATTTCACAAGATGCTACAGGTGGAGCTATCGGACCCGCAACAGAAGCTGTTATCTATGATGATACAGGTGATGGCACAGTGCTTTTTTATGTTGATTTTGAAGGCACTGAAGAGGCAGGTGACGGAACTCCGTTTAATATCATCTGGCATGAAAACGGTATTCACAGATGGACAGCCGCATAACAATAGATGAGGGAGAGGACATAGATGTTATCTGCGTTTTCGAGGACCAGGGGGAACTCGTCGATCCGGCAACCCCTGTGTCCTTACGTATTCTCCGTCCATGCGGAGAACAAGAAACAATAAGCGAAGTTGAACATGCGGATATAGGGCAGTTCCGGTACAGGTACACAGTAAAGGAACCGGGATTATACCGTTATACCTTCCGAACGTTTGACAACGCTATTCACCAGGGCACGTTCTACGCACGCCCAGACGCCTCAAAACAGGGAGACAAATGAATAGAACAATATGGATTTACGGACCCACGGATTATATAGCACAGATCTATACAGTCAGCCTTCTGAACCGGACCTCAAAGCTTTTCAGTAAGCTTAGAAAAGATCTTGATATACCGGAATCAGAGATTGTGCTACCGGTCTTTCCGTATAACACAGATCTGAAAAAAGTTCTTGATAAAGCGCCTGTTACAGTTGTTGCAGGATCTTCAAGAGATCTAACCAACAAGCGGACCCAAAAGTTATACGACAACACGGAGGCCGCTTATGTCAGGATCAAGGAACTCGATTATATCAACTTAACAGTTGGTAAAACCGAGGCTCCGTACAGAGAGATCAAGAACCTGGATCACAGATATGAAAAATATCTTACTGAACATTTTGGATCTTATATGGTATGCTGAAAAAGATACACTCGAAAGAATCAATAAAAGAGCGACTGAACAGAAAGTCCCAGGAACGTCTTGATTCTATACCGGTATACGAGGGCTATGAAAAACCACGGGTCAAGGCTATAGATACTTGGCTTGTGAAACTACTGAAAGGGGAGAATCTGCAAGGGAAGATATTAGGTGTCGTGTTATCGACTGCCCTAATGTTCATGCCCGCCCCGATCAGAAAACTCATAACTAACATTAGAAAACAAGTAAGGAACAGCGATATGCCACAGACAACAGTTAAAAAGTTTCTCAAGAACGTGAATACGTGGGAAGGTGTAGCTGCACTTCTCGCAGGATTCGGAATAGCCGTTTATCCAGATCTTATGGCTGAGATTATGGTCGGGGTCCTTGGAATCTACGGTGCCGTAAAGGGATGGAGAGGACGTAACGAATCCGCAACCCAGGAACAAGACACACAAGATGTTCAAAAATAAATCCTCTGCAGATAGTTTAGTTTTCTACGTATCTAAACAAGGCGAAGACTTCAAGCTATCTCGCAATTTTGTATTAAGAGAGATGCAGAGCAGAGATGGATCGGATAAGGTTCTGGTTCACCCTGCTCTGCTTATTCTCTTGCAACAGATCAGAGATGAGTTCGGACACATACACATAACAAGCGGCTACCGAAGCCCGAAGCACAACGAGAACGTTGGTGGTGCTCCTGCATCTACCCACTTGTACGGTATGGCTGCGGATATAGTACCGGTTGACGCTGAACTGCTTGACGTGTACGAATACTTGAAGCTTCAAGGTATCGGAGGTCTGAAATTGTACCCCGATAAAGATTTTATTCATATTGACGTAAGCCGCTACAGACGTTGGTAACAACTTCCCCACACCCCTAAGTAGAACCTTACGCCATGAGGTTTCTGCTTTCTGTGAGCCCTGGATTGTGAAAGGTCCGGGGTTCTTTGTTTCTGCTCACCTTATTTAAAAAATCTCATTTATTTTTAAAAAAAGTTTGTTTCTTTAAAAAAGATTCAGTATTTTAAAAACAGACACAACAACAACTTAACCAAACCTACCAAGTCATGAAATACTTAAACGAATTCCGAAACACCAATAAATTTTCTCTCCTGGGTGGTAACATCAAAGATATGGCAAAGATTGTCGAGTACTTTGAAAATAAAAGAAATGGAGATGTTGTCGGAATAGGATGCGATGATGTTGACGGGATCAATACAGAGACAGCTCGCCCAGAGTACGTAGTCAGAGTAGATTATAAAAATAAGCTTATTGACTACCGTGTTTTTGTTTCCGTTCCTACATTATCTGATCCAGAGGTCAGAATTATAGAACAGGATGTTATTGCAGAGTGGGATAACAAAATGCCTAAGCTTGACTGATGATCTGTTATCGGCAGCAAAGAAAAGGCACTGAACAACCTTTGTAGGTTTAGTAGGTGCCTTTTATATCTCAAAGTCATCCCACCGCTCAACATTTGAATCGTGACCCCATCTCAGATAAGAGATCTCCGCAATATCTCTGTCTGTAACATCTTGCTTCTTTTGAATATCATCTCTTATCTCTTGCAACCGTGCCCACTCCCTACGGTGTTCCCCCAGCGATAAAAGATGATCTATAACCGTTGTCCAGTGCCGTACTTTATTCATCTTCTTTATCGAATCCATATCTGTATTGAAGGTCTTTTAAGTAGGTGTCTATAAGAAGTTGATTTCTGTGGTTGATAATATGCAGGTAGTGCGCCAGGTTGAAATACAGCACAGCTAAACCGTATTCCAGTTGTCCGGTAAAAAAGACTAACAACAGACATATCATCCCAAGCCAGAACCAAAAGTATGTACTAAGATGTTTCAACATAGGATACCCCCTTTTTATTTGTTACGTGGAAAATTCTGTCTGCCTCGTTCGCAATCTCTTGTTCATGCGTTACGATAATAAACTGCAGACCCAACTTATCGGACAACTGTTTCAACATTTCGGAAGCTTTCTGTTGCAGATCCTGGGACAGGAAACGCATAGGTTCATCAAGTATAATAACCGCCCTGCTTCTCGGTCTTTCCATTGCCCAACTCGCAACCCGTAGAGCAAAAGACGCTACATCAACCGCACCCCCGCCGCTTGCGTCCATCGGATCTACTTGCTGATCGTTCCGTGAAAACAACAGGTCGCATTCCGTTTTATTCCTTCGTTGCACGAACTCAACATCCAGAGTATACGGATCCTCAAATACTGCTTGAAGTGCAAGGGTAGTAATATCGGATATATGGAAGGCAAGTGTTTCCTGGGTCTTTAAGCCGGTCTGTCTTATTATCTCCCGGGCCTCCTCGTGCGCCTTCAGCTCCTTTTCAAGCTGCTGTTTACGTTGTTCCGTCTCTTTTATGTTCGCTTGAATTTGATTCCTTTCACCCTGTTTTGTCGTAACGAACTTTCTGAGGTCAGATATTGATTTCATAGTTCTCTTTCAGTTCCTCAATCTTCTGTTCAATTGATTCCGTAAGATCGTTTATTTTTTGATCCATCTTTTCCAGTCTCTGCTTCGCTTGTTCAACTGTATCACAGCCGAACTTTTCCTTGAGTTCCTGCATCAAGTGTTCCTCTCTGCCCTTCAACCGCTCTACTTCATTTTTAGCTTCTGATATTTGATCCTTCAGGTCCATCAACTGTTGTTGTGTCATTTGTTCTCCTTCTTTCGTGTTGAGTAATACAGGGCCTGTCCTTTATACATCTGCTTTATACCCCTTACCTCTGTATTCAAGATGATACCGGTTGAACCAGCAAGTAATTCAATCAATTTTATACGGCATCGAAACCACACGCTATTCATCAAGTGCGCTATATACGATCTCCATTGTCCGTTTGTCAATCTCATTATCTGCCTCGAATCGTTTTAAATTTTCTCTGAAATCCAATGTCGCCTCGTATTCACTACCCAGCCGTTCTACAAACACCTGTATTCTTTCATCCCGTTCTTTCGTACGCTCTAAATGCTGTTGCGTAATATCGTCTGGGCCAACCGGAAAGTAATGCGCTTTTACATCGTTCCGGTCTGCATCGTATAACCATACGCAAGGTTCGTGGTTGTGTTGTGCTGCAGATTGCCGCATTAAGCTTCCTGGGTTCACCAGTAGTCTGTCGTTATAACGGGATACGAAGGTCTGGTGATTGTCTCCTGTTATTATACAATCCGCCCACTCATATTTTTTTAACAACGAAGTACTTTCCGGTGCCTCCGATCCGAACCACGGCAGCTTACCGGCATACGTCATAACGTGCCATACAAATATTTTCCGGTCTTTTATTCTTATTGCATTCTCCTCCCTCGGCTTATCGTTCCAGTGCCCGCCTTTCAGTACAGTTAACTTTCCGGCTGCTTCAAGCGTTCTTATGCTTGTTTTGTACCATAGATCCAGAGAATGTTGCGGTAGATCGTGGTTACCGAATACTGTGTAAAATTGATCCGGTAGTTCCTCAAGACAATAAGTAAGTAACAACGGACTTGCTTTCCACTTGTGGAACAGATCCCCGGAATGAAAAACCGGACACTTATATTTTTCCTGCAAACGTCTCACCTGCGCAACCTTGCTCCACTGCGCTTCATGAAAATCATCTGTTCTGCATTCCGGCGTATCTTCCCTTAGGTGCCAATCAGCCGTGAATATAGCATCAACATTAAAGCGGACTGGGTCTATCGTTCTTTTCATAGTACTCCTTAAAAATATCTCGTTGTTCCTTCTCTTTTCTTATATCAATTTTCTTCAACTCATAACCCAGTGTGTTATCCGTCACAACCACTTGAATATCCCGGGTTGAATTATTTATCACGTAGGTTTTTCTCATGGTAGGTTTTTATATGCCGTGCCACAGTACTGTGTTCTTTATATCCAAGATACTTCGCAATCTCTTTTTGTGTGTAACCTTCTGTATAGGCCCGCCAAATAAACTTCCTTTTCACTTCTATAATACTCGCAAACCGTCTTTTAGTCCTTATGTCCTGTATTCCATACCACTCCTCTAATCCCTTTGCCAGGTCCTCAAGAGCCACCTGGGGTTTTTGTGCAGTATTATCATTCCCTCTAAGATCCCTCCCTTCCAGCTGCATATACAATGCAATAACGGACAAGTCCGTATCTTTATAAGCTTCTGCTATGAACTCCAATTTAATTTCCCGGCTTACTGTAGGTTTCAAAACGGATTCAATACCGTGTTTTTTTGACAACCTTTTTTCAATACCAGAAAGAACTTTAAACGCATCAAATAGATCCCGTCTTTTCTTCATACAGATTATTTTTTGTCGAGGGCCTTTTCAGCCTTTTCACGCAATTCAGGACTGATTGTCCGCTTGACTTCGTACAGCATACCTTCAACAACCTCCTCTAACTCCCGGATTCGGACTTCCTTTGTCCGCCCCTCCCTGTCGGCACGGATGGCGGCCTTCATGCAGGAGATTATGTCAGATTCGCCAGACTTGCTAACATCCCATTGTGACAAACTGCCTATCTCCTGCCAGATTATATTTCTAAGCTCCTGTTCACTCATCGGTTTCTGTTTCGGTTTTGATTCGGGAGAGGATGTCCCGCTCCATGTCGTCAACTGCCAGTCTGGCTATCCTGTTAGCCATCTCATCAGGGTAGCCAAGCCGATTCAGCTTCGCCTCCTCCACCGCCTTCTCTGCGATTTGCAGGGTTCGGGTGTTGGCCTCCTCTGGCGCTAATAGACCCAGCTCCCTTTTTGCGAAACTCAGGGCGGTGTGGAAGGCATAGGCATTGCCGACCTTTTTCTGGTACCTGTATACCTCTTCGGCTTTCTGCATTACCTCATCTTCTGTCATATCTTTGTTCCTGGTTAAGTAAAAATAGGATTATACAGCCTTTCACAACTGTATAATCAAAAAGCAATCAAGAGTATTCCCTCCGTAACCTGCCACAGTCACGGGGGATTGGTTGCACAATAAGACTATACATCTTGTCACAGATATATAGTCACATGAAAAAGTAAGACCTTATGATCTGTCACAATCACAAGATCAATGCTAACTAACTATGAATATCTTATGACCTGTCACAGCCATAAGATCCGTATCCCAATATCAATCCTCGTCTAAACTTGCTACTATCGAATATCCGTTTAACACAATCCCGGCTATCAAGAAGAACGGCCAACTTTTTAAACCGTTCAGAGCAAGTATAACCGAACCTCCCAGCAAAATATAAGATCCTAAAAATATTAGTACTCCGTGCATATCTGTTATTGTTCTTTTCCACATAATGGGCAAACCTCCGGCATATTATCGTGCCATTGTTGTTCAAGTTTACTTGCTTTCTGTTCTGCTATCTGTATTCTTTTTCGGCAGACAGACAAACGTTTTAAAATATCCTCCGTATGCTGCCTGTCTCTTTTGCCTGCATCTAATTTATTATACAAATCAAGTAGCTGATTTATTACGGCCTCCGTAAAAATTATACTACTTGCCTCCGTTATTTTTTCTGCCGTCTCTGATATAGCTTGAATAATAGTAGTAAGCTGCTTTCGTCTCTTTAAACCTACACCACGTTTCTTTGCAATACTTATAATGCTATCCACTTGCTTCTCTGCACCCAGCACCACAGACTTCTGTTGAATATCCTGTTCTGTATTCTGCAGTTGTTCTATTGTACCTCGGAGATCGGCTTTCTGCGTAAAAAGCTTTGTTTTCTCGGTCTGTAGAGATTCTAAAATCTCGACCTCCGTTTCCAGCTTATCTATATATCTGTATTCATGTAGCTGTTGTTTGTGCCGATCAAGTTCATCGGAACTTACTTCTAAAGACTGATTTACTTTCCGGTACCAGCTTTCAACTTTCTTTAGGCTGCTGTCAATCTCCTCTATCCGTGCTATGCGATTAAAGTGACGTGACACCTCGCCTGAATTACTGCTTATTAAGAAAGCGGGGTCGTGCTGGGACTGTAGATTTATATCCGTTATGTTTATAGCCTTATCTATCTCCTCCGGTACAGACGTACCGAACGCACGGAATACGATAGATTCAGATTCAGGATTCAGTAGGTATTCATCCGTCTTACTTTTTATCCTCTTTACTGTATTGTCGGAAGTATGCAGCACAACCTCCGTATCCCCACCCCAGTGAGATCTATAACTATCGCCCAGAGGTCTGTTCTGAACAACCCATCTTAACGCTCTTATTATTGCAGTCTTTCCGCTGTCCGAAGATCCGACAATAATATTTACACCAGGATGGAATTCAAGTTCCGTATCCTTGTGGCTCTGGAAGTTTTTGATTGACAGCTGTTTAATCATCGCTGAACATTTCTTTTAAATATCCTACTTTTAATTGTCCAATATATGATAAGTTGTTACCGTTCCAGTATTCTGGTAAGTCATGTAACTCTTGAAGGAGATCCCAAAATAATATTGGATGTCCTCGGTACTCTGTGTGTAGCAGAGGGTCTATATTGTAATCTAAATGTCTAAATAGACTTCTGACATCCTTATTTTCAAATGACTTTGAATATTTCTCATCCTGTATACATCTACCTATTGCGCATTTATTACCGTCAGGTGAACGGTAAAGGCAGTTATTATTCTCGCCCATAGATCGTCCGTGCTTTTTTATATGCGCCACAGTCTCATCTATAATCTCTTATGACCCTGGCTGAATCGGTTCATCACGCCTTCCAGCCGACGGCTTTTCCGCCAAACTTATTCAGATTCTTCAAGTTTCTTTATCTCTTGTTGCAGACAGAACACCGCTTTTTTCAGATCTGTTAAAGCAGGTCCTTTCTTACCCGCCCTGCTTATGTACTTAACAGCACTGCCGAGGTTGAAGTTAAGATCCCAGGCGGCTATCACTTTTATCGGTTCATAGAACGTGTCACCTCCGTAGTGTGTCGGGTGTTCGACTTCTTCCGTATACTCTCGCAGTCGCAGTTCCCCCTTTAACGTCAAATGTCCGTTACTGTAGTCCCAAGGACTTCCGTGCAGGACACCGGTTTCGTCACTGCTTTGTACAGTATCAGCAGAAGTTATATTCAGTTCGATATTTTCCGAAGGCGATTTTAATACGGAATCTCCACCCTCATGTTTTATATACGGCTTTTCTTCTGTCGGCTTTTCATCTTTAAACCGGTTAGCAAGAGCCTCAAGTCCTTTTTTCGTTACGCTGCCTATATCATTCAGCAACCCGAATTGCTTTAGTCTCGCCACCCTCAAGCTTACCCAGCTTTGAGAATAACCGAGGTACGTAGCAATAGCAATCTGCGTTTTTCCATCCCTTCGTTGCTCTAATATAATGTAGTCAAATCCGTCCAAGTGTCTCTGCAATCCCGTTATCATAAGTTTATCTCCTCCTCGTACCCTGATTCCATAGGAATAGTTGTAATTCCCAGAGATCCTTCATCCACCAGCACATTCCCGTTTATAGTGAATTGGTAGATCTTGTTAGCTTCAATATCTCGGTTAAGTGTGTAAGATTGATTCGGATTCCCTGGGATCTCAATCGGTATCTTAGTATTCGTGTTGTCGTTCCGTGTGTACAGATTATACCACATTCCCATCTCCATGTATTCCTGCCCGGTGTCGTAAGAAGACGGAACCCCATTCAACCATTCGTTATTCAGTATCATAACGGCAGCATATGGGTTGTGTAGTTCTACTTCTCCGAAATCGGAGGTAGTATAGTCAATCTCATTTTTGCCATACAGATATAGATCGTGGCTTGTTTGAGGTAGTTGATCTGTAGCATCGTTCCACGTGTACCACGTCCCCGATTTTTCGTAATTAGTGACGTAGATGTTATATGACATTTTCGGAACTTCAATGTCATTTATGCCGGTTGAAACTGGTATAGTTTGAACCACGTCACCCGTCACATATTCCCCTCGTGTCTCATTTGCAATAAAGTAAGCCGTAAAATCTGTAGGTACCTCATGATCTACAGTAGACTTTGGTAAGAAGGCTTGTTCATTAACAGAGATTAGTGACTTGGCTAAGAATTGAACTTCTATGTACT